>Ga0213882_10000373_pt1 | contig 15980 bp, 16 predicted proteins | sample BarmaccoBMER_R09_FD_160106 | JGI IMG/M metagenome (GOLD analysis project Ga0213882, IMG submission 160106) | Barbacenia macrantha exposed rock microbial communities from rupestrian grasslands, the National Park of Serra do Cipo, Brazil - ER_R09 ...
TGGCATGCGCGGCGCCCATGATGCGCTCGTTGTACACGCACGCGTTCTCGAAGAGCTTGTCGAGTTCGACGTCCTGCTGGGTATACGTTCCGATCAGGTCATGAAATTGCATGCCGGTAATGGCAAGTACAGATTGACCGTCCATTTTGGCGTCGTACAAACCGTTCAGGAGGTGAATTCCTCCGGGTCCTGAGGTCGCAAGGCAGACACCGAGCCGCCCCGTGAATTTGGCGTAGCCGCACGCCATGAAGGCGGCTGCCTCTTCGTGGCGCACCTGAATGAAACGGATCTTGTCCTGGGCCTTGCGGAAAGCTTCAATGATGCCATCGACGCCATCGCCGGGCAGGCCAAATATCGTGTCCACGCCCCATTCAGTAAGGGTTTCGACGATTACATCTCCGGTTGTTTTTGCCATCGCTTTTACTGGGTCTCCACTGGTAGAGACCCGGTGACCTGATAAACGGTGACGGAGAAAAGGCGGCTGCTGAGCTGGTCCAATGCTGTAAGTAATATCAGGCTCGCAACAGATCACGCCTCAACACGTCTACGCAATGGCAGGCCGCTGTCCATCAGATATGAAACATGCAAGTGCTTGAAGTGAGCGGGAAGACCGCGCCGCGATACGATGCTTTGGTTTTGCGGGTAAAAGAAGCGGCCGCAGCAGTCGACAGACACGTAAAGGATGGCCGCTTTCAGCGCTCGCTCGCGGCGGTGACCGCCGCTTCCAGCTTGGTTAGCGGCCTCGAAGTCACGTACGAACATTACAAGGGGAGTTTCAGCAACCCTGTGATGTACACGCCGGTGATTCTGAGCGGCGCCCTCACGGGGGCGGCAGTCGCCGGGTTTTTCAGCCGAAAAGCTGCCCGGCGAGCCATGCGGTGGATTTCGGCCATCACTCTTGCGGACGGAATCATTGGGTTCGGCTTTCACGTTCGCGGGATTCAGCGCAAACCAGGCGGTTGGCGGATTCCGCTTACGAACGTGATTATGGGACCTCCGATCTTTGCACCGCTCTTGTTTGGCACGGCGGCTTACCTCGGATTCATGGCGTCGTATCTGCGCCGTGAGGAAGACGAGGAAGTAGGCACGCAGAATTCTAAGCGGCAAATCACCGATGGCGATCAACAATCGAAGCGCTCCGGTTGGCGGCAGCAGCTTCGCGAGGGGCGGTTCCAAAGGCATCTTTGCCTTGTAACCGCGGCGTGGACCTTCTTCTCGGGAATTGAAGCCTGGTATTCGCACTACAAGAGCCGGTTTCGGATCTGGGCGCAGTGGACCCCGGTGATCCTGGCGCCGATTCAACTGGCCGCCTGCATCGGCGGCTTCTATAGCGAGCGCGTAGCGAACCGCGTGCTGCCGGTCACCTCCACGCTGGCAATGGTGAACGGAGGAGTCGGATTTTTCTACCATGCTCGGGGGATTGTGCGGCGGCCGGGCCACACACGGCACTGGCTGTACAACATCCTGTATGGGCCTCCGATCTTTGCGCCTTTGCTGTTCTCGGCATGTGGTTTCCTGGGAGCGCTCGCGGGCATGTTACGGAGAGAGTCGTGATTGAGATTGAATTGGGCGCCGAATTGGTTCTGCGTGATCCAGAAACGCAGCAGCCGCTTGCGCCGAAACAGCAGCCTGGTTACTATCCGGGCTACAGCACGCTTGGTCAGAAAGGATATTGGGATGCGACGACGCGGCGCGCAGTGGAGGACCGAGTGTACAACGTCCCGCCGATCCGGTTCTTTACTGAAGACGAATTGCTCACCATTACCGTCGCGTGCGAACGGATTCTGCCACAAAGCGACCGGCTACCTGCACGCCGGATTCCGATAGTTCCGCACATCGATGAACGGCTGTACAAGAACGAAATCGATGGTTACCGTTTCGCCGGCATGCCCTCTGATCGCGATGCGTACCGCTTGGGCATTCGTGCGATCGAGGATATGGCGCGCTCGATCCACAAGCAGCCGTTCGTAGATCTGGAGCCGCTGAAGCAAGATTTCATCCTGAAGAGCCTACATGATGGCAAACCGCTGGTCCCGCACAAGGTTTGGGAGGCGATGTCAGTTAGCCGGTTCTGGCACATGATCGTGCAGGACTGCGTGTCGGCTTATTACTCGCATCCGTGGGCTTGGGATGAAATTGGCTACGGAGGTCCGGCGTATCCACGCGCCTATACGCGGCTAGAAAACGGATTGCCCGAGCCGTGGGAAGTGGATGAGCAGCGATACGAATGGGCCGCACCGGCAGAATCGCTTTCCGATACCTATGAACCCGGGGATGATCCGGGCAGCGTCTCCGGCCAGGGAGGCACGCATTGAAATCTCCGCTGTTCGGTTCTTTCAGTAAGCCGGATACGGACGAGAAAATTTTGGGCCCTATGCAGCGCATCTCGCTAAAGAAGATGCGTCGCTTCCCGGAGAGTGAACCGGTCGATTACGTCGTAGTGGGAATCGGCTCGGCAGGCGGGGTGCTGTGCCAGCGGCTCGCGAAGGCGGGATTCAGCGTCATCGGCTTGGAGGCAGGCCCGTTCTGGGACACGGAGCGGGACTGGGTGAGCGACGAGAAGGGTTCGCGCAAGCTGTATTGGAACGACCTGCGTATCACGGGCGGCGAAGATCCGCTCGCATTCGGTGAAAACAACAGCGGCAAAGGCGTAGGCGGCGGGTCCGTTCACTGGGCCGCGTTTGCGCCGCGCTTTCATCCATCGGACTTTCGGGTGTATAGCGAAGACGGCGTCGGCTGTGATTGGCCGATTTCGTATGAGGACCTGAAGCCCTATTACGAACTGCTCGAGCGGGAAATGCCAGTTTCGGGACCGGCACATTTCCCGTGGGGCGATCCACACGGTTATCCGTACGGGCCGCATCCGGTCGGGGGGTGGGGAACACATTAATTAAAGGATGCACAAAGCTGGGAATCCCAGTTGTGGCGGGCGGCCCGGTGGCGATTCTGGCCGGATCACACGGCGACCGGCCGCACTGCATCTATCGCGGCTTCTGCATTCAGGGGTGCAAGGTCGGCGCGAAAGCGAGCACGCTGATTACTCACGTACCTGAGGCAATCGAATACGGGGCGGAGATTCGGGATCGCTCGATGGTGTTTCGCGTGTCGATGAAAAGTAAGACGGGCGCGGATGGTGTGTTCTATCACGACGAGGATGGGCGCGAGCACTTTCAGCGAGCGAAGGCACTGATCGTTGCAGGCTACGCAATCGAAACGCCCAGACTGTTGTTGAACTCAGCCTGTCCCGGACACGAGCGCGGACTGGCGAATTCGAGCAACACGGTTGGGCGTTACTTGATGGCACAGGCCGGAAACGTAATTCTGGGGCGCTTCGCGGACCTCGTTCGTATGTATAAGGCGCCGCCGGCGCACGCACTCACCGAGCACTTCTACGAAACGGACCCGGTGCGCGGATTTGCGCGAGGCTTCGCGATTCAGACGGTCGGGCCGTTGCCGATTGCGTTTGCCAAACAAATGATGAAAGCCAAAGGTGCGTGGGGTTGGGGCATGCGGCGGGTCATGATGGATTACAACCACTGGTCGAGCCTCGGATTGCTCGGCGAGATTCTCCCCTGGCCCGACAATCGAGTGGAATTGGCCGAGGAGAAGGATCAGTTCGGAATACCCGTAGCCAAGATCACCTTCACGTTGCACGAAAACGATAAGAAGATGATCGAGTTCGGTAAGAAGGTGGTGATGGAGGTCATGTGGGCAGCCGGGGCGGAGGAGGTGGTGCAGGAATCGCGCTACGCGCACCTGGTTGGCGCCGCGAGAATGGGCGATGATCCATCGAGTTCCGTTGTAGACAAATTCGGACGCACGCATGATGTATCGAATTTGTTCGTGTGCGATGGAAGCATTCTGCCGACGCAAGGATCCGCAAACCCGGGGTTGACGATTCAGGCGCTCGCGGCGCGCACTGCCGATTATCTGATTTCGCAGGGTGAAAGGATTTTCGAGTCGGACAGGCGCGATATGACGACGCCTCCGATCCGTCGCGAGCTGGCCGTGAAAGGCGCGTTTGTACACGGGATTCCGCGGTTTTGGAATTGAGAACGCCGAGCCTCTCCCAAGCGTCCGTCATACTAAGAAAAGATCCCTCAAGGTCGTCCACGTAGACGGCCAAAGCCTGCATGAAGATCATTGTTTCCGTAAAACAAGTGCCCGCGCGCGATTCCGCGTTGCGCGTGAACAACGACGGCAAATGGCTCGATGAATCCGATCTCAGCTACGAGATGAACGAGCCGGATGCCTATGCTCTCGAAGAAGCGCTGCAATTGAGAGAAAAATTGGGCGGAGAAGTGGTTGTCGTCTGCGCAGGGCCCCAGCGGGCGACGCAAACGATTCGCGAGGCGCTGGCCAAAGGAGCCGATCGAGCAATTCACGTCGAAATCGCGGAAGGACCGGCGCTCGATGCGCTGGCGACGGCGAGACTGCTGGCCAAAGCCGCTCAATCCGAGTCACCGGACCTGATTCTTACAGGTCTGCAATCCGACGATTTAGGCTACGGGCAGACGGGCGTGATTGTGGCTGAGCTGCTCGGATTTTCGCACGCGACGATTGTGATGGAAGTGGAGCCGCAGGACGGAACCGTGCGGGTGAAACGCGAACTCGAAGACGGCTGGTTTCAGCATGTAGTCTTGCCATTGCCGGTGGTGCTGACTATTCAATCGGGTATTAAGAAGCTGCGGTACGCCACGTTGATGGGCATCAAGAAGGCAAAGACGAAGGAAGTGAAAACGATTGCGGCTAGCGAACTAGAGGCGGACGCTTCGTCATCTGCGGCAATGGACCAAGTCTATCTGCCGCAGCGCAGCAAACAGACGCAGATTCTTACGGGGAACTCCAAAGAAGTGGCTCACCAGCTTGTCGAAAAACTGAAATTCGAGGCGCGGGTGCTATGAGCGTCCTGGTAATACTGGAGCAGCGCGACGGAAAATGGAACCGGCTCTCGTTCGAGGCGCTGGCGGCGGCACGGGCGATCGCGGAGGCTGTGGGCGGGTCGGTGAATGCAGCGCTGTTGGGAGCTCAAACGGAGTCTCTTGCCAATGAAGCCGCGAAATGCAAAGTAGAAAAGGTCTTCGTGATCAACGATCCGCTTCTGGCGCAATACACGCCCGAGGGATACACGGCGGCGCTGCAGCAGTTGATCGAAGCCGTTCACCCGAAGGTCGTTGTCTTTCCTCACACGTATCAGGTGCGAGATTTCGCGCCGAAACTGTCCACGCGCTTTGGAAGGCCTCTCATAAGCGATGTTGTGTCTGTAAAGACTTCGGACGGACGGGCAATGTTCGTGCGCCAGTTGTTCCAGGGAAAGCTCAGCGCCGATGTCCACAGCAGCGGAGATCCGCAGTTTGTTTCCATTCAGGCCGGAACTTTCCGAGCCACGGAACCGGGCGACCAAGCGGGATCGGTTGAAAAGTTTCCGGCGAAGCTTGACGCGAGCCAAATCCGCAGCAAGCCCGAACAACCGTTTCGAGAGGCACAACGATCGGTGGATCTTACTGCCGCAAACGTAATCGTCTCGGTGGGTCGCGGCATTAAAGAAAAGGACAACTTGCCGGTAGTCGAGGAACTCGCCAAGGCGCTTGGCGCAGAGCTGGCGGCCTCGCGCCCGATCTGTGATAACGGCTGGCTGCCGATGGAGCGGCAGGTCGGCAGTTCGGGCCAGACGGTCGCGCCGAAAGTCTATTTCGCCGTAGGGATCTCCGGCGCCATCCAGCACCTGGTCGGAATGAAGGGTTCGAAGACGATCGTTGCCATCAATAAGGATGAGAGCGCTCCGATCTTCGAAACCGCCGATTACGGAATCGTAGGCGACCTCTTCGAGGTCGTGCCGGCGCTGGTGGAAGAGATCAAAAAGTCGAAAGCATAAGTTGGTTGATGAAGCGAAGTCTGAAGTGCAGTACTCCGGGCGCGATTGGTGCGGCCGTTTGCGTCAGCCTGGCGGTCCTGGCCGGTTGCAGCCGGCCGGTCTCAAAGGATGTGGCCGCCACGGTAAACGGGCGGCCCATTACCTACTCCGAACTGGATCGAATTATAGCGGCGCAGTTCCCGAACGCGCCCATGAAGAGCAATGCCGACCAAACGGTGCAATTACGCCTCGAAGCGCTGCGGGCACTTATCGACAACGAGATCATGCTCCAACGGGCGGAGAAAGAAGGCTTACTGGCCTCCGACGCCGACGTGGATGCGAAATTTAACGAGCTCAAGGCGCCCTACACGCAGGAAGAATTTCAAAAGCTTCTCAACCAGAGAAAAATGAGCGTTGCGGATTTGAAGGCGCAGATCCGGCGCGAGAACAGCGTGCAAAAGCTGTTCAATAAAGAGATCGGCAGCCACATTTCGATCTCCGATGCGGATGTGACCGCCTTTTACAACGCGAATAAAGCCAGCTTCAATCTCGCGGAAAACAAGGTTCGATTGGCGCAGATCCTTGTCACACCGGCTCCGGACTCGAACGTGAACAATCTCAAAAACGATAAGGCGCAAAATGAGCAGCAAGCTCACAATAAGATCGACATGATCGATATGCGCGTGCGGCAGGGCGAAGACTTCGCGACGCTAGCCCAGAACTATTCGGAAGATGGAAAATCGGCTCCGAACGGGGGCGATTTGGGGTTCATTCCCGAGTCTGCGCTCGATCAAGCCAACCCGGAGCTTCGGAAAGTGATTCTGGACATGACGCCGGGCCAGGTCTCGCCAGTTCTCCACACGCCGGAGGGTTATCGGATCATCAAGTTGATTTCGAAAGAGCCTGCGGGGCAGCGCCAATTAAGTGATCCGCGTGTGCAAGAAGAAATCCGGCAAGGTCTGTTCCAAGGCAAGGAGCAGATGCTGCGGTCAGCCTTCTACGAAGTCGCGCGAAGCGAGGCGAAAGTTGTGAACTACTACGCTCAGTCGGTGCTGGCCAGCCGGGATACCAAGTAGCTTTTCAGTTGTGATACTCGCCTGAGTCGCCTCGACCCGGCTCTGGATCCGGTTCAGCGCCGTCCGCAAGCTCCGCCAGCCGCTCCATGATTTCCGGCTTGCGCTGATGGTACGTGCTGATGCCTGTAAGCGGCGTCTCCTCCAGAATCTTCCCGTCTGCGTCGGAGTAGACGACGCAGAATTCGCCCGGAACGCTTAAGCTGTAAATCTCTGCTTTGACTTTCCCATGCGTGAGCGTCGTGACTAGTTCGCGTTCCATATTACCGATTATTTCTCAAGAGGCTTGAACGGGAGGAACAGGAGGCTGTATGGCCGGGGCTTACGCAGGGGGTTAGGCAGACGGTTTCATCACAGAAGCACCTGGTCTACATGCGAAGAACGTCGATCAAAGCCGAAAGGGCAGCGGGCTGCTGCCGTCGACTCGGATAATAAAGAAAGAAACCAGGGAATGGTTGACACCAGTCTTCCAGCACTTGCACCAGTCCGCCACTCGCGAGATGCGGTGCTGCATTTTCCTCCGACATGTAAGCCAGACCGACGCCGTCGAGTGCAGCATGAATGACCAGGTCCAGATCGTCGACGATCAGTGGCCCATTAACCGCGACTGACAGAGATTTTTTGCCCCTCTCGAACTCCCATCGGTATAGGCCCGCATCACCGTGTCGAAAGTTGATACATCGATGGCCCAGTAAGTCACGGGGTAACTTCGGCCTTCCATGCGACTCGAGATAACCGGGCGACCCCACAATCACCGGTCTGAGGTCCGCAGAGACACGAACCGCGATCATATCCTTCTCGATGTACTCCCCGAAGTGAATGCCCGCGTCGAACCCTTCGGCTACGATGTCCAAGCGACTATCGTTGGTGGTAACGTCGAGCACGACATCCGGGTAATCGCGGGCGAACTGACCAAGCTTTGGGGCTAGCACGGTGCTGGCTGCGAGCCGAGGCACGAGCAAGCGGACACGGCCAGCAGGTTTATTTCTTAGGCCGGACACCTGGTCCAAAGCATCTTGAACTTCTGTGAGTGCCGGGCGCAACCGCCTAAGGAGGTCTTCTCCAGCATTGGTCGGAGCGACGCTTCTTGTGGTTCGCGAGAGCAGCCGCACGCCGATGCCTTCTTCGAGGGCTCGCATTGCATGACTCATTGCGGAGGGAGAAACGCCCAGGCGCTTCGCGGCCCGCGTAAAACTGTGTTCCTCTGCAACCGCGAGGAACGCCGACAAGGCGCTGAGATCGTGCTGCAGCATTTGTGAATTATATTCATAAGGCCTTGCCAATTATTGGCCTTCTCAAACGCGCGGCTTCCCTTTACCTTGGTATTAGAGGCGACGAGCAAGGACGCACGCCAAACTGCTCGCTTCTGTAATCCGGACCGGCTCTACCGATCCTGGTGCGATCCCGGCGTTATGCGACCGCACTCGAGGCAGTTCCCCTGTTACGTCACCAATGCTGGCAAGCAGTAGGGCTCGGCGAAGGCGTGACGATCTTAGTAAAAGGCATCAATCATGAATAACAACACGTTGGACTTTACTGGCAAGGTGGCACTCGTGACCGGGGCAGCCACCGGCATGGGGCTGGCCACGGCGCAGGCGTTCGCCGAGGCAGGCGCGGCCGTTGTGCTGACCGACGTCAGAGAGGACTTGGCAAAGGCGGAAGCGCAGAAGCTAGCGGCCGCCGGTCAGAAGGCAATCGCCGTTCGCTGCGACGTGAGTGACGACGCCCAAGTGGCGGCGATGGTAGAGCGCACGGTTGCCGAGTTCGGCCGACTCGATGCTGCCTTCAACAACGCGGGGGTAATGGCCCGCATCGCCCCGACCGCGGACAGCACGCGCGAAGATTGGGATCGCGTGATCAACATCAACTTGCGCGGCGTCTGGAGCTGCATGAAACAGGAACTGCGGCAGATGGAACGCCAGCGCAGCGGCGCGATCGTCAACAACGCGTCGGTCGGCGCCTTGACCGGCAATCCCGGCATCGGTTCCTACATCGCCTCCAAGCACGGCGTGGTCGGCCTGACGCGGACGGCCGCCCTGGAATACATCAGGCACGGCATCCGCGTGAACGCAATCAATCCCGGCCTGATCGATACCCAGATTGCCCGCGATGTCGTCAGCGGGGATGAGCAGGCGTACGAGGATATAGCGAAGCAGGTTCCCATCGCCCGCGCTGGCAGGCCCGAGGAGATCGCCTCGGCCGTGCTTTGGCTTTGCAGCCCCGGGGCGAGCTACGTTGTGGGTCACGCGCTTACGGTGGACGGCGGAATGACGGTGGTTTGATCGCGCTCAGTAAAAGAATCTGAACAAGGAGATTACACATGCGAGGAACTATGCTGTACGGACCGCGCGACATTCGGTTCGAAGAACGCCCGGAGCCGACAATTGTTAAGCCGACAGATGCCATCATCCGGCTCTCGGCCACATGTATCTGCGGATCAGACCTGTGGCCCTATCGAGGCATCGCTAACTTTGCAGAACTGCCCACCCCCATGGGGCACGAGTACTGCGGCATCGTGGAAGAGGTCGGTAACGAGGTTAGTAACATCAAGCCGGGCCAGTTCGTGGTTGGCTCGTTTGCTGCTTCCGACAACACTTGCGTCATCTGCCATGACGGTTATCAATCTTCGTGCGTCCAACGCGAGTTCATGAGTACCGCACAAGCTCCAATCTTGCGCGTTCCGCTTGCGGACGGCACCTTGGTCGCAACACGCGACCTTCCTCCCAAAGAACTGATCCCGAGTCTGCTGGCGACATCAGACGTGCTGGGCACGGGCTGGTTCGCCGCAGATGCCGCCAACGTGAAGCCGGGCAAAACAGCGGTGGTCGTGGGTGACGGTGCGGTGGGGCTCCTGGCTGTGCTCTCCGCGAAGCAGATGGGCGCTGAGCGGATCATCGCGATGAGCCGGCACGAAGCCAGGCAGAAACTTGCGCGAGAGTTCGGCGCCACGGACATCGTGACGGAGCGTGGTGATGAAGGCATTGCGCGAATTAAAGAGATGACGAAGGGGATTGGGGCTGATTCCGTCCTGGAGTGCGTGGGCACGCAGGAATCCATGATGCAGGCAATTCGTTCCACTCGTGCTGGCGGATTCGTCAGCTACGTTGGGGTGCCGCACGGTGTTCAACTCGATGGGACAGAGCTGTTCTTCGCCGAGGTCCATCTGCATGGCGGCCCAGCCCCGGTGCGCCGCTACCTCCCTGATCTGATTAACTTGGTCCTGAACGAGAAGTTCAATCCAGGAAAAGTGTTTGATCTGACGCTGCCGCTCGACCAAGTCGCCGAAGGTTATCGCGCGATGGACGAACGCCGGGCCATCAAGACGTTACTTCGCCCGTGAGTACCTGACGGGAGCGCAAACATGGAAATCAAACGAGTTGGCTCGCAACCATCCGCAAAGGGTCCTTCCGATTGGTTTACGGGGAACGCACGCATCGATCCGCTTTTCCAGGCGCCTGATCCCGTACCAAGCGCACAGCTCGATTTGCAGAGCGTCGTGCGCGGTCCAAGTGTTCAGGGCGCAAGCGTAACCTTTGAACCGGGTGCGCGGACGGCCTGGCACACTCATCCTCTGGGACAGACCCTCATCGTTACAGCGGGCTGTGGCTGGGCGCAGCCCGAAGGCGGCCCGATCGAGGAGATTCGCCCCGGTGATGTCGTGTGGTTTTCGCCCGGTGAAAAGCATTGGCACGGAGCCACGCCGACGACAGGTATGACGCACATCGCTATTCAGGAAAAGCTCAACGGAAAGGTCGTTGACTGGATGGAACATGTCAGCGACGAACAATACCAGACACGTTGAGTCTTCGCCTCGCTGAGAAGCGCGGGCTCATCCTTTCCATCGGGACTTCTATGCTCAGGAGCAAAGTATGGCAGGGAATATTAACGGAAGCTTGAAGGGTAAAGTCGCGTTTGTCACGGGAGCAGGAAGCGGCATCGGCCGTGCGACAGCGATGGCGTTTGCACGCGAGAGTGCGAGCGTGATGCTCGCTGATGTTTCCGATCGAGGCAATCAAAAAACTGCCCGAATCATCGAGGAACTCGGGGCACGCGCGCTCGCCGTCAGATGCGATGTGACACGAACCGACGATGTCAAGGCTGCACTGGACAAGACAGTTGAAGCGTTCGGCCGTCTCGATTTCGCATTCAACAACGCCGGTTCCGAACAACCGATGGTGGCGACCGCCGATCTGACGGAGCAGGAGTGGGACCGCGTCATGGCGATCAACCTTCGCGGCGTGTTTCTATGCCTGAAATATGATGTGCATCAGGAAACGTCGTGAACGCCGGCCCAATCTAAGGCATCTTTTCGGTCGGCGAACGCTCGCATGCTGATAGGTCTGCCATCTCGGAATGTGTAAACGTCAGCTAATCGGACGTCATGCCAATCGCTACTCCCCTTCGTTCGTATTCGGGCGTGAACAAAGACGACGACACGATTCCCCTTCACGATGAACTTTTCGGGTTCGCTTCGACCTTCGGCCCAGCCAGCTCGCGATTGGGTCAGATACTGCGAAACGCCTGCATGTCCATGATAAGTTCCGCCGCCGGGGAAAGACGCTGGTTCCGTCCATTCGATAGCTGGATCAAGCTCTTCGACCGCTTTCGCGATATCACCTCGATTGAACGCGTCGTAAGCATTCTTAAGAAGCCGAATTGCATGGTCCCGCTGTTCCGTAGTATCCAAAGCGTCCCTCCTGTACCAATCGCAGTTCGAGGCCAGAATCCCTACGACAACCATGAGAGCAGCCGCGATGGTCTCTCGTTTACGGCACACAACAGTGATTTTAGTTGCACCGTGATAAGCAGTGCTGGTCGCAAGCAAGCCAGCATTGCCGAACAAAAAGATCCTACTGCGAGAGTCGCTTTAGACACCGTGTTTATCAGTCGTGTCCGGACGGTCGGCAATTCGGTAGTTGCGCAAATAGTCGCCAAATTCGGCTGCTCTTCTTGACTGCGCCTTACGCAGCCGTGGAGCTTTCTTTTCCGGCTCGCCCGCCGGGCGCGAGTGCAAGGAGCGCGAACCCGATTACGATGAACACCGCGACACCGATCAACTCCCGGCGTGCAACGATATTTCGCAATGCCTGAAAGCCCATGACGGCAGCGTGAGCCAGGCTCGACCATGCAGTGAAGGCGATCAGGCTGCGATGCGCCGACGGTTTGCGGACCGCGGCCAATAGGAAGATGCCCAGCGTGACATATAGGCTAAACATCATAGACAACGCAGGATCTTCTCGCACGAACAACACCAGCGGATAAACCGAGGCCAGAAACAGCAAGCCTACAAATACCAATCCAATCTTCAAGGCTCTTTCTCGATTCATCCACGGCTCCTTCATCGGTTATCGATTCCGAGTTGCGTGAGTAGCTCGCAGCAACGAGCTAATCGTTCACCGATCAACATGGACCTTGTGAAGAGTCACTTTTCGTGCCTCCTTCCGAGTGGCGCGTCATCATTGATCTATTTGAAGATAAAGGAGAAGTCCCTCGTCGAAACGCTGGTGTTGCAATCACGCCGTCGCCAAACCGTCGCCAGCAGACTGCTCAAAGCGTCGCAGGAGTGCATCGACACCCTCGGGCCTTTGGCTTGGCTCACAAGCGAGACACCAAATGAAGAAATCGCGCCAGACTTGTGGAGTATCTTCGAGAGAACTCTCCAGCAAAACGCCGTTCCGCGCAAACGAAGGACGGCGCCCCGTTGCCATCTCGCATGTGATGATGGCCAGTGCCCAAATGTCAGCTCTGGGGTCCGGTTTCGCTCCGGATAGCACTTCAGGTGACATATATGCAGGTGTTCCAGCGATTTGTCTCGTGAGTGTTGAAAACATCGTGTCGGCACTCGAAGTCTCCACGAAAAGTTTGGCGAGACCAAAATCGAGTACTTTCACCATCCCGTATGCTTCCTCATCACACAGGAAAATATTCTCCGGTTTCAAGTCGCAATGAACGAGCGATCGGCGGTGTGCGGCTGATAAAGCAGCGCAGAGTTGGCGCACAATCGCACGAACCTCGCAGGCCGGCAATTTGGTTCTGTCGTTCAGCTGCTGCCGAAGCGTCCGTCCTTGCAATCTCTCCATCACCAGGAAGGGCTGGCCTCCTTTTGTCACGCCCGCATCGAACAGCGTGACTACATTCGGGTGCTGGAACCGGGCCAGCATGTGGGCCTCGCGCCGAAAGCGATCGAGCGCGGCAGAGTCTTTGATCCTGTCATCCAAAACAAGCTTGACGGCCACGTTGCGTTGCAGTTGCAGGTCACTCGCTTCATAGACCAGACCCATGCCTCCCCGGCCAATCCTGCATTCCAACCTGAAGCGGCCGGCGAGCGAGCGAGGAAAAGAATTTGTGGCGAGTTTCGAACCATCGTGCAAACAAAACTCGTCGGTGATGTCGTGGCATTTGCCGCACTTTGAACATTCTTTCGATAACTCAACTTCCGGTTCTTGCGCAGGGCCGCGAGAGGGCAGCAAGGCCAGGCCAATCGTGAGGTCCTCGATGAGCCGCATGTCATCGGAGGTGTAAGGCTCTTCCGATCGTTTTCTCCCCAGCGCGATTAACGCATCCATTTCGCGATTGTGGACGGGCGCAAGCAGTTCCAGCCCCGACCGCCGCATGCTCTCCAACTCACGCGGAGTAAGCTGCCGATTGAGCCAATTGTCCCGTTCTGAGAATTGAACCGGTTTCGCCAGCACCTTCGTCATTTCGACAATCTTGCTCCGCACCGGAAGTGCCGGCGCGAGAAATCTATCTGGAAACACACTCACGGGTGTGTAGGCTGGAGCGAATGGGGGGTGTTGCATGATGGCGCAGAAACTTGGGTGTAATGCCGCGCCGATCTGTTTCACAAGCATGGGCGCGACGTCGACTAAGTTCGCGGCATTTTTTATGCTCTCCAGCGCGGACCGCAGTACGTCTTGCGCGTTGTACTGTTCTCGAAAGAAATGCCTGTCCAACGATCTCAACCAGTTCTGTCTTCGCACATGCAGGAGAATGGTCGCCCCTGCCAACGCCAGATAAATCCACCCGCGCCGTTGCAGAAGAATGTCGATGCGCTGGTCGCGGTGAGCGTAGATATCGAGAAGAAGCAGTGCGATCGCGGCCGGCGCCGCCAGCAGAAGCATCTGCTTGGCTGCTGCATATCTGATTCCCTGGCGGATAATGACGCGAATATCGAAGAGGCGATGCCGTAAGATCGCGTATCCGAAGCAGACCGGAAAGGCCAGACCGGCGAATGTCGTGAAAGCCAATACTGGCAGGGATAACATCGAAGTTCCGGCGCTTCCCAAATAGTCAGTATCGGACCATGATCCGTTGAGCTGGCGGTAGACAACCGACGGTGCGAACACTATCACCATAAAAGCGAGCGAGACGACAACCAGCCTTATACGCCGTTTTTCTGTCTGATCTTTGAGCCGCCAATACTTCACGGCAAGCAGCAGAAACGAACCTGGTAGATATGTGACCCAACATGCCACAAACATGAGGCTCATCCAGTCCGACGGAATCAGGTGTTCGGGGCCATAGACAAAATGCCAGACTTGGTAGGTCACGACCGTGGACATGAGAATGCTCGGCACGCAAACCAGGGCCCAGATGTATCGGCTATGAAACGAAGGCCGGGGGAATAGTGCAAAAAAAGCAAACCACACTCCCGCGCCGAGACCAGTTATGCAGATATCAACCCACAAGAGTGCCTGAAACCAGGGAGGGAAGTGGCGAAACATCGAATTGAGGCCATCGTTTGCTTCGATGAGGGCGCTAGAGTAGACTGCCAGAACTAACGCTCCCATGCAAACCAGAAGATGCTTCGGGCGCAGGAATGCCAGAAAGCACGCAGTCGCCAGAGCAATCAGTTGAGCGCAGAGTTCCAGGAGGCGCAGGATGCCTTCTCCGCTGAACCAGTCCTTCGGCCCGGTTCGTCCTATCACGAGAACGGTGCGATGGTGTTGCCCGCCGCGGTCGGTATCGAGTACTACAGGCGTGCCGGCATCGATATTCGTGACAAACCAGGACCAGTAGTTCATATTCAGGATCGGTCTGTCGTTTGCACGTAATAGAAGGTCGCCGCGCTGTACTCCGGCACGCTCTGCCGGCGAGCCTTGCATTACCTTGATGATGGCGGGATGGCTTCCCGTACCTCTCACCCCGATTCCCGTCGGTTCGGGTCCCAAAAGCCACAAAGCCCACATGTACAGCACGTGCGCCACGAATGGCGCCGCGATCAGATACATCCACCACGGCGGGCGTGAATTGGATGCGCTTTGTGTTCCAACGGGAGGAACGGAAGCCACCATTTCCACGGCGGCGCTTTCCGGCAGAGTTTCTCTCATTCCGCTGGCGGCGAGTAGCGATTCGACCTCTCTGCGAAGCTCTGAGTCGCGTTCACAGGCCTCGGCTATAAAGTTGGCGCGGTCTTTTGGCTCGTATTCCAGCGCGGTGCGATAGAGGCGCTCGATTTGCACCCAGCGTTCCGGATTCATTGGGGTCCGGTGCTCGTCTCATTAATCTTACTGCAAGTCATTGCGTGCCTGCTTTCACAATCGACCGTGCTTTTTACAGCATTCACGAATTGTGTCCGTACTGTTTGAATGTAAGTCGAGCGAGGAGCGCGTGGTGTACAAAAAGCTGAACTCAACGGAGACGTTGATTCAGAGAACAACCAGGGAGGCTCCTCAACAGACATATGTATTACATCGGGCTCGACGTTCACAAGAAGACCATCAGTTATTGCGTGAAGGATGCAAGCGGGCGGATTCAGCGGGAAGGGACGATTCCAGCGAGTCGTACGGAGCTGGACAGCTGGATGAAGACGCTTCCACAGCCATGGATAGCGGCTATGGAAGCCAGCATCTTCACAGGCTGGGTGTACGATCATCTGCTTCCACATGCACAGGTCAAGGTGGCGCATCCCTTGATGCTGCGCGCTATCGCTGCTTCCAAGAAGAAGAACGACAGGATTGATGCCGGCAAGATCGCGGACTGCCTACGTTGTGACTTCCTGCCGGAGTGCCACATGGTCTCGACCGAGATTCGGGATCGGCGCCGCACGTTGC
>Ga0213882_10000374_pt1 | contig 15885 bp, 14 predicted proteins | sample BarmaccoBMER_R09_FD_160106 | JGI IMG/M metagenome (GOLD analysis project Ga0213882, IMG submission 160106) | Barbacenia macrantha exposed rock microbial communities from rupestrian grasslands, the National Park of Serra do Cipo, Brazil - ER_R09 ...
TGGCGCCGGCCGGAGCTGCACGAGCAGACACTTGAATCGATACCAGAGCCGATGATTGCGCCGCTCGAGGGCAAAGGCGATCTGCCGGATATCTCCACGTTGCTGGCGCACTTGCCGGAGAGCCAGCGCGAGGTTGTTTCGCTGCTCAAGGTCTCAGGATTGAGTGTTGAAGAAGTGGCGCGGGCGACGTCTTCGAGCGTCGGAGCCGTGAAGCAGAAGGCCCACAGGGCTTACGAGAAGTTACGCGTGGTGCTGATGGATTTAAGACCGGAAACAATCCGGAAGGTGGGCGCGCTGTGACTTGCCGTGAAGTGGACGAAAGCATGATGGCGCTGCGGCCGGGCGAACAGCTACCCGAGACCGCCCAGGAGCATCTACGCGGCTGCGCAGCCTGCCGCACCCTCGTCTCTGGTTTACGGGACTCAGCCATTGACAACCAGATAGACCCCGCTGTTCTGGAGCGGATCCGTGCGCCTCTCCTGGCATCTCTCGCGCGCGTGCGGCCACTTGCTCCAGCGGGCGTATTTGCTGCGGGCTTCCTGATCATTTTCGCTGCCGCAGCAATAGCCGATAGCGCCTGGTTTGGGCACGCAGGACTGTCATTGCTGACAAACATCCAGCGATTCCTGATTTTCGGAGTGCTGATGGCATTAGCGGTTGTGGCATCCGTAGCTGTTGCGCGCGATATGCGGCCAGGAGCCCGAAGCGTTCGAGGAGGAGTGCTGTTGGGAGTGGCGGTGATTGCGATTGAAGCAATATTCCTTGCGCTCTTTCACGACTTCAGTACAGAGAACTTTTTAGGGGTTGGCCTGCGCTGTTTTCGCTCGGGGTTGCTATGCGTTATACCTACCGCTCTGTTGGTGTGGCTAGCGGTACGGCGCGGATGCGTATTGGCACCAGTTTCGACGGGTGCAGCGGTGGGGGCCATTGCGGGATTAACGGGAGTCGCGGCCCAGGAGTTGTACTGCCCAGTGCTGACGTTTCCACACGTAGCGATCTGGCATGGAGCAGTGCTGGTGGTGAGTGTGGCGGCAGGCTCTTTGATCGGATGGATTGCTGATTCCGCACGACGGGATTGAAATAGGTCAGTACCGCGGTCCTTTACTGAGCGACTCCAGCCAACGACTGAACAGTCTGAAAAGTATCGGAGTCGGCGGCGAGCTTGTCCGGCCGATAACGTTTCACACGGGCAAATCGTAACGCGAGACCGCTTTGGTATCGCGGGCTGACCTGGATTTCATTGAACGCGATTTCTACCACCAGCTTCGGCTCGACATAAACGGTGTAACTGTCGCGAGCGACCTCTAACCGGAGCAACTCCTGCGTCTGCCAGGTGAGCATCTCGTCCGTCAGTCCCTTGAATGTCTTGCCGAGCATCGCGAATCCGCCTTTGACCGTGTCACGCGCACCGAGGTGCAAATTGCTCAACCAACCCCGGCGGCGGCCATTGCCCCATTCGGCGGCCAGGATCACCAGGTCTAAAGTGCGAGCGCGTTTGATTTTCAGCCAGCTCTGACGGCGCGCTCCCGCCGCATAAGGAGCTTCGAGCGATTTCGCCATCACGCCTTCATGGCCGCGCGATAGAGCTTGCCTAAGAAACTCATCGGCCTTCGCGGAATCGGCGGTGGTCAGATGCGGAACGATTTGCGCGGCGGGAACCAGAGCGACCAGCCCGGCGAAGCGCTTGCTTTGCGGTTCATCTATGAGCGGAGCCCCATTTTCGTAGAGAAGATCAAACCAGAAGGAAGTCATGGGCAGCTCGCCGAGCACCTGTTCGACATTCAGCTTGCGCCCGAATCGCCGCATTGAAACCTGAAACGGCTGGGGACGACCGTCGGCATCCAGGCTGAGAACCTCACCATCGAGGATCAAGTCCTCGGCCGGAAGCGCACGCACAGCACCTGCTATTTCAGGAATCGCGGCAGTAACGTCATTCGCGCCGCGAGAGAAGATACGCACTTCGCCGCCGCGCTTGTGTGCCTGAACACGGGCTCCGTCAAATTTGAATTCGACCGCCGCTTCGCCCAGCTCTCCGATCGCATCCGTGACGTCGTCCGCAGTCTGGGCCAGCATCGGCTGAACGGGACGGAAGAGTTGCACGTTGAAGTGCGTGAGACCGGCTTCGCCATGCTCCATTAGGGGTCGGGCAACGGCGCCTGCTCCGCCGGCTGCCATCGCCGCGCGCCGGATTCGATCCGTCGATACTCCGCTCGCCTTAGCGAGTGCTTCGAGCATGATGCCTTCGAGGGCACCCTGACGGAGCTCGCCGACCAGAAGGCCGGATAGAAACTGTTGTTCCTGCCGCGTGGACCTGGCCAGCAGATTAATAAGAAGATCACGGCGCGCCTGCTCGGAACCAGCACCTTGCACCGCTGCAATCTGGGAAAGCGCACCATCTACTTCGCCTAACTCGAGGGTTGATTCGGCTGCGGGATCGGGTAAGGCGTCCCGGAGGGTAGCGTAGCCGATTCCGATACGGCCTTGGCGTGTGGCGCCGGACAAGAACGAAACTGCAATCTCCACCTCTTCGGGCGTAAGCCGGCGCAAGAGGGTTGCAAGCAGATCGGTCTTTTCGAGACGTTTCGTAGTGCCGGCAATACGGCGTGAGGTCTCGACAATTTCGGCGAACAACATAGGAAAGGATCCTAACCGGCGTTGCTTTCGTCCTCTGGATAGATCCGCGCGAGAACATTCCGGATCTTTGGGTTCGCCTCACGCACCGCTTCCTCCACACGCTCGGCGATCGCATGGCCCTGCGCAACCGATAACTGTGGAGCGACACCGACGCGCAGATTGACTATGAACTCGGATCGAGTGCGCGCGATGAGGCACTCGCCGAGGCCGAGAACTCCCGAAATCTGCCGGGCAGCAGCACGCGCCTCATCCTCGACCTCTTCGATCGATGCCGGAGGGCGCTGCCCGGCGCCACGCAATTGCAAAAGGTGGAGTGGAAGCTTGCGTATGGCTACGCTTCGGCTCGGCAAGATGTTGTACCAGAGGAAAGGGGCGCTGAACGGCCTGGGACTGGCAAGACCCCGCACGCCGTACCGAGTGAGGATCTCGCGTACCTCCTCCAGCGGATCGAGATGCGGACCCGTTCCCTCTCCGGCACGCTGCGCAACTTGGAGAGCGGTCTCCGGGTCGGAATCATCCACTTCAAAAACTTTCACTTCATCGTAACCAGCCCTTTCATCGCTTTGTCCCGACATGGCCTTCATCAGCTCGGGAAGAGTGAGGCACTTCGCCTGCCAAGCGGAGCGGGAACGAGCGGGGTCGGCGCTTCGGTTGACCTCCGAAGCACCACAGTGAAAGCAGTAGAACCGGCCGAGGCGATCAATATTCTCGAAAGCCCAAGCGATGTCGCCAAGCCCGGCCGGCGAAACGGCGGAAGCGCTCCAACGCATGAAGATGTAGGCTCTCCCGCTTCTTTTCGGCATAGCTCAGTAGCGTGGAGCCAATCGAGAGGGACTCACTGACGGAACTGCTCGTCGATTTCCACGCGATACCCAGCAGCGAGCGCATTGGTTTCGTTCGCCATTCCAACAACCGCAAGCAGCTCACCGAGCATCTCTTCGCTCATCCCCTTCTTGCGCGCCGAAGCAGAATGGGAAGCCATGCAGTACTGGCATTGATTCGTAGCGCTCACGGCAAGATAGATCAATTCCTTTGTGAGCGGATCTAGCGCGCCGGGCGCCATGATCTCCTTGATGCTTTCCCAGGTGCGCCGCAGTGTTGCGGGATGATTTGCGAGCGCCTTCCAAAAATTATTGATGGAATCCGTTTTGCGAGTAGCCATGATGTCGTCATAGACGCTGCGAACTTCCGGGCTCGCGTCATCGTATTCGATCAGAGCGGATATCGCTTTTTTCTCCATTGTTTTCATGAATTCCCAATCAGAATGCCGGCGATAAAGACGAGTACACCGCCCAGAACAACCTGCATTGCCGCGCGCAGAAGCGGAGTATCCATATAGTGCTGGCGCACCCAACTGATGACAGCGAGCTCAACGGCCACGACGAAGACGGCGACTGCGGTGGCAGTGTGGAAATCCGAAATGAGGAACGGCAAAGTGTGCCCGATGCCTCCGGCGGTAGTCATAATACCCGTCACGCTGCCGCGGATGACCGGTCGTCCACGTCCGGTGAGCGAGCCATCATCGGAGAGGCCTTCGGCGAAAGCCATCGAGATTCCGGCGCCAACCGATGCCGCCAAACCGACAACGAAGGCGTCGTGCGTTGTCTTTGTCGCAAAGGCTGCCGCAAAGAGAGGAGCTAGGGTGGAAACAGACCCGTCCATCAATCCAGCCAGTCCAGGCTGGACAAACTGCAGAACAAACATGCGACGGGAGGCTTCCGATTCGCTTGTTCGGACCTCCGGCGTGAGCCGTGCCCTTCCAATGGATTCGGCCGTGGCCGTGTGCTTCACCTCTGCTTCGGCCAAATCGCCCAGGAGCTTACGCGTGGATGCGTCCGTCGTCCGTTGAAGCGCGAGTTCGTAGAAGCGGCGGGTTTCGGACTCCATAGATTCGATGGAACGGCGTACAGCAGCCGGTCCAATCGGGCCGATGAGCCAGACCGGAGGCCGCGAGACGAAGCCCTTCACGTCCTGCCTGCGAATGAGCGGAATGTGTTCGCCGAAACGCGACCGGTAGAGTCCGATCAAGCTGGCGCGATGTTCGGACTCCTCGGCCTGCATCTCTTCGAGCATCTTCGCCGTCTCCGGATAATGCTCGCGGAGACCTTCGGCGAATTCTTCATAAATACGGCCATCCTCCTCCTCGAGCGAGATGGCCAATGCCAGAATTTCGCGTTCCGACAAGTCTTTGAAATTTTTTGCCATAGCAAGCCGGGCTGTACGGAACCGGGCGAGAGGCGGAGAACCGCTGTCTCGCTATCTTACCGAGAACGCGCTCTGGGCTCTCATCATCAAATCAGAGAACGCCTATTTTCCTCTAAACGACAATAGAAGTAGCTCCTCCCATACATGCTAGATCGCATCACCGTGCATGGCGCGCGCCAGCACAATTTGAAGAATGTCAATGTCGAGATTCCCCGGAACACGTTCACCGTCATCACCGGATTGAGCGGGTCCGGGAAGAGCTCATTGGCGTTCGACACCATCTACGCGGAGGGCCAGCGCCGGTATGTAGAGACGTTATCGCCGTACGCGCGGCAATTCCTGGATCAAATGGAGCGGCCGGACGTGGATTCGATCGACGGCCTGAGCCCGGCAATTTCCATCGAGCAAAAGACCACTTCGCGCAGCCCCAGATCGACGGTCGGGACTGTTACGGAAATCTACGATTATCTCCGGCTGCTGTTCGCTTCGGTCGGCGTCCCACGCTGCCCCATGTGCGGCGCGGAGATCGCGAAACAGTCGTCGGCCCAGATTCTGGAACAGGTGTCCTCGCTGCATCAGAATGAGCGAATCATGATTCTGGCGCCGATTGCGCGGGGCCGGAAAGGCGAGTACAAGAAAGAGCTGGAATCGATCGCAAAAGCAGGATTCCGGGCGCGGATTGACGGCGAGATCAAGACACTGGATGAACCCATCAAGCTTGATAAGCGAAAGAATCACACCATCGAGGTGGTGATTGACCGGCTCGTCGTGAAGCCCGGGATCGAGCAGCGGCTGGAGAACTCGATTCAGACTGCGCTCAAATGGGCCGGGGGCTTGGTTCAGGTCGCGGTGATCAACGGGCCTGAGCGGCTCTATTCGGAAAAACTTGCCTGCCCTAACGATGGCACCAGCATCCCTGAACTGGAGCCGAGATCATTTTCGTTCAACAGTCCGTATGGCGCGTGCGAGACCTGCAACGGCGTCGGGAGCACGTGGGCATTCGACCCAGTAAAGGTGATTTCCGATTCGTCGAAGCCGCTGCTCGATGGAGGGTTGGGGCCGGGATCAAGCTCGTCGTATATGACCTCGGCGGTGGTCGAGGCGGCGGAGACGCTCGGCATCGATCTGTCGATTCCTTTCGAGGACCTGCCAAAGAAGGCACGCAATTTGCTCCTCCACGGCAACAGTCATTTTCAAGGGATCTTACAGGTACTGGACGAGAGCTACGCGCGATCCAGCGAGGGTTATCGCGAGTGGCTGATGGAGTACATGTCTCCGACGACTTGTCCGGACTGCGAGGGAAAGCGATTGAAGCCCTCGAGCCTGGCTGTTCAGGTGAAGGGCATGTCGATCGCGGATTTTACAGGAATACCGATCACGCGCGCGCTGCCGATTCTTCAAAGCTGGAAGTTTACTGAGCGCGAATTGCAAGTAGTGGGACGTGTGGTCGAAGAGATTCAGAACCGGCTGGAGTTTCTGTGCGCCGTCGGTTTGGATTATTTAAGCCTGGATCGATCCTCCGCGACTCTGTCGGGCGGCGAAGCGCAACGGATTCGATTGGCGACACAGATTGGATCGAAGCTGCGCGGCGTGCTGTACGTGCTGGACGAACCCTCCATTGGCCTGCATCCGCGCGATAACGGGCGCTTGCTCGATACACTGCATCATTTGCGCGATTTGGGGAACACGGTGCTAGTGGTGGAGCACGATGCGGAGACAATTGAACGCGCGGATTACGTCATCGATCTCGGACCGAAAGCCGGTAGATTGGGCGGTGAACTCATTGCACGTGGTAGCCCGACCCAGATCATGAAGGCGCCGCAATCGTTGACCGGTGAGTACCTCTCGGGTGCGACGGAGATTGCCGTTCCGCTGGTTCGGCGAATTGGGAACGGCCTGAAACTGAGTCTGCGCGGCGCGCGCGAGCACAATCTGAAGAACGTGAACGTCGAGTTTCCGCTCGGCACGTTTATCGTCGTTACGGGCGTTTCAGGCAGCGGTAAATCGACCCTGGTACACGACATCCTGTATCGGGCACTATCGAAACAAGTCTACGGATCGAGCACCGAGCCCGGCGCACACGACACAATCACGGGCCTCGAGAACATCGATAAGGTGATCGAGATCGATCAATCGCCCATCGGGCGAACGCCGCGCTCGAACCCCGCGACTTATACGGGACTGTTCACGCCGATTCGCGAATTGTATGCGATGCTGCCGGAATCGCGCGAGCGGGGCTACAAGGCGGGCCGGTTCAGCTTTAATGTGAAGGGCGGCCGGTGTGAAGCGTGCCAGGGTGATGGGTTGAAGCGGATAGAGATGAACTTCCTGCCGGACGTCTACGTGACTTGTGATGTGTGCCGGGGCAGGCGCTACAACCTCGAAACCCTGCAGGTGAAATACAAGGGGAAGAGTATCGCGGATCTGCTGGAGTCAACGGTTGATGAGGCATTGGAACTGCTGGAGAACATTCCGCACGCACATGCCAAGCTGAAGACGCTGACCGAAGTCGGATTGGGCTACTTGCATTTGGGACAATCATCGACCACGCTGTCGGGCGGCGAAGCCCAGCGGATCAAGCTGGCGAAGGAACTGAGCAAGCGGCAGACGGGTCGCACGTTCTATCTGCTCGATGAGCCGACAACTGGGCTACATTTCGACGATGTCCGCCATCTGCTGGATGTCCTGCAGCGCCTGGTGGACCTGGGCAACACCGTGGTTGTAATTGAACATCAACTGGACGTGGTTAAGAGTGCGGATTACGTGATCGATTTGGGACCGGAAGGCGGAGAAGAGGGCGGCTACATCGTTGGAACGGGCACTCCGGAAGAAATCATCAGAAATCGCCAGAGCCACACCGGGGCGGCCCTGCGGAAGATAATGAAGGCGAAGCATGGAGCCTGATCCCATCGACACGCCGCCGGCGTTGGAACCGGCCATCGAGATAGTGCCGGTTCAGCCGGCACGGGAACCGTTTTGGGGCTATTCCGATTTGGGATTAGTTCTCCTCCTGGTTGCTTTCGGGCTGTTAGTTCTCATAGTGATCGATGGAGCCATTGAATTTGCCGATCCTCGTCTGCGAGTCGATTACACGCCGCTGGTTCTGCCGACGAACATGGCAGCGTATCTGGTTGTGTATCTCGCGTTGAAGCTAGTCCTGGGATCGCGGTACGGCAAGCCCGTGTTTTCTTCGTTAGGCTGGAAGCGCACGAGATTGAATCTGCTTTTAGTGGGAGCCGGAGGCGTGGCACTGGCATTTGCATTATCAGCGCTCGCATCGCTGCTTCACACGCCGAAAGTGGAAACGCCCTTCGAAGCTCTTACCAACACGCCCTTTTCGTTCGCATTTCTGACGATTACCGCGGTGCTGATTGCTCCGCTTTTTGAAGAGCTCTTTTTTCGCGGATTCATACAGCCGCTGCTCTGCCGAAGTCTCGGAATTGTGGCGGGAATCGGAGTCACGGCGGCATTGTTCGGCGCTCTGCACGCGCCAGAGTACTCAGACAAATGGCAATATGCGTTCACGGTGTTACTAGCGGGCGTAGCGTTCGGCGTGATGCGCCAATGGACGAAATCAATAATTCCGGGTACGGTAATGCATGGCTGCTTCAATGCCGTCTCGGTAGTGGCGCTAGCCATTGACAAATTTCACAAAGGTTGAATGAGCGAATCCGCAGTTCTTAGTCAAAGCACAATCGAGACGATTGAATGGACGTCGGAAGGCGTTGTGATGATCGATCAGACGCGGCTTCCCCGCGAAACCGTATTCGTTACTTGCCGCAGGTATGAGGAGGTCGCGGAGGCGATCCGCACCATGGTCATCCGGGGCGCTCCGGCCCTTGGGGTGGCGGCCGCAATGGGGGTGGCGCTCGGCGCTCTGCACTCGAATGATCTCGAAACCGACATGCCGGTCATCTGCGATGCGCTCGCGAAGACGCGGCCCACCGCAATGAATCTTTTCTGGGCGATTGAGCGGATGAAGCAAGTCTACGGCTCCATTCGGCACCTCCCGCTAAGTCAAATCCGAGAACGGCTGGTCAGAGAGGCGCAGGCGATCCGGGACGAAGATATTGCGATTAATAAAGCCATGGGGCGTAACGGGGCGCCCCTGGTCCCCGATGGCAAAGCCGTGTTGACGCACTGCAATGCGGGGGCGCTGGCGACGGCGGGGTTTGGCACTGCGCTGGGTGTAATTCGGGCGGCCGTGCGGATGGGCAAGAACATCGATGTGTTCGCGGATGAAACGCGGCCGTTTCTGCAAGGAGCTCGCCTTACCGCGTGGGAATTGCAGCGCGATGGGATTCCGACGACGCTCATTACCGACAATATGGCGGGACATTTTCTGAAGAGTGGACGCATCGGGTGCGTGGTGGTAGGCGCGGACAGGATTGCGGCAAATGGGGATGTCGCTAATAAGATCGGTACATATGGGATAGCGGTGCTGGCGAAAGAGAATGGCGTACCGTTTTATGTGGCCGCTCCGATCTCGACGTTAGATCTAACACTTGCATCGGGAGACGAGATTCCCATCGAAGAACGCGGCGCGGAAGAAGTGACACACGTACAGGGAGTCGCAGTGGCGCCGGAGGGAATCAGCGTGGCAAATCCCGCTTTCGATGTGACGCCGAACCGGTATGTGTCCGCGATTATAACGGAGAAGGGTGTAGCGCGGGCGCCGTATGAGGAGAGCCTGCGGAGGCTCTGTGAGGCCGCGCGGAGCAAGATGAGATGAACGACGGGGCTTAAATCGGTTACATTGAACATATTCCATGAGATGCCCGAACTGCGGTCTGGAAAACCCAGGCAACCCCAGATTCTGCGGTAACTGCGGGACGCCCTTTACAACTACTCCACCCGGATACACGCCACAAACGCCGTACGCTCCCGTACCCGGCCAGGCACGCCCAGGCGGTACAAGCGCCGCGCGAGCGATTGGCATCGGCTGCCTGATTATCATTGCGATCTTCCTGATCTTCGGGCTTTCCTGCACCAGGGCGTGTTTTGGGCTGCATCACCGGGTTGGTGTGCACCGCCGGTATTACTGAGCCGAGCCGGATACTTGGAAGATGTACCCGAATTTGCCTTCCGGGTGGCACTCAGGTATTCTAAAGGTTGTACTTTGAAAGAGATAGGAATCAGGTAAGTAGGTAGATGGCAAATACAGTTTCCGCGTTGAAGCGCGTCCGCATGACAGAGAGGCGGACGGCTGTCAATCGCATGCGCAAGTCCCGGTTGCGGCACCAGATCCGCACCATGCGCCGTGCCCTAGAAGAGAAGAACACGCAGAGCGCGAGTCAGTTGCTCCCGGCCACGTTTTCGCTTGTAGATCGTGCGGCCAAATGGGGAATTATCAAGAGGAACACGGCCGCTCGGTACAAGAGCCGGTTGACTTCGAGACTTCGCAAACTCTCGGCCGCTTAAGCACAAAGTTTCTTCCGGGCGCTTTCCTGAAGATCAATTGTTAGACTGGCTGGCATATGAATAGCCGCGGGCCGGCGACGAGAGTTTTGCCTTTACTCTCCTGGTCTCTGCTTGGTTTGCCTCTTCTCGCCAAACAACCAGTAACGGCAACGCACGGCATGGTGGTGGCGCAGGAGCCGATCGCGGCAGAGGTCGGGCTTGCGATTCTCAAGAGCGGCGGCAACGCCGTAGATGCAGCGATTGCGGTGGGTTTCGCTCTGGAAGTGACGCACCCTGTTGCTGGAAACATCGGCGGTGGCGGATTTATGCTCGTTCGACTCGCAAATGGCCAAACCGCTTTTCTCGATTTTCGGGAGTGCGCCCCCGGAAAGGCTAGCCGCGACATGTATATCGGCGCTGACGGGAACCCGACGAAGGACAGCATCTTCGGCTGGCGATCCTCGGGCGTACCCGGCTCCGTTTCCGGATTCGATCTGGCCCGCCAGAAATTCGGGACGAAATCCTGGGCCGAACTGTTAGAACCAGCAATCAAACTGGCACGCGATGGCTTTACGCTCTCCGAACCCGTAGCTGCTTCTTTCCGAAACGCGAAGATTCTGGAACAGGACCCCGAATCTCACCGCATCTTCCAGCGCGATGGGAATTATTACAAAGCCGGCGAGACATTCAAGCAGCCGGAGCTGGCCGCGTCACTCGAGCGAATCGCGCGAAGCGGTTCCAAAGAGTTCTACGACGGTGAGACCGCCCAGCGGCTCGCAGACGCGATGGCGGCTCATGGCGGCCTGATCACTCCCGATGATCTGAAGAAGTATAAAACAATCGAACGCACTCCGCTCACCGGAGAATACAAAGGCTACGGGATCATTACCGCTCCTCCACCGAGCGCAGGCGGTATTGGCCTGCTACAGATCATGGGCGTCCTGGACGGCACCCACTACGATACGGACGGTCCGGATTCGACGAAAGCCGTACATTACGAAGCCGAAGCGATGCGCCGCTTCTACGCTGACCGCAGCGAATATCTGGGCGATTCCGATTTTTATAACGTCCCCGTTCGCGCTCTGCTGAAGCCGGATTATTTGACGAAGCGGAGAAGCACTATCGATCCGGCTCACGCTACTCCAAGCGATTTTGTCGAGCCGGGTCTGCCTAAAACCACGGAAGCGCGCGCGGCCTGGCGCGAAAATTCGGAGACCACGCACTACAACGTTGTTGACGCACAAGGAAACGCTGTGGCGGTCACTTATACGCTGAATAACTCGTATGGAAATGGCATTACAGTTCCGGGGCTCGGCTTCCTGTTAAACGACGAGATGGATGATTTTGTGGCGAAACCCGGCGAGCCAAATATGTTTGGGATGGTGGGCGGAGATGCAAACGCGATCGAGCCAGGGAAGCGCGCGCTTTCGTCCATGACTCCGACGATCATCACAAAAAACGGGAAGCTGTTCATGGCTGCAGGAGCTCCCGGCGGTTCGCGCATCACGACCGGCGTCACGGAAGTAATTCTGGACGTAATTGATTTTCATTTGAACCCGCAGGATGCAGTCGATCTGCCCCGTTTTCACATGCAGTGGAGACCTGATGTTCTCTACTTACAGACGGGGTTTTCGCCGGCAACCGGAGAAGCCCTGAGAAGAATGGGCTACGATGTTAAACCGACTGAAAGTGTCGCCAGAGTAGAAGCTATCGTCGTGAATAACGGCGTTCTTGAAGGCGGCACGGAGTCTCACCTTCACGGCAAGGTGGCGGGTTACTGATTCCGCCGGCGCCGGCTCGGGCTGGCAGGAACGGGGTTTCCTTGATGGACCAAATCCTATCGACACACGTCTTTGTGAGGCATCGTTTGACGACGGTGTGGCTGGAGCGAGTCTGGGAGGCAGGGTTTCCCAGCGTAGAGATTTTCTGCGCCCGCCAACATATCGATTACCGCAACAAGGCCCAGATTGCGGAGCTTGGACATTGGTTCCGCGATGCCGAGTTGAAAATGCACTCGCTGCATTCGCCGATGTACACAGATGATGTTTGGGGCCGCTCGGGTCCGCACGCCGTGATCGATATCACTGAACCAGTCAAAGCGCACCGGATGGCGCTCGTCGATGAGGTCAAGCGCGCGCTGGAAATCGCGGAAGTCGTCCCGTTTCGCTACCTTGTCCAGCACGTTGGGGTGGCCGAACAGGAAATGGATGACAGGCGCTGGGAATCGGCCTTCTCGTCGCTCGAAGAAATCAAAGTGTTCGCGGGACAGCGGGGAGTGGAAGTTCTCCTCGAAAACATTCCCAATGGCTTCTCGACAGCCGAGCGTCTGAACGATCTGCTGGCCCAGACCCATTTGGACCTGCACTACTGTTTTGACGTCGGGCATGCTCACATGACCAAGAGCATTGAGCGTGAGTTCGATCTGATGAAAGAGCGGATCCGCTCAACCCATATCCACGACAATAATGGCGAAGAGGATCAGCATGTATTTCCAGGCAAGGGGACCATCGACTGGCGGCGGACGATGCGATTGCTTGCGTCCCGTTCCAACCAATATCCATTGATGCTCGAGCTCAAAGAGGAGACCGACATGGAGCACCCGGTCACTGAATCGCGTCGCTCCATGGATTTCTTGGCCGGCCTTTGCAAGAACAATTATGAGCAGTGATTCATTGGCTTCTGAAACGACCGCTCCAACGCTTCCAGCGGGCAACGAAGCGCCTGCGAAAATTATCCCGATCAGTGATGCGCACCGCCATGTCGGCGAGCGCGTAGAATTTCAGGGCTGGCTTTACAATCTGCGCAAATCCGGCAAGATTGTTTTCCCAATCATCCGCGACGGCAGCGGGATGATGCAATGCGTCGCCGTGAAGAGCAACTTACCCGAGGACGTCTTCGAGATGTTAAAGGGTTTGACTCAGGAGAGCTCGTTTACGGTAACGGGAACGATTCGCGCAGAGTCGCGGGCGCACGGCGGCTACGAACTGGACGTGACAGACGCCAAGCTCATTCAGCGGGTCAGCGAGGAATCGCCGTACCCGATTACGCCCAAAGAGCACGGAGTCGATTTCCTGATGGATCACCGGCACCTTTGGTTGCGCAGCCGGAGGCAGCATGCAGCTATTCGAGTGCGTCACCAGGTGATTAAATCGATCCGCGATTACCTCGATTCGAACGGCTTCACTCTGGTCGATACTCCCATCTTTACTCCCGCAGCATGCGAGGGAACGACCACGCTCTTCGAGGTAGATTACTTCGGAGATGAAAAGGTTTACCTGACGCAATCCGGCCAGTTATACAACGAAGCGAATGCCATGGCATTCGGTAAGGTTTATTGCTTCGGCCCGACGTTTCGCGCCGAAAAATCCAAGACGCGCCGGCATTTGACGGAGTTCTGGATGGTCGAGCCGGAAATGGCGTATGCGGATCTGGAAGAGGTGAAGCGGGTGGCCGAAGCTCTGGTGGTGTACATTGTCGGCCGCGTGCTCGAACAACACGAGGAAGATCTCAAGGTTTTGGAGCGAGACCCCTCGAAGCTCGAAAATATCAAGGCGCCGTTTCCGCGCATGAGCTACGACGACGCCGTCAAGATTCTTCAGTCAAAGGGCAGCGAAATTCGATGGGGTGGCGATTTTGGAAACGCCGACGAGACACTACTGACGCAGGATTTCGATCGACCTGTAATTGTGGATCGTTATCCGACGCAAATCAAGGGTTTCTACTTCCAGCCGGACGAGCAGCGGCCTGAGTTGGCGCTCGGCGTGGACGTGATCGCGCCGGAAGCATATGGGGAAATAATCGGCGGCGGGCAGCGGATCCACGATCTCGCGCTTTTAGACAAGCGGTTGCAGGAGCATCATCTTCCGCGCGAAGCATTCGAATGGTATCGCGATCTGCGGCGCTTCGGTACGGTACCGCATGCAGGTTTCGGCATGGGCGTCGAGCGCTTTGTCGCCTGGATGTGCGGACTAGAGCACGTGCGTGAAACCATTCCCTATCCGCGCATGCTGTATCGCACGCGGCCATAAGTCCTCGGATACATGCGTTATTCGCGGATTGCCATACTCGGGGCTCCACTGGATCTCGGAGCGGGACGGCGCGGTGTCGACATGGGGCCATCGGCGTTGCGTCTGGCGGGATTGAACGCAAAGCTCGAGTCGCTCGGTTACGAGGTCGAAGACCTGGGAAACGTGGCCGTAGCGCAGCAGGAAAGCACCGCTACCGGCCGTGAAAACGCAAAGTATCTTCCGCAGATTGCGAAAACGTGCACATCGGTTGCAGAGAAAGTGGAAAAGGCTCTCGGCGAGGCAGCATTTCCGTTGATATTGGGAGGCGATCACTCGGTTGCGGTGGGAACGGTATCGGGCGTTTCGCATGCTTTCCAGGAGCGCGGTGAAAGGATCGGCGTGATCTGGATTGACGCACATGCGGACATGAACACCCCGGAATCAAGTCCGAGCGGCAACGTACATGGCATGCCCTTGGCCTGCTGCCTGGGCCGCGGCCCGCATGAACTGACGCATATCTACGATTACGCGCCGAAGGTGGAGGGGCGGAATGTCATTCTGATCGGCTTGCGCGATGTGGACAAGCGGGAGCGTGACGTGGTGCGTGAATCAGGAGTGACCGCATTTACAATGCGCGATATTGACGAACGCGGCTTACCCAACATTATGGAGGAAGCGATCTCACGCGCAACCGCGGGCACGGCCGGGTTTCATTTGTCACTCGACATGGACTCCGTCGATCCGGATGAAGCGCCCGGGGTTGGGACGCCGGTCCGTGGAGGAATGACCTACCGGGAAGCGCATTTGGCTATGGAGACGGTTTGTGATTCGAGCCGCATGATCTCGATGGAAGTCGTGGAAGTGAATCCCGTGCTGGATGACGCGAATCGAACCGCGCTGCTCGGTGTGGAGTTGGTCATGTCCGCTATGGGCAAGAAGATTTTGTAGGGGCATTAGTTTACGCCCGGGCGATGAGGATTATTGTCTTTCTTCTCCGGACGCGCGTTTGCCGCAAAGACCAGGGTCTTGCGCTTGTTTCGAATGGTGACGTTTTTCAGAATGAGTTTCTGGACTCCGGGCGGCAGTACGGGATCGAACTTACGTTCCAATCCCTTATTACTGAGGCGCAGGCCCGTGTAGCCGAACACGAACTGCTGCAGGAAAGCGCCAGCTCCCGTGATGAAGTTTACGTTCTGATTGTCAGGCGTTTCCGCGATGACTTGGAAAGGCGGCCGGAGATACGGAGTGAAGAGCGGGTTCAGGAGTTGTCCAATGAGGGGCCGATCGCCGATTTGAGCAGCCAGAATGGGATAGAATTCAGTGCCCATCATGGCGCCCGTATCGTGTTGCTCGGCGTGTGGCAACATTGTCTGGATCGCAGCGCGGACCCTTTGTGGCGAGTAAGGGAGGTCGAGCGAATACCACAACATCGGGGAATCGCTTTCGGGAACATACATCTGCGCGGCGACTTCCCGCCACTTGGGGTGCACTTCGAAGTTGAGCTCACGAGCTGCTTCTATCGCAAACTCGATATTCTTTTTTGCCACTGCATTGGTGTATGGATCGTTGCTTACGCCAATGTCCGACTCTTTTACCGCCACTAAGTTCGAAATCTCATATCTGTGACGTTCGGCGTTGT
>Ga0213882_10000375_pt1 | contig 15877 bp, 13 predicted proteins | sample BarmaccoBMER_R09_FD_160106 | JGI IMG/M metagenome (GOLD analysis project Ga0213882, IMG submission 160106) | Barbacenia macrantha exposed rock microbial communities from rupestrian grasslands, the National Park of Serra do Cipo, Brazil - ER_R09 ...
TACAACCGGCCGAGCCGCCGCGGGATCCTCCGCCACTACGAGGAAGTCAACCGCGCGACCGACCTGCCGATCCTGCTCTACAACATCCCGCAGCGGACCGCCTCGGACATGCCCAACGAGCTGCTCGCCGAGCTGGCGCAGCTCGAGCACATCGTCGGGGTCAAGCAGGCGAACCCGGCCAACCTGGCCAAGGTCGACGGCCTTCAGATCTATGCCGGCAACGATGACCTGCTCGCCGACGTGCTCGATCTCGGCGAGCCGGGCGGCATCCTCGTGGCCAGCCACCTGTTCGGCGAGGAGATGCACCGGATGGTCGACGAGCCCGAGCATCGCCGCGAGATCGACCACGGCCTGCGCGACGCCTACCGCGACCTGTCGGTCGCGCCCCTGGCCTGCAGCATCAAGGCCGCTCTCAACTTGCTGGGGTTCGCCGTCGGCGCCCCGCGCCTGCCGTACGTGGAGCTCGACGAGCGCGAGACCGAGACGGTCCGCTCGATGCTCGAGCGCCACGGGTTGCTTCAGACCGCCAGGGCGTGAGCAGCACGCTGCGCGTCCTGCCGCTCGGCGGCCTGGGCGAGATCGGCAAGAACATGACGGTCGTGGAGTACGAGGGCCGGATCGTCGTGGTCGACGTCGGTCTGCGCTTCCCGACCACCGACATGCTGGGCATCGACCTGGTGCTTCCGGACTTCAGCTACCTGCGCGAGCGCGCCCACGACATCGAGGCGATCGTGGTCACCCACGGCCACGAGGACCACGTCGGCGCCTTGCCGTGGGTGCTCCGCGAGCTCGACCACTGGCCCACCGTGTACGCCGGCCGTCTCACGGTCGCGATGGCGCGCTCCAAGCTAGACGAGCACCGGCTGCGCGACGCGCCGCTCGAGGACGTACGTCCCGGGCAGACGCTCGACCTCGGACCGTTCACCGTGGAGCTCGTGCACATGACGCACTCGATTCCCGACTCGTGCGCCGTCGCCATCACCACGGAACTTGGGACCGTGCTCGTCACCGGCGACTACAAGTTCGACCAGACGCCGGTCGACGGCATGCCGGCCGACGTCTCACGGCTGGCCGAGCTCGGGCGCGACGGTGTGCTGCTCCTCTGCGGCGACTCGACCAACGCCGACCGGCTCGGCTTCTCGCCTTCCGAGCGCGGCGTCGGACCGCACCTCCAGGAGGTGTTCGCGCGCGCGCCGGGGCGGATCGTGGTCACGAGCTTCGCCTCGAACATTCACCGCGTCCAGCAGGTCGTCGACGCGGCCGCCACGCTCGGGCGCAAGGTCTCGCTCGTCGGCCGCTCGATGCGCAAGAACGTCAACATCGGACGCTCGCTCGGGCACATCGAGCTGCCCGAGGGGATCCTGATCCCGCCGCAAGAGGTCGAGGACTGGCCCGATGAGAAGATCGTCGTGATCTCGACCGGCTCCCAGGGCGAGCCGCTGTCGGCGCTGCGGCGCATGGCGCACAACGACCACCGCATGATCAAGCTCCACCGCGGCGACACGGTGGTGTTCTCGGCCACCCCGATCCCCGGCAACGAGCGCGCGGTCAACGAGACCGTCGATCGCCTGTACCACATCGGCTGCGACGTGATCACCCCGCGCGACGCGGCGATCCACGCCTCCGGGCACGGCTACGCGGAGGAGGTCAAGCTGATGCTGAACCTGGTCAAGCCCCGCTACGTGATGCCCGTGCACGGCGATCACAAGCGCATCCACATGCACGCCGAGCTCGCCGCCGCGGTCGGGATCGACCCCGACGACGTGTTCCGCGGCGAGAACGGTCTCCCGCTCGAGATCGACGGTCGCGGCGCCGCCTTCGCCGAGCGCGAGCAGTCGGGCATGATCTTCGTCGACGGCGTCGACATCGGCGACCCGGCCGACGTGGCGCTGCGCGACAGGCGGATGCTCTCCGGCGACGGCATCTTCATCGTGGTCGCGACCGTGTCCGAGCAGAGCGGCGAGTCGGTGGTGCCGCCCGAGGTGATCTTCCGGGGCGTCCCGTTCATCGACCAGGCGGACGGCCTGGTGGAGGCGATCCGCGGAGAGGTGGAGCGCTCGCTGGCCCGCGCGGCCGCCGATGGGGTGCGCGAGATCGACCTGCTGCAGCAGGAGCTCCACGACGACCTGGCCGCGTTCGTCTACGACCGGCTGCGCCGCCGCCCGATGGTGCTGCCCGTCGTGGTCGAGGTCTGAAGCTCGGGATCGGGCGCGCCCAGCGGCGGGATCCTGACCACGAAGCGTGTGCCGTGGCCGCCGTCGCGCCGCTCGAGCGCGACGGTTCCCCCGTGCGACTCCGCCACCGCGCGGACGATCGAGAGTCCGAGGCCTGACCCCCTGCCTCCGTCGCCCGCGCCGCGCACGAAGCGATCGAACACGCGCCGCTCGAGCTCGGGCGCGATGCCCGGGCCGTCGTCCTCGACGGCAACGGTGGCGACGCCGTCCTGGATCCCCGTGGAGGCGTGGATACGCGTGCCCGGCGGAGTGTGGTGCACGGAGTTCTCGAGTAGGTTGAGGAGCATCCGGTGCAGGTCGTCGCGCACGCCGGGCACGATCACCGGCCGCGCGTCGATCGACAGCTCGTGCTCCTCGGCCACCGGCCCGAGCTCTGACGCCGCGTCGACGAGCACCTCGCCCAGGTCGGTCGGGCGGTGCGGCTGCGCGCGCTCGGCGTCCGCGCGCGCGAGGAGCAGCAGGTCGCCGACGAGCCGGCGCATCCGCCGGGTCGCCCTGAGCGCGGCCTGCGCGGTCTCGGCCTGCTCGCCCTTGAGCTCGTCGGCCAGCAGGTCGAGGTTGGCGAGCACGCTCGTCAGCGGCGTGCGCAGCTCGTGCGATGCGTCGGCGACGAACTCGCGCTGGCGGTCGAGCATGCCCTCGGTCTCGCTGCGGGCGGCGTCGAGCGCGCCGAGCATGTCCTCGAGCGTGCGCGCCAGCTCGGCGACCTCGTCCTCGGCCTCGGGATGCGGAACCCTGAGGCTCGGGTCCCGCGTGCGCTCGATCTCGCGCGCGGTTTCGGTCAGCTCGACGATCGGCCGCATCGCGCGCTGCGCGGTGGCCAGCCCGGCCAGCAGGGCGAGGATGGTGCCGCCCACCACCCCGAGGAGCAGGAAGAACTGCACGCGCGCGAGCGTGTGATCGACGTCCGACAGCGGCCGCGCATAGAGCAGCATGGCCTGCCCGGCCGGATGCACGCCGATGTCGCGCACCTCGCCGCGGTAGCCGAGCTCTTGGAAGGTCCCGGCGCTGGCCGGGGAAGGGAAGTCGGGCGTGGCGGGCAGCGCCTTGGCGCCCTTGATCTTGACCTGGTCCTGAGTGCAGAGCAGGACGCCGTTCTCGTTGTAGATCCGGATCTGCGCGTGCTCCGCGCTCGCATAGTCGCTCAAGCTGACCGTCCCGCTGCCGCAGTTGAGCAGCCCGCTGCCGCCGATCCACTTGAGATGCAGCTGGTGCTGCAGCTGGTCCATCGCCGAGCGCACCTCGTCGTTGAACTGGCCGCGCACCTGCCGGGTCGTGAGCACGCCCACGATGGCCGCAAAGCAGGCCAGGATCACGAACGTCAGCGCCGCCGATCCGCCGGCCAGGCGCCAGCGGATCGGGACCGACCTATACGCGGAGAACGTAGCCCGCGCCGCGGATCGTATGTAGGAGCCGAGGCTCTCCACCGGCTTCGAGCTTCCTCCTGAGGTTGGAGACGAAAACCTCAATCGTGTTGGTCATCGAGAAGGGGTCATAGCCCCACACCTCGTCGAGCAGGCGCTGGCGCGAGATCACGATCCGCTCGTTGCGCATCAGGTACTCGAGCAGCTCGAACTCGCGCTGGGTCAGGTCCATCTCGCGTTCGCCCCGGCGCACCTCGTGCGTGTCGGGGTTGAGCTTCAGATCGCCGACGGTGAGCGTGGCCTGGCCGCGGGGCGGGCGGCGGCGCAGCAGCGCGCGCATCCTCGCCAGCAGCTCCTGGCGCTCGAACGGCTTGACCAGGTAGTCGTCGGCGCCCGAGTCGAGCCCCTCCACCCGCGCCTCCACGACGTCGCGCGCGGTCAGCACCAGGATCGGCACGTCGTCGTCCTGCCGGCGAAGCGTCTTGGCGACCTCGATCCCGTCCATGCGCGGCAGGCCCAGGTCGAGGATCACCAGATCGGGCAGGAATGCGTGGGCCTGGTCGAGCGCGATCACGCCGTCACCGGCGATCTTGACGTCGTAGCCCTCCATGCGCAGCGAGCGCTGGAGCACCTGCGCGATCGCGTCGTCGTCCTCGACGACGAGCACGCGCGGCGGTCGTTCGTAGTCGGCCATGTGTGTCGCTGGGGGACGTGGGCTTACCCCCAACTGTGATGGTACGGGCCGTTGATAAGCGTTTCCTACGCGAAAGGATCTTGGCGGCCGCCGTCGAAGCGGTTCGTTCGGACATGGCCGCCACGAAGAGAAGAAAGGCGCCGCCCCAGCGGGCCAAGCGCTCGCTGCTGGCGAGCCGCCCGACGCTGCCGCGCGTCGCGCTCGAGCCACATCACATCGACATCATCGGCCTCGCGCTGATCGCGCTCGGGATCTTCCTCGCCGGTGTCGCGTACTTCGGCTTGGCCGGCGGCGCGCTCGGCAATGGCCTGGCGACCGCGCTGCGGTTCGTGCTCGGCGCGATCGGCTATGTCGTCCCGGTGGCGCTGCTGGTCGGCGGTGGGCTCGTGCTGGCGCGGGAGCTCCGCCCACCGACGCGGCCGCTGCGGGCCGGGAGCATGTGCCTGACCACATCTTTGACGCTGGCGCTCGCGGCGGGAACGCTCGGGCTCGGCCCGGGGCGGCTTGGGCCGCCGGAGTTCTGGCGCGCTCGCGCCTTCGAGTCGCGGGGCGGCGTCGTCGGCGAGGCGGAGCTGTGGGTCGCATCACACCTGCTCTCGACCCTCGGCGCGCACATCCTGGCCGTGTTCCTGTTCGTGGCCGGGCTCATCCTCGTGACCGGCGCCACGCTGGCCGGGGTGCTGCGGGTCACCGGTACGCACGTGGTGCGGACCTCGCAGGCGCTCCGGCGCTCGACCGAGGAGCTCGCGCTCGCCCGGGCGCGGCGGCCCATGACGGCCGCGGCCCAGGCCGCGGCGGCCCCGGAGCCGCTGTTGGCGCCCGAGCCGGCGGACACGACCGAGCTCGTGGTGCGCGCGACGCATGTGGAAGCCCCGGCGATCGAGGAAGAGCCCGAGCCTCCCGAACCAGAGGGGGTTGGAGGAAACCGTGAAATAGTCACGGTTTCTTCCAAAGCGCTCGCCGACGAAGACCTCACGCCCCAGGGGCGGTACCGCGGCTCGGTGACCGATGACCCCGACTTCCAGTGGCGAGTGCCCCCCGCGCGCTTCCTCGTGCGCTCGACCGGCGAGGCCGCCAAGCCGGACACGGCAGGCCAGGAGCAGGTCGCGGCGACGCTGCTCGAGACGCTCGGGCACTTCGGCGTCGAGGCCAAGGTGATCGGTCGCGTCACCGGCCCGCACATCACCCGCTACGAGCTGCGCCTCGCGCCCGGGACCAAGGTCGCAAAGGTCGCCCAGCTCAAGGACGACCTCGCGTATGCGCTGGCCGCCACCGACATCCGCATCCTCGCGCCGATCCCGGGCAAGCAGGCCGTGGGCGTCGAGGTCCCTAACGCGCGCCGGCGGATCGTCCACCTGGGCGACGTCTTCCAGGAGCCGCCGCCGGACTGGTCGCCTTTGACCGTATGGCTCGGGAAGGACATCGCGGGCCGCGCGATCGGCGCCGATCTCGCCAAGATGCCGCACCTGCTCGTCGCCGGAACCACGGGCGCCGGGAAGTCGGCGTGCGTGAACGCCATGCTGTGCTCGATCCTCCTGCGCGCCACGCCGCACGAGGTCAGGGTCCTGCTGGTCGACCCCAAGCAGGTCGAGCTCAACCACTACGAGTCGATCCCGCACCTCCTGACGCCGGTCATCACGAGCCCGCGGATGGCCGCCAACGCGCTCCAGAACCTGGTCAAGGAAATGGAGCAGCGCTACGGCCTGATGTCGCTCGCGCGCACGCGCGCGCTGCCTGAGCTCAACCGCGTCCGCGAGAAGCGCGGCGAGCCGCCGCTGCCCTACACCCTGTGCGTGATCGACGAGCTGGCCGACTTGATGATGGTCGCGCCCGCCGACGTCGAGGACTCGATCATCCGCCTGGCGCAGAAGGCGCGGGCGGTCGGCATCCACCTCGTGCTCGCCACCCAGTCGCCGCGCGTCAACGTGATCACCGGCCTGATCAAGGCCAACGTCCCGTCTCGGATCGCCTTCGCGGTGTCCTCGCGGACGGACTCACAGGTGATCCTCGACCAGAACGGCGCCGAGGCGCTGATCGGGATGGGCGACATGCTGTTCTCGCCGGTCGGGTCGAGCAAGCTCCAGCGGATCCAGGGCGCCTACATCGACGAGGAGCAGATCGCGGAGCTGACCGACGCATGGCGTCGCCAAGGCGAACCCGAGTTTCACGAGGAACTGCTCGAAGAGGTCGAGAACCCGGACGAGGACGCAGCCGGCGAGGATCCGGAGTTCGACCCCGACGAGGATCCGCTGCTGGAGGAGGCGATCGCGCTGGTCGCGCAGATGGGGACGGCTTCCACCTCCATGCTCCAGCGGCGCCTGCGCCTCGGGTACACGCGCGCCGGGCGGCTGATCGACATGCTCGAGCGCCGCGGCGTGATCTCCGGCTACGAGGGCTCAAAGCCGCGCCAGGTGCTGATCACCGAGGGCGACGTGCCGCGGATCCTGGCGCACCTGAACGAGGGGGGGTCGCCTCCGGTGCGCGTTCCGGACGATCCGGACGAGCCCCAATAGGCGCGGCCCGTCGCGACATCGGACCGGCCGGTCTCGCGGCACGGCCCGCTCGGCATCCGCGCGGGCGCGAGCCGCTCGGCGTCCTGCCTCGCGGGTTCGGGTCGCGCTCGCGTCATCCGGCTGCCACGACCGAGCCGGCCGCGAGTCGTCCCCCTGGATGCCGGGCCGAAGGCCCGGCCCATGCATCCCCCTGACAAACTTGGGGGAGCAATGGCGCACATCGGCCAGACATTGCGAGAGACGCGCATGCGCGCGCGCATCGACATCACCGAGGTCGAGGCCCGGACGAAGATCCGGGCCAAGTACCTGCGTGCCATCGAAAACGAGGAATGGGACCTGCTTCCGGGGCCGGTCTACATCAAGAGCTTCCTGCGCACCTACGGCGACTATCTCGGGCTCGACAGCCGCTCGCTCGTGGACGAGTTCAAGCGCCGTTACGAGTGGCCCTCCGACCACGAGCAGCGGCCGATCGCCGTCCGCACCCGGGAGCGCGAGCGGCGCCCGCGCGGGCCGCTGGTGCCGCCGTGGGCGGCCATCGGCCTCGTGCTGATCGGCGTCGTGGTGGCGCTGTACTTCGTCGGCAAGCACGCCACCAGCAATAAGACGCTCACGCCGAGCGCGCCGCAGGCGCGCTCGCCCCAGCGGACGCGCAGCACCCCCACGCGAACCGCCGCGCCGCTGCCGCCCCCGCCCAAGACGGTGACGCTCGAGCTGGTGCCCACCGGTCAGGTCTACGTGTGCCTGGTCGACGGCCACGGAAAGCAGCTCGTTCCCGGGCGGATCTTCGCCCCCGGGCAGACGATCCCGACCGAGACGAGCAACAAGCTGCTCTTGACGCTCGGCAACAACGCGGTGCACATGAAGGTCAACGGGAAGACGGTGCCGGTCGCGCCCTCGCCGAACGCGATCGGGTTCCTGCTCATTCCGAGCGGTGAGAAGCCATTGCCCTCCGCCCAGCAGCCGCGCTGCGCATGAAGCCGCGCGCCGGCATCCTCGTCACCGGCACCGAGGTGCTGACCGGAATCATCTCCGACCGCAACGGTCCGTGGCTGTCCGAGCGCCTGCTGGAGCTCGGAGTCGATACCGCGGTGATCCAGATCGTCGGGGACCGGCCCGAGGACCTCCTCGCCGCGCTGCGCTTCATGGAGCAGGAGGGGATGGCGCTGATCGTGACCAGCGGCGGCCTCGGCCCCACCGCCGACGACCTCACCTGCGAGATCGTCGGCCGCTTCGCGGGCCGCCAGATGGTGCTCGACCCGCGGCTCGAGCAGCGCATAGCCGAGATCGTGCAGCCGATGATGCGGCGCTGGCCGGGGGTCGATCCGGACGCGATCTTGCTCGCCAACCGCAAGCAGGCGGTGATCCCGGAGGGCGCGACGGTGCTCGACCCGGTCGGCACCGCTCCCGGGCTGGTCGTCGCGTCCCTGAACGGCGACGGGCCCACCGTGGTCGTGCTTCCGGGGCCGCCGCGCGAGCTTCAGCCGATGTGGGAGATGGCGCGCCGGACCGAGGCCTTCGGCGCGGCGATCGCGGGCGCGCCGTCGTACGTGAGCGCGATCGTGCGGCTGTTCGGCATCCCCGAGTCCGAGATCGCGCGTACGCTGCGCGACGCGGACGCTTCGGGCTTGTCGCTTCGCGAGCTCGAGATAACCACCTGCCTGCGCCGGGGCGAGCTCGAAGTCTCGACGCGCTATGAGCCGGACGCCGAGCCCGCCTACCGGGCGCTGGTCGACTTCATCCGCGCCCGTCACGGGGAGCGGCTGTACTCCGAGGATGGGGCGACCGTCGACGAGCAGGTTGCAGCGCTGCTCGGCGGACAGATGGTGGCGGTCGCGGAGTCATGCACCGGTGGGCTGATGGCGGCGCGACTCACCGAGCGCGCCGGCTCCTCGGATTACTTCGCCGGTGGCATCGTCGCTTACTCGAATGAGGCCAAGGAGTCTCTGGTGGGCGTCGATCCATCGCTGATCGCGACGTTCGGCGCGGTGTCCAACCAGGTGGCCGAGGCGCTCGCCGACGGGGCGCTGGCGCGGTTCGAGGCCGATTTCGGGATCGGCATCACGGGCGTCGCCGGGCCGGGCGGCGGCACGGAGGAGAAGCCCGTGGGGACGGTGTGCTTCTCGGTCGCCTCGCGCGAGGGGACGCGGATAACACGGCGCACGCGCCTGCCCGGGAGCCGCTCCGACATCCGCGATCGCTCGACGACGGTTGCCATGCACCTGCTGCGGCGGCTGCTGCTCGGGAAGACCTCAGGCCCGATGCCGGAGACCGTCGAGCGCGCGGCCGGTTGAGACATGGAGGGGGGCGAGCGCGTCCGCCTGTTCGTGGCGCTCGAGCTTCCGGCGGCGGTCCGCGACGCGCTCGCGGAGTGGCGGCTGCGCGCGGCCGGCGAGGAGCGCTGGCTGCGGTCGGTGCGCGCCGAGGATCTGCACGTCACGCTGTGCTTCCTCGGCTGGCGCATCGAGAGCGAGATCCCGGCGATCCTCGAGGCGTGTTCGGTGGTCGGCGCAGGCGGCGTCGCGCGTCTGAGGCTCGGCAAGGCGCTCTGGCTGCCGCCGCGGCGCCCGCGCGTGCTCGCGGTCGAGCTCGACGATCTCGACGGCAGGCTTGCGGCGGTGCAAGCCGCGCTGTCGCGGGCTTTGAGTGCCGGGGGTTGGTATGCGCCCGAAGCGCGGCCCTTCCTGGCGCACGTGACCGTGGCCCGGGTGGCGAAGGGCGCGCGACCGCCGCGCGGCGAGCTGCCGGCGCCGCCGGCGTTGGCGCTCGACGGTTCCCGCGTGACCCTGTTTCGCTCGCGCCTGGGAGCCGGCGGCGCGCGGTACGAGGGGCTTGGCGTGGTCGAGCTCGATGCTTGGAGTGGACGCGCGCCCGCCGATCCCCTGTCCGTCGTTCGCCGCTTCCACGCCGCGCAGGCAGAGGCCTACGAGCGGGGCACCGTCGACGCGCTCGCCCCCCTGCTCGGCGAGGACGTCGTCTGGCACGTGCCCGGGCACAGCCGGATCGCCGGCGAGCACCGCGGCCGCGCGGCCGTGCTGGGGTACCTGGCGCTCCGGCGCGAGATGACCGATGCCACCTTCCGCGTGACGGTTCACGGCCTGGCGCTCATCGGCGACCGGGTGGTCCAGCTCGCGGGCGGCCGGGCCTCGCGTGACGGGCGCCAGGTGACGTGGGAGACGGTCGGCGTGTTCCGCGTGCGGGACGGGCGGATCAGCGAGTGCTGGCTGGTCCCGTTCGACCAGTACGAGTTCGACTCGATCTGGGCCTAGCGTCGTGAGCACTAGTCCAGCCGCGCGACGATCACCGGCGCGTGCGTCGGGACCGGGCTGCCGCCGTTCGGCTCGGGCGTCACCAGCACCGCGCTCACGCCGCGCAGGCTGCCTGAGACGCCGACGTCCGCAGTGCCGGCCGAGTTGACGCTGAACAGCGTGTTGGTCGGCGCCGGCGGGGCGCTGCCGCGCTCGAGCCAGACCTCGTAGATGTGCCCGGCCGGGGGGGAGGGGAAGTCGCGCACGATCAGCTCGGCGCGGCCGTGGGCGACCCGCACCTGCGCGCTTCCGGGGAGTCCGACCACGCTCGCGTTGAGCAGACGCGCGCCCGAGCCGCCGGAAGCGGTCGCGATCACGACGATCGCGATGACGGCGGCGGCGGCGAGTGACGCCGCGGCGAGCGCGGGTCGGGGGATGAGCGATAAGGAGATCGGCCAGGCGCGGCGCGGCGGTTGTTCGGGTGCGCGCGGATGGGCTCGCACCTCGCGCATGACGCGCTTTCGCAGCGACCTCGGGACGCGGTACTGCGGCACCGCGGACGGAAGCACGTCGGCCACTCGCTCGAACGTGGCCACCTCGTCGCGGCAGACCACGCACGTGACCATGTGCTCGCGGAACGCGTCGACCTCATCGGGCTCGAGCGCGCCCAGCACGTACGCGGCGGGATCGCCGCTGCAGTCACGGTTCTCCGGGCGCCACTCGCTCATGCAGCAACCTCGGTGCCCTCGCCGAGCGCCAGCCGCATCTTGGTGATACCAAGCCGCATGCGTCCCTTCACGGTACCGGCCGGCAATCCGAGCATCTCGGCGATCTGCGTGTGCGAGAAGCCGCCGAAGTAGGCGAGCTCGATCACCTGCCGCTGGTCGCTCGGGAGGTCGTCGAGCGCCGAGCGGATCTCTCTGGCGTCTTCGCGGCGGTGGACCTCCTCGTCGGTCATCTCGCGCGCCGGCACGCGCTCGGCCGCGCCTTCGTCGGCGACGTCGAGCGAGTCCTTGGCAGCGCCGCGGCGGAACGCATCGATCGCGCGATTGTGAGTGACCCTCAAGACCCACGCGCGCACGCTCCCGCGCGCGGGGTCGTAGCGGGCGCCGCTTCGCCACAGCGACAGGAACGCTTCCTGCACCACGTCCTCGGCGAGCGCGCGCCGTCCGCACATCCGGTAGGCAAGCGAGAACGCGGCATCGGCGTGACGATCGAACACGACCTCGAACGCGCGCGCGTCGCCCTCGTCCTGGACGAGGCGCATGAGGTCCTCGTCGGCGAGGTTGCGAAGGCGCGCGGGGCGCGCGCGGCGAGCTTGGGCGAACACGTTGCGATTCGATCAGGTCGGGCTGCTCGATGCATGTACGAAGCCGACGGCGCGCTAGATCATTGCTTCGGTCGCGCGGGCTTCGGTTCAGAACAAGAGCGCCTGCGGCGGGAACAAATCCTGCCGCTGCGCGCGCCAACCGTGCCTTCAAGGCCTGCCGCTGCGCGCGCCACCCGCGGCTCCCACCCCGATTGTTCAGCTTCTGTGACAAACGCGTCTTGTTCCGTTGCAACGCCCCGGGCTAGCGTGCCGGTTCCGTCCGCCGCCCCACCTACCGTGGTGGTTCAAAGGCCTGAGAACACAAGGAGCGCACCCGAGATGAGCGAGCACGTAAAGGTAGGCGCAAAGGCTGACGCCAAGATCGACGCCAAGCGTCAGGCTGCGCTCCAAGGTGCCCTGACTCAGATCGAGCGGCAGTTCGGGAAGGGCACCGTGATGCGCATGGGCGATCCGGGCGCGCGGGTCGCCGTCGACGCCGTGCCGACGGGCGCGCTCTCGCTGGATATCGCCCTCGGGATCGGCGGCGTCCCACGCGGGCGCATCGTCGAGATCTTCGGCCCGGAGTCATCCGGCAAGACCACGCTCGTCTACCACATCATCGCCGAGGCCCAGAAGCTCGGCGGCGTGTGCGCGTTCGTCGACGCCGAGCACGCGATGGACCCGCTGTACGCCCGGCAGATCGGCGTGGACATCGACGAGCTGCTCGTCTCCCAGCCCGACTACGGTGAGCAGGCGCTCGAGATCGTCGACATGCTGATCCGCTCCGGCGCGGTCGACGTGATCGCCATCGACTCGGTCGCGGCCCTCACCCCCCGCGCCGAGCTCGAGGGGCAGATGGGCGATCAGACCGTCGGCGTCCAGGCGCGCATGATGTCGCAGGCGATGCGCAAGCTCGCCGGCAACCTCAACCGTACCCAGACCCTGTGCGTGTTCACGAACCAGATCCGCGAGAAGGTGGGCGTGATGTTCGGCTCCCCGGAGACGCAACCCGGCGGCCGGGCGCTGAAGTTCTACGCCTCCCAGCGCCTGGACATCCGGCGCATCGAGACGCTCAAGGACGGCACCGAAGCGGTCGGCAATCGCGTCCGCGTGAAGGTCGTCAAGAACAAGGTCGCGGCGCCGTTCAAACAGGCCGAGTTCGACGTCGAGTTCGGCAAGGGGATCTCGACCTCCGGCTGCCTGATCGACTACGGGATCGAGCACAACATCATCACGAAGTCGGGTTCGTTCTTCTCCTATGGCGAGGAGCGACTCGGGCAGGGCCGCGGGAACGCCAAGGCCTTTCTCGACGAGCATCCCGAGATGGCCAAGGAGATCGAGGTGAAGATCTACGCCGCGCTCGGTATCGATCGAGATCTCGTCAAGTCGATCGAGCCGCGGGGAGAGGCGCCGCTGCAGGCCGTCGAGCCGGTACCGACCGAACAGGGACGCGCCGCGTAGCGGAAAGCGAACTCGACCAGCCGTATGGACGAGCCGGCGATGCCCGATAGCAGCGTCCTGTTCCAGCGGACGCAGTCCGGCGTCAGCGCCAACGTCCAGCGTGCCGTCGAGCTCGCGTGCCGCTACCTCGACCGCCGCGAGCGCACGGAGTCGGACGTCCGGGACCACCTGGACGCCAAGGGCATCGACGCGTCTGCGGTCGACATCGTGGTTGACATGCTCACGGACCAGGGCTACCTGGACGACGAGCGCTATGCGCGGCTGTTCGCCGAGGACAAGCGCCACCTCGAGGAGTGGGGCAACGATCGGATCAGGTGGGCGCTGCGCGACCGCGGCCTCGACCTGGCGCTCGTCTCGCGGGTGCTCGCTGAAGAGCCCGCAAGCGCCGAGCTTGCACGCGCGCTGGCTTTGCTCCGCCGGCGCTTCCCGGGGCCGCTGCGGGACCACCGCGAGCGGGAGCGCGCCCTGGCGGTGCTGCTGCGAAAGGGGTACGACAGCGAGCTCGCGCTCGACGCAGTGGCCGCGCACATGGCCGATGCGCTACCGTGAGCGCGGCACGGATCGAGCCGGGGAGGAAGATGCGCCGTATACGACTGATCATCTGCGTGGCGGTGGCGCTGTCGCTGCTTACGCTCACAGCCGTGGCTTACGCCGCGGCCAATTACGCCGGGCGGACTTCGCAGCATGCGCCGATCTCGCTGACGGTGTCGGCCGGCGCCGTGCGGAAGATCCACTTCACGATCTACATCAAATGCCCGAGTGGCCACAAGTACGCCATCGCCGCGAAGGGCTTTCCGGCGATCAAGATCGCGAACGGGAAGTTCGCCGAGAAGTTCGTCGCGCTCCACGCCTCGGCCACCGCCACGATCAAGGGCAAGGTGCGCCCCAGGCGCGTGACCGGAAGCGTCTTCCTCCGGAACTACGAGAATCCCGAGCACCACTTCTGTAGCGCGACCGCCAGGTTCGACCTCCGGCGCTAGCGCCCGGGTTGAGCGGGGTGGCGCCGCCGAGACCATCGCGTCTGCTGGTCTCCCGCGATCATGGTTTGCGCGCCTGCTGCGCCGGTACTACGATGCCGGGTAGCGAACGAATGGCCCACGGGCCACGAGAACACCCCAGCAAATCGTGTAAATCTTGGATTCCGGACCCAGCGTTGACGGCAATCTCGAACGGGCCGCCCCGCCCGCCCCGAAGACACCTAAGAACCGCTAGCTAGCCGCCGCCTGTACGGCGCCTGTCGCCTTTCCGGCATCCGTTCGTGCAGTCCGCACGGGCCGCTCGGTCGCTCCCAAAACTGAAGCTGTGATTTAGGTCCGGGCTCCAGGCCCGCGCCTAGCAGGAGAGGAACGACCATGTACATCATCGGTGCCGCAGCGCTGATTGCAGTGGGACTAATGGTTGCGGCCGTCCTTTACGGCCGCACGCACAGCGCAGCGCCCGCGCCCGCCGCTCCACAGCCCGCAGCCACTGCGGTCGAGGTTGAGCGGCCCGAGCGGACGGCCGAGCTCGCTCGCCGCGAAGCCGAGCTCGCTCAGCGGGAGGCCGAGCTGACCCGTCGGATGGCCGAGCTCGATCGCGACCGTGAGGAGCTGGTGAAGAGCCGGCAGGCCCTCGAGCGGGAGCTGGAGCGGATCGCGGGCATCTCGGCCGCGCGCGCCAAGCAGATGCTCCTCAAGGAGGTGGAGGAGCAGAGCAAGCACGACGCCGCCCGCCGGATCCGCCAGATCGAGGAGCAGACCAAGCGCGAAGCCGAGCGGCGGGTGCGCAACATCCTCTCGGTATGCATGCAGCGGCTCGCGGCGGGCCATGCCGCCGAGACCACGGTCTCGGTGGTGCAGCTGTCGGCGGACGACATGAAGGGCCGCATCATCGGCCGGGAGGGGCGGAACATCCGCGCGCTCGAAAACCTCACCGGCGTGGACTTCATCATCGACGACACGCCTGGGGCGGTCGTTCTCTCTGGCTTCGACGGCGTTCGGCGCGAGATCGCCCGCCTGACGCTCGAGAAGCTGCTGCAGGACGGCCGCATCCACCCGGCGCGCATCGAAGAGATGTACTATCAAGCTAAATCTGAGCTTGAGGGTCATATCGTCGAGCTCGGAGAGCAGGGCGTGTTCGAGGCCGGTGTTCAAGGCCTCCATCCGGAGCTCATCAAGCTGCTGGGCCGCCTGAAATTCCGCACGAGCTACGGGCAGAACGTGCTCGCGCACTCGATCGAGGTGGCTCGGCTCGCCGCGATGATGGCTGAGGAGCTGGGCGCGAGCGCCAAGACCGCACGCCGAGCCGCGCTCCTGCACGACATCGGCAAGGCGGTGACCCACGAGATCGAGGGGCCACATGCGCTCGTCGGCGGCGAGCTGGTCCGCAAGTACGGGGAATCCGAAGCGGTCGCGCACGCGATGGAGGCACATCACAACGAGGTCGAGCCCCAGACGATCGAGGCCGTGATCGTGCAAGCGGCCGACGCACTGTCCGGCGCGCGGCCCGGGGCACGCGGCGAGTCGCTCGAGCAATACGTCAAGCGCCTGCGCGACCTGGAGCAGATCGCGACCCGGCACAAGGGCGTCGATAAGGTCTACGCGATGCAGGCCGGTCGCGAGATCCGGGTGATGGTCGCTCCTGGAGCGATTGACGATGACGCGGCGACGCTGCTATCCCACGAGATCGCGCGTGAGATCGAGAAGGAGCTCGAATATCCGGGCCAGATCAAGGTGACGGTGATCAGGGAGTCGCGCGCGGTCGAGTACGCGCGCTGAGCGCCGGCCCGTCATCCGCCGTGATGATGGTGCGGGAATGCTCCCGCGGCGGTCCAGGCCGCGAAGTGCGGGATGAGCACGACCGCAAGCACCACGCCCCCGACGAGCGCGCCCGCCACCGCCAGCCAACGTCCCGGCGCCCCCGGTGAGACGCCCGGATAATCGACGTTCTCGGCCGCCACGCGCAAAGACTTGCCCAGGCGCGGAAGGTGACCGAGGACGTGCAGCGCAGTGAACACGATCCACACGATGAAGCTCACCTTGTGGATCAGCAGCAGCTGCCCGCGGTTGCCCGGCCCGT
>Ga0213882_10000377_pt1 | contig 15850 bp, 14 predicted proteins | sample BarmaccoBMER_R09_FD_160106 | JGI IMG/M metagenome (GOLD analysis project Ga0213882, IMG submission 160106) | Barbacenia macrantha exposed rock microbial communities from rupestrian grasslands, the National Park of Serra do Cipo, Brazil - ER_R09 ...
GACGAGGAGATCGTCGCCGGCATCCACCTACTCGCGACCACGACCGGCATATTCACCGAGACCGCCGGCGGCGTCACGATCGCCGTACTCAAGCAGCTCGCGGAGCGCGGCGAGATCGACAGGTCCGAGCGGGTGGTCGCCTACATCACGGGCGATGGGTTGAAGACTCTCGACTGCGTCCGCGATTCGTTCTCGACATGGCAGATCGAGCCGTCGGTCGAGTCCTTCGAGCGGGTGGCGGGCGAGCTCGCGGTCCCGGCGTGAGCACTTCAGCGGGCGAGCGCGCTTCGCCGCGTCAGGCTTGATAAATAAGGCCCCGAAGATGGCAGTCAGCGTCAAGATCCCGACCCAGCTGCGGGCCGCCACCGACGGCGAGGCGACCGCGATGGTCGACGGCGAGACGGTGGGGGAGGTGCTAGACGCGCTGTACGAGCGATACGGCGAGCTGCGCAGCCGCATCGCGGAGGACGGCGGCCTCCGCCGCTTCGTCAACGTCTACGTGGAGGGCGAGGATATTCGCTTCCTCGACGGCCTCGAGACCGAGGTCTCCGACGGAGACGAGGTAACGATCCTGCCCGCGGTGGCGGGCGGTTAGGTTCGCCCGCTCAGAGCGGGCCGGCTCGCACGCGAGCCGGCCTACTTATTGGCGGTGCCCAGGTCCAGGGGAGCCCAGACCTGCCGCGCCTAGGGGACGGTTGGGAGTGGGTCCTACGTCAGGATGCGCCCAGGCGGGCGCAAACCGGGGCGCGTGTGGTCGCCCAGCCCGTTATGGAACCCACTCCCGAACCGACAACGGCTCCGGCGGCCGGATGTCAGGGTCTACTGCCGCGCCTGCGCTTGGCAGGGGTGGATCAGGAGACCTTCAGCCCGGCCGGACAGCTCACGCCGGTCCCGCCCAGCCCGCAGTACCCGAACGGGTTTTTGTGGAGGTACTGCTGGTGGTATTCCTCGGCGTAGTAGAAGCGTCCGGCCCGCTCGATCTCCGTGGTGATCTCGCTGTACCCGGCCGCGCTCAGCCGCTCTCCGTAGGCCGCCTTTGACGCCTCCCCCTCCGCGCGCTGGGTCTCGGTCGTCCACAGGATCAACGAGCGGTACTGCGTGCCGACGTCGTTGCCCTGGCGCATCCCCTGTGTCGGGTCGTGACCCTCCCAGAAGCGCCGCAGAATCTCGTCGTAGGTGATCTTCACGGGATCGAAAACCACGAGCACGACCTCGGCGTGGCCGGTGCGGCCGCTGCACACTTCCTCGTAGGTTGGGTTGGGGGTGAAGCCGCCGGCGTAGCCGACAGCGGTCGTGTAGACGCCTGGGGCCTGCCAGAAGATGCGCTCGGCGCCCCAGAAGCAGCCCATTCCCACGATGGCTTGGTCTAGCCCCTCGGGAAACGGGGGCTTCAGCGGCGTCCCGAGCACCGCGTGCTTCTCTGGCACCTCGATCTCGCGCTCGCGGCCGCGCAGAGCGCGGTCCGGGTCGACCATAGTTGTCTTGTGTCCGAGTCCGAAGATCATGAATCAACTGTAGGGGATGCCTCTCGCCGCGCGCAGTTGGATGTTTACCGCGCATATCGCGGGTTTCATCCAAGAGACTTCTCCGCCCCGCCCGCATCCGGGCCACCTCACGGGTATGACAAAGGCGGCGGGGCCGCGCCCCGGGCGCTCGTGATCTGGGCAAGCAGGGCCCGGGGGCTGGTCCCGCCGAGCACCCGCAGGCGGGGCAGGCGGAAGCGGTCCTCGCCGGGGCTCGCCCACCCCGGCACGACCGTCTCCGAACCCACGAAGCCGGCCGCCTTCAGCGCGGCGATGACGGTCGCGTCGTAGTGACCGGAGGGGTAGGCGAACCAGTCGACGGGCACGCGGAAGCGCCGGCGCAGGATCTGCCTAGCGGTCGCGATCTGGTAGTGCAGCGCCGCCGGGCCGAGCGTGATCAGATCGGCGTGGCTCATCCCCTGCGTGTCGAGCTCCCAGCCAGCCCTGATCAGCGACCGCACCTGCGCCTCGCTGAGGCCGCCCTGCGCGGGCGGCAGACCGGTCAGCTGGATGTTCTCCACCCCCGGCCATCCCAACCGCCGGAGCACGGGCAGCGCGTTGGTGTACTGGGAGACGTAGCCGTTGTCGAAGGTCAGCACGATCGGCTTTCCGGGCGGGAGCGGCACCCCCCGCGTCCAGTAGGCCAGCAGCTGATCCATCGTCACGGCGTGCCAGCCCGCGGCCTCCAGCGCCTGCATCTGGGCGGCGAACTGGGCCTTTGGCACGTACAGGCCGGGGTACGGCGCGGCGGGGATGGGCGGGTTGATCACGTGGTACATCAGGACCGGCACGGGAGCGGTTCCCGGCTTGCCCGTGGCCTTGCCGGTGATCGTGGTGCGCGCTGCGCCCGGAGCGGAGCAGCCCGCGTGACACCCAGCGCGCGCACGTCTCGGAGGGCGGGCGGAGGCGCCGCCGCACCCCGCGAGCACGGATGCGCCGAGGAGGACCGCGAGTGCCGACCTCAGGCACGTAGCCGTTCTCATGGACCAGCCAGCGTATAGATTGCCGCGGCTGTGCTCGATGGCGCGATCACGCGAATTGTGCGCTCCGGCGAGGTCGACCTCGCACTGGTTCAGGCGGGCGACCGGGGCCGGCCCGCGCTGATCTTCATCCACGGGTATCCGGACACCAAGGAGCTGTGGGCAGACGTGCTCGCGCGGCTCGCGCCCAGCTATCACGTGGCTGCCTACGACGTCCGGGGAGCCGGAGATTCGAGCCGTCCGCGCCGCGCCGCCGCCTACGACCTCGCCCGGCTCGGCGACGACCTCGAGGCGGTGATCGAGGCCGTGTCGCCCGGGCGGCCGGTCCACCTCGTGGGCCACGATTGGGGCGCGATCCAGGGCTGGGAGTTTGTGACCCAAGAGCGCTTTGCAGGGATGCTCGCCTCCTTGACCGCGATCGCCGGTCCGCCGCTCGATCAGGTGATCGCCGCCGGCAACCGGCTGCTGCGCCGCCCCACGCCGGCCCGGGTCGCCGAGCTCGCCAGGCGGGCACGCCGCTCCTGGTACATCGTCGCCATCTTCACGCCCGGCGTTCCGACTCTCGCCTGGCGCTGGCTGGCGCGCGGCGGTAGGTGGAACTGGCTGATGCAGAACCTCGAACGGGTCGGCACCGACGGCGGTCATCCCGCCCCGACGCTGGCCGCGGACGGACGCCACGGCGCGAAGCTCTACCGGCGCAACATCCCCAGGAGGCTGTTGGGCCCCCGCGCGCACGTCGTGGCTCACGCGCCTGTACAGCTCGTGATTCCCGCCCGCGACCACTACATATCCACCAGCTACTACGACAACGCGCGGCTAATCGCTCCCGTCCTGAGAAGGCGGCTTGTGGGGGCAAGGCACTGGGTTCCCCGCACCGAGCCCGGGCTGGTCGCCCGCTGGATCGGGGAGTTCGTCGACCAGGTGGAGGCGGGCTCGGAGCCGGGCTCGCGGACGCCCTGGGCGCGCGGAGGCGGGATCGAGCAGCTGTGCGGGCGGCTGGCGCTCGTGACCGGCGCCGGGAGCGGAATCGGCCGGGCGACCGCGGCGGCGCTCTGCGCTCAGGGCGCGCGCCTGCTGCTGGTCGACCGGGACCGCGCCGCCTTGGCGCGCGCCGGCGAGGAGATCGGAGCCGAAGGGACATTCGTCTGCGACGTGAGCGACGAGCAGGCGATGGAGCGGCTCGCTGACGAGGTCGTCTGCCGCTTCGGGGTTCCGGACGTCGTCGTCAACAACGCCGGCATCGCCGTCGCGGGACCGTTTCTCGAGACTACCGGGCAAGATTGGCAGCGGGTGGTCGGCGTGAACCTCATGGGAGTGGTCCACGGCTGTCGGGTCTTCGGGCGGGCACTGGTGGAGCGGGGGGAGGGGGGCCAGATCGTCAACGTCGCTTCGGCGGCCGCGTTCCAGCCGGCCAAGGATCTGCCCGCCTACTCGGCCTCCAAGGCCGCCGTGATGATGGCCTCGGAATGCCTGCGCGCCGAGTTGGCGCCGTACGGCATTGGGGTGACCGCCGCCTGCCCGGGGTTCGTCAGTACCAACATCACCCGCGCCGCGCACTACGTCGGCCTGCCGGAGGCGGAGGAGCGAGCGCTCGCGGAGCGCCTCACACGCCTCTACGAGCGACGCAACTTCGGTCCCGAACGGGTCGCCACCGCGATCGTCGAGGCGATCGGCGCCGACCTGCCGGTCGCTGTGATCACGCCGGAGGCGCGGGTGATGAGGGCCCTGTCGCGGTTTGCTCCCGGCGTGCGCCGCCGCCTCGCCACGCTCGACACGCTGCCCGCGTGAAGTCGGCGCGGTGCCGCGGCGAGCTCCTAAAGAAGCGATGAAGGACTCTGTCCGCCCGGGGCGAAACGCACCTCATGCCGCTCTTCAATCGCCTCCCGAGGATCGAACACCAAACCCCCAACCCGACGAAAGGACAGGAGCACCTGCGGCCGAACTGGATCGCGGTCTTGCGGTGGCTGCAGGCGCACAAGGTCGAATATGTGTTGGTCGGGGCCGTCGCGGAAGCAGTCCGTGGCAACACGCGCATAGACGGTCCCGTCGCGGTCGTACCGGCGCCGTATCGCCGCAACCTTGAGCGGCTCGCCCGCGCCCTGAACGCGGAGCACGCCCGGGTGCGCGTGGATGCGAACGGAGTCAGCGAGGCCGAGGCCTCGTTGCTGAAGCTGGATCACGACAAGCTTGCCGAGAACACCCGGTGGACCCTGCGGTGCGGCAGCCACGATGTGGACATCGAGAGCGGCGTCGGCGCCGCGAGCAACGGCATGCCCAGCTACCAGGAGCTGCTGTACGAGGCCAGCAAGTTTGAGCTGGAGCCAGACCTCATCGTCGAGGTGGCCGCGCCGGAGGACATCGAGCACTTCTTGCAGCTACGTCGCACGGGCAAGCCGCCGGAGATCCGCATCATCCAGCAACAGAAGGCCAGCGCAGGCGCGCAGCAGAAAGGCGAGCACAGGCGCGCAAGCTAACGCGGGCTATCCGAGCTCGAGGAGCTGGTCACCCGTTGGGCTGGAAGGTGGCCGCTGCTTGGAAGTTTGCCTTCCTCGCCGCGCGGCGCAGCACCGGGAGCACGCCGGGGCCGAGCAGCACGATGCAGATCAGGTCCGTGGCGGCGCGGCCGGTGTCCCAGCCGAGCGACGTGGTCGCGTCGAACAGGAGATAGCGGTGCCATTGGACGGTGAACGAGGCACCGGGGAGGTACGAGATCGAGCTGCCGGGGTCGACCGAGAACGGCCAGAACTGGAGGTTGAGCAGGAACCCGAAGAGGTAGCCCGCGACCACGCCGTAGGCGGCGAGCATCGTGATCTCGAGCTTGCCCCGGCAGGGGGGCAGCAGTCCGGCGAACAGCCCGACCCAGGCGCAGCCGAACATCTGGTAGGGCATCCACGGTCCCATGCCGCCGGTGATGATCGCCGAGGCGAACAGCGAGATGCAGCCGAGCGCGAACCCGAAGCCGGGGCCGAACACGCGGCCGGCGAAGACGAGTATGAAGAACACCGTCTCGATCCCGGCGGTGCCGGCGCCGAGCACGCGTAGGCCGGCGTTGATCGCTGACAGGACGCCGAGCATCGCGATCGCCTTGGAGTCGATGCCGCCGTCGGCAAGCTCGGCAAAGACGACCGCGAGCACGAGGGCCAGCAGCAGGCCGAACATCAGCGGTGGCATGTAGGTGCTGCCGAAGTGGCCCGGCGCGAGCACGAACGGCCACAGGAAGCAGACGAGGCCGATCAGGGTCGCCAGCGTCGCGGCGGCGATCGACCGCCAGCGCATCCGGATCGCGGCGCGGCGAGGTGCGGGGCGGGCGACTTGAGCGACGCTCACCCGCTGACCATCCCGGGGAGCGAGCGCGATTCGTCCAGCGCGTCGGCCACCTGTGTGGCCTTGAGGTAGCGCAGCGGCGCCAGGATCTTGGCAACCTGCGGTGCGAACGCCGGCGAAGCGACGACGATCTCCGGCGTCGGCCCGTCGGCGATGACGTCGCCGTCAGCCATCACCACCACTCGGTCGCAGGTGGCGGCGACGAACTCGACGTCGTGGGTGGCGATCACGACCGACCGCCGCTGCGCCGCGAGCCGTTGGAGGATCGCGTGCAAAGCCGCCTTGGCGCCGTAGTCCAGTCCGCGGGTCGGCTCGTCCAGCAGCACCACGCGCGGCGCGGCGCGCAGCTGGATCGCCAGCACGAGGCTCAGTCGCTGGCCCTCGGACAGCTCGCGTGGGTGCGCATCGTCGCCGATCCTGGGCGCGAGCTGGTCGAGCAGCTCCCGCGCCGGGGGCGACTTCGACGCCGCCGATTCGCGGTCGGCCTGGGCGAGCTCGGCGCCGACCGTGTTCAGGTACAGCAGATCGCTCGGTGTCTGCGGCACCAGCGCGACCAGCGCCCGCGCCTCCCGGGGCGGTAGGTCCTTCGGGTCCCGACCTGCGATCGCCACCGCCCCCGCCTGGCGGCGGCCAGCACCCTGGATCGCCCAAAGCAGCGAGGATTTACCGGATCCGTTGCGGCCCATCACGGCGGCGATCTCGCCGCCGTGCAGCTCGAGGTCGACGCCGCGCACGGCCACCACCTCGCCATAGCGCACAACGATCTGTCGGGCTCGCAGCGCCGTCTCGCCCGTGGCCGCGCCGGTCGCCGACGCGGCTGGCGGGCTGACCGGCAGCCGCGCGCGCAGCGGGCCGGCCCGACGGCGGGCATCGCGGACCGACAACGGCAGTGGCCGCCAGCGGGCCAGCCGGCCGAGTTCAACCACCGGCGGCGCGACAGTCGCGGTCAGCAGCATCTCCGCCGGCGGACCGGCGGCGGCGGTGCCGTCGCCGGGGAGGTGAACCACCGTGTCCGCGTACTGCACAACGCGCTCGAGGCGGTGCTCGGCGAGCAGGACGGTCAGCCCGAGGTCGTGCACGAGGCGGGTGATGGCCGCCAGCACCTCCTCGGCGGCGGTCGGATCCAGCGCGGAGGTCGGCTCGTCGAGCACCAGCACCCGCGGGTGGGCCGTCAGCACCGCGCCGATCGCGACCCGCTGCTGTTGGCCGCCGGAGATCTCGATCAGAGGCCGCTGGCGCAACGCCGCCAGGCCCAGCAGATCGAGCGTCTCCTCCACGCGCTTGCGCATCACCTCGGGCGCGATCACCAGCTGCTCCATTCCGTAGGCGAGCTCCTCTTCGACCGTGTCGGTGACGAACCCGGCGAGCGGGTCCTGCCCGACGACGCCCACGACGTCGGCGAGCTCGCGCGGCGGGTGCGCGGCCGTGTCGCGACCGGCGACCGTCACCCTGCCGCCGAGGGTGCCGCCGGTGAAATGCGGCACCAGCCCGTTGATCGCGCCGAGCAACGTCGACTTGCCCACGCCGGTGCGCCCGACCACGAGGCACAGCTCCCCCTCCGCGACGTGCAGCGAGACCTCGCGTAACACCGGTCGCTCGGCGCCATCGTAGGTAATCGTGACGCGGTCGAAGTCGATCACGCCGATACCTCGGGCCGCGCGATCCGACCGCCGGCCGCGTCGGGCACGCCGACCGATCCGGATACGCGACGGCGCGGCGGCGGCGCAGCGAACGCAGCCGCGGCGGCGATCAGGATCGCGACGGCGGGCAGCGCCGGCAGTGCTGGAAACCGCAGCGGGGAGAAGCTCGGGTTCAGATCGGCCGCGTTGTAGCCGCTTGTGAAATAAAGCGTGACGGCACTGATCAGCCCGCACCCGGCGACGATCCACTCCGGTGCGCGCCAGGGGTCGGGCCGGTAATGGGTTCGCCGGACGCGCCGGCCGCCGAGCGCCAGGCCGGCGCTGCACAGGACCGCGCCCGCAAGGATTGCCGGGGTTGCGAGCAGCCGCGGGCCGCTGCCGTTGAGCAGCCCGTAGCAGCCCGCGCACACGCCAACCATCCCGGCCAGCAGCAGGGTCGCGGTCAGTCGGCGGGTGGCCCGGGTGGCAGGGCCGGTACGCCCGTAACCCCGCGAGTCCATCGCCGCCGCCAGCAGCACCGATCGCTCCAGCGCATCCGCCAGCACCGGAATCGCGATGCTCCGTAACGCCCTGAAGCCGCGACGCTGCCCCGCCCGCAGCCGGCGCGCCCGCGCGACCCGCTGGACGCTTTCGATCAGCTGGGGCGCCAGGCTGATCGAGACCACCACCGCCATCCCCAGCTCGTACAGCGCGCCTGGCAGGACTCGCAACGCCCGCTTGGGATTGGCGAGCGCGTTGGCGGCACCGATGCAGCAGATCATCGTCCCCAACCGCAGCCCGTCAACCGTGGCCGACAGCGTCGCCTCCAGCGACACCGGCCCGCCGATCTGAACACCCGCGTACCACCTCGGCGTCCGGATGTGCGGCAGTTCAAACAAGACGTGATCGCCCGACTCGAGCCCTGCGGTGAACACCGACTGGAACACGATCCGCGCCGCGATGATGAACAGCGCCACCATCAGGTAGTACTTGAACGCACGCGCCCACGGCGCATCCGTCCGCCGGTTGGCGACCACGAAACCCAGCACCGACAGCGCCAGGATCAACAGCAGCGGGTTGGTCGTGCGGTTTACGGCGATCACGAGCCCGAGCGCCCAGATCCACCACGCCACCGGATGCAGCGCCCGCGGTACCCGCCGGCTGTCGTGGATCCCCGGGACACGGCCGCGAACGCTCAGGGTGGCGTGACGCATTTCGGCGCTCACTCATACCGGCGACGACGCCACATAGTCCAGACGGCGCCGGCGGCCAGCGCCAGCGCCAGGCACAAGCCGATCACCAGCGGCCCCGCAGACCCCGACGAGGTGCGCTCGCTCGTCGGCTGCGCCGCCACGACCGGCGCGGAGCCGGCGGCCCCGTGGCGACGGCGATCCGGCGCGGGCGCTGCCGGCCGCTTTCGAGCCGGCCGCCGCGGCTGGCGACGCTCGCTGGCGACCCGGCGCTCGGCGGCGGATCGGTGTGCGGTTCTCATCCGCCGCACGGGAGCCGAAACCGCGCGTGTAGCGGTCGTGGTCGTCGTCGCCCGCGTGGTGGCGCTCGGAATCGGGTTGGTGCTGCGAGTCGGCGTGGTGCTCCGAGTCGGCGTGGTGCTCCGAGTCGGCGTGGTATGGGTCGGCGGGGCGGCATTTGCGGCACGCAGGGTGCTGGGAGGGAACCTCGGCACGCCCGAGCCGCCGGTGCCACCGATGTCTGTCGCACCGAACGTCCACAGCTCCACCTCACCCGGCTTGGGCACGTCGCCCATCGGCCCCACCGGGCTGTAGGTCCAGCTGTTCTGGCCAGCAGGCGCCAGCCAGTAGGACCAGTAGGCCGACGTGGAGGGCGTCACGGTGCACGGGTCCTCGCTCGATGTCGGATACACGATGCCGTCGTGAAACGCCTGGTTGCCCACCCGGCAAATGAACGCGGCACCGTCATGCGCGTCGCCGGCGGTCGTGAAGCCGGCAGCATGCAGCAGCGCGTATCCGGACGGCTGGTCGATCCCGCACCCACGCACGATCGGGCCGCCCCAGTGCGCGAAGTCGACCGCCACGACCGTCCCGCGATGTGGAGTGCAATCCGACAGCGGCGCGGCACCAGCCGGACCCGCCGCGAACGCCGCCAGGACGCACAAGACCACAGACAGGGCCGCAAACGTCGGCCGCCATTTCCTGCAGCCGTGGCACGGCGGCTCGAAGACGGAGAGGCCAAGCTCCGTCGGCGTGCTCACTTTGCCAACGGGCGCAGCGGAAACGGCTTGCGGTCGAGTGCGACGATCGCCTCGGCCGTGACCCACACCGGCGTCAGCGAGACACCTCGGGCGTAGTCGACCGCGCCCCTGCGGGTGATCAGCGATCGCAAGTAGCGAAGCGGCGTCGGCGAGCCGTGGGTGCGAACGCGCTTCGGGTTGACGCCGGCGGCTATCAGTCCCTGCACCGCCCAGGCGGTGGATTGGGCGTTGGAGCTACCGCCAGGCACCGCCGGGAAGCCGCCGTCCCGGTTCTGGGCGGCGCGAAGGAACGCGACCGCGCGGCGGCGGGCGGACCGGGCGCTGCCGCCGAGCGCCTCGAGCGCGGCGCCGGTGTCGTCGACGTCGGCGGGGTCGCCGCCCTTAGCGAAGCTGAAGCCGCCATCGGCGTCCTGCTGGCGCACGAGCCAGCGCAGCGTTCGCGCCGGCGGGCCGACGCCAGCGGCGCGGAGCGCGAGCACGGCGAACGACGTGAGGTTGACCTGGCCGGAGACGGAGCCATCGCGTCGGATGTCGCGCTTCAGCGCGCCGAGCAGGTTGTGGCCGCCGAAGTCGGTCGCCGGTAAGCCGACGGCGCCGGCGACGAGGATCGTGCGCTCGAGCGTGCCAGGGTCGTTGGCCAGCGTCGCCTTGATGTAGGCGAGCAGGCTGCGGCCACCGCGGGCGACGTGGGCCGGGTTGCGCCGGTCGGCGACGAGCGCCAGCGCCGCCCAGCCGGAGTACAGCGCGCTCGACGGCTGACCACGGGCCGCGCCGAAGCCGCCATCGCGGTTCTGGGCGCCGAGCAGGTACGCCAGTGGCGAGCGGGCGGCCCGCGCCGCGCGCGCTCGGGAGGATCTGACCTTCACGGTGCGGGCTGCCGCCCGGACGTAGCCCGGCTTGCGCGCGCGGAGCGTCAGCGTGCCGGCGCGCCTGGTTTCAAGGGTGGCAATGCCCTTTCCGTTCGTCGTCGCGGTTGCGCTGCCCCCAGTCGCGGTCGCGCCGGCGAGCGGCATCGCCACGCCCCTGCCGTCGATGTAGTCCACGGTGACCTTCAGCGACGATCTCGCCGTCGCGGTCCTGGGCGCCCGGATCACGAGCGGATACCCCGTCCCGGTCAACGGCATCACCGCGAACAGCAGCCGCTCCCCAGCGTGGAGCATGATCTCGCACGCGCCGGTGCTCGCGGCCACGTTGTCGACGAGGATCTCCCAATAGGCCTTCGCGCCGCTCTCGGTATCGCCGAGGATCTTCGTGATCAGATAGTCGTGGTAGTTCCTCGACCAGTTGCCACGCCAGGCGCCATGGGTGGCGACGTTCAGCGCACCCGCGGCGCTGTCGGCCGGGCACTTGCCCTTCGGCGCTCGGTCCTTGGTGATCCACCCCTTGGCGGGCGCGTGCACCGTCGTGCCGGCCAGCAGGGTGCGCTTGGCGCCCTCGATCCGCACCATGACCTTCGGCCCGGATGCGGAGCCGAGCGCCAGCGCGGTCGACCCCGGGCCGAGCGCCAGCGCTCCCGCCAACGTCGCGACCGCGGGAGCGATGATCGATCTACGAAACACGAGTGCCCACCCCTTTCCACGAGGGAGTATCGGCATCACGGTCGGCGGAGGTCTCCTGGCTGACGGGCTACGCGCCGCGCCTTCCCAGCCCGCCGAGCGGGCCAGTGGCATGCCTGCGGCACGCGTCCCCGATCACAGTGGCGGGGCCGCGCCGGATTCGCACCGGCTTCCCTGGCCACCGACCTTGGACGGCGGCATCCTAGCGCTCCGACAACCACGACGCCGGCCGCAGCAGCAAAGCCAAGCGACGCGATCTCGTGCCGGTGGCAAGCTCGTGGAGCTAGCCAGCTGGGTCTGGAGTCATGGCGACCGGTGCAGCCCCGGCTGCCAGAGCGGTTCCTCGCCGCTGTTGGCGCCCCGGCTCAGAATGAACAGCAGGTCGGAGAGCCGGTTCAGGTAGCGCATCACCTCGGCATTGAGCTGCTCGCCGCAGGCGACCGCCAGCCTTTCGGCCCTTCGGCACACCGTCCGGCAGACGTGCAGCTGCGCCGCTGCCGCCGTGCCCCCCGGCAGCACGAACGACTTCAGCGGCGAGAGCGTCGCGTTGACCTCGTCGCATCGCTGCTCGAGCCAGGCCACCTGGTCGGCGGTGACCCGGAGTCGCTCACGCCCCGAGCCGTCGTCCAGCGGCACGGAGATGTCCGCGCCGAGATCAAACAGGTCGTTCTGGATCCGTTTCAGCCACCCGGCATAGGCGCGCGGAAGCTCGGCGATGGTCAAGGCCACGCCCACGTGGGCGTTGAGCTCGTCGACGGTGCCGTATGCCTCGATGCGCGGGTCTGTCTTGGATACGCGGCTCATGTCTCCGAGATGGGTCTCGCCGCCGTCCCCAAGCCGCGTGTAGATGCGGGTGAGGTTCACTGTCATGGGTAGAGATGCGAGTCTACGGATCGATCCGAACGGGACTGCGCGCGATCACGCTGACCGTGGTCGCGCTCGCCGCGCTTGCCGGCTGCGGCCTCGAGCACGCCGCACCCGGCACGGCCGTCACGATCACGGTGACGCGCGACTTCGGCGCCGCCACCATGGGATCGGCGGTGATCTCGCATCCACCCGGGGGCACAACCGCTCTCGGGATGCTGCAAAGGAGGTTTCAGGTCAGGGTCGGCGCGGGGAGCTCTGTGCGCGCCGTCGGGGGCGTCGCCGCGGGTGCGACCGGTCGCTGGGCGCTGTACATCAACGGCGTCGCCTCGCGCGCTCGCGCCCGTGTGCATCCGGGCGACCGCCTGTGGTGGGACCTCCAGGATTCAGGCGTCAGGCCGCTTGCCGCGGTGGGATCGTTTCCCGAGCCGTTCGTGCACGGGATCGGCGGCAGGCGCTACCCGAGCACCCTGGAATGCGCGGGCGACGTCGCTGCCGCCTGCCGCCATCTGGCCGCGGTCCTCACCCGGGCCGGCGTCCCCATCTCGAGCCAGGCGCCGGGCACCGGCTCGGGGCAGGACTCGATCACGCTGGTGGTCGGCACGTGGCACGAAATTCGAGCGGAGCTGGTCGCCACGCTGCTGGAAAGCGGACCGCGGACTAGCGGGGTGTTCGCCCGCTTCGAAGGCGGCTCGCTGCAGCTGCTCGGTGGCCACGGCCAGGTGGTGTCGACACTTGGCCCCGGCGCGGGCCTGATCGCGGCCGTGGCGGCGAACTCGGCGCCGCCCACCTGGCTCGTCGTGGGCGCGACCGAGCGGGGCGTAGCCGCCGCAGCCAAGGCATTCTCAGCCAGCCGCTTGCGCGACCACTTCGCGCTCGCCGTCAGCGGTGATCACGCCCTTCCCGTGCCGCAATGAGCAAGGCTCTTAACCGGTAGCCTCCGCGCGCTCATGGAGATTGGTGTCCCAAAGGAGACGGCCGAGGGCGAGCGGCGGGTGGCGCTTGTCCCGGACATCCTCGGCAAGCTGGTCCGGACCGGCGATGCAGAGGGCGGGGAGGCCGTCGAGGTCCTCGTCCAACGCGGCGCGGGCGACGGGGCGCTAATCCCGGACCGGCTGTACGAGGAGGCTGGCGCGCGGCTCGTCGACGGCGCGGCGGCGGCGTTTTCCGCCGACGTGGTGGTCAAGGTCGCGCCGCCGAGCAGGGAGGAGGTCAAGCTGTTGCGCGGCGACGCGGTGCTGGTCGGATTCCTCCAGCCGCTCACCAACGGCGAAGGCGTGCGCGCGCTCGCGCAGGCAGGCGTGACCGCATTTGCGCTGGAGTCGATTCCCAGGATCAGCCGCGCACAGTCCATGGACGCGCTCTCGAGCCAGTCGAACGTCGCGGGATACCGCGCGGCCCTGATCGGGGCGCAGCAGCTCGGTCGCTTCTACCCGATGCTGATGACGGCGGCGGGCACCATCCGCCCCGCGACCGTGCTCGTGCTCGGCGCCGGCGTGGCCGGCCTGCAAGCGATAGCGACCGCCCACCGGCTCGGCGCGGTCGTGCAGGGCTTCGACGTGCGCGCGGCGGTCAAGGAACAGGTGGAGTCGCTGGGCGCCCGATTCCTCGAGTTCGACCTCGGCGGAGACCTCGAAGGCGCAGGGGGCTACGCCAGGGAGCTGACGGCCGAGCAGCAGGCGCGCCAGCAGGAGCTGATGGCCGAGGCGATCGGCAAGGTCGACGTGGTGATCACCACGGCGCTCGTGCCCGGGCGCCGCGCTCCGCTCCTGGTTACAGAGGACGCCGTCGAGCGGATGAAGCCCGGATCGGTGATCGTCGACCTGGCCGGCGAGGCGGGCGGCAACGTCGAGCTTTCCGAGCCGGGCCAGGCGGTCGTCCGTCACGGCGTCAAGATCCTTGCGCCGCTGAACGTGCCCTCGACGATGGCCGAGCACGCCTCGCAGCTGTACGCGCGCAACATCGAGGCGCTGCTCGGGCTGATGATCGACGGCGGGCGCCTCAAGCTCGACTTCGAGGACGAGATCATCGCCGGCGCGTGCATCGCGCGCGGGGGAGAGATCGTCAATGCCGCGGCGAGGGAGGCCGCCGGCCTGGAGAGCGCCGCATGAACACGGTCATTGAAGTGGCGATCCTCGTGCTGGCAGGGTTCGTTGGCTTCGAGGTCATCTCGAAGATTCCCAACACGCTGCACACCCCTCTGATGTCGGGCACCAACGCGATCCACGGGATCGTGCTTCTGGGCGCGCTGCTGCTGATGCCGCTCGCCAGCGGAGCCTTCGAGCAATTCCTGCTGGTCATCGCGATCACGTTCGGGACGATCAACATCGTGGGCGGTTTCTTGGTCACCGACCGGATGCTCGAGATGTTCAAGCGCAAGCCGGAGAAGCCGCCGGGCGACCGTGAGGCCTCACCGGGCGCGGACGAAGGAAAGCGCTGATGGTCGCAACCGCCGCGATCAGCCCGAACATCATCAACGGGCTCTACATCGTCGCGTTCTCGCTCTTCATCCTCGGTCTGCACGGCCTCACGGGGCCCCGCACGGCGGTCCGCGGCAACAAGATCGCCGCCACCGGGATGGCGATCGCCGTCATCGCCACGCTCCTTCATCCCCACATCTTTCATGGCTCGGCTACGCCGTGGCTGATCGGGCTCGGCATCGTGCTGGGCGCCGCGATCGGGATTCCCGCGGCGTTGCGGGTGCGCATGACGGCGATGCCGCAGATGGTCGCCCTGTTCAACGGCGTCGGCGGCGGTGCAGTCGCGCTGATCGCATGGGTCGAGTACCGCCACCACTATGGCGGCGCCTTTCCGCTGAAGACGGAGATCCCGTCGCTGCTGGCGGCGATCATCGGCTCGATCTCTTTCTGGGGCTCGAACATCGCCTTCGCCAAGCTCCAAGAGATCCTGCCGGGGCGCCCGATCAAGCTCCCGGGACAGGCGGTGGTGAACCTCGGCCTGCTCATAATCTGCCTGGGCAGTCTGATCACGCTTTCGGCCGGCGAGCACTCACAGGGCCTGTTCATCCTCGGGATCCTGCTGGGCGCCGCCGTCCTGGGCAACATGGTGGTGCTGCCGATTGGGGGCGCCGACATGCCCGTCGTGATCTCGCTGCTGAACGCGTTCACCGGCGTGTCCGCGGCCATAACCGGGGTTGCGCTCAACAACATCGCCCTGATCGTCGCCGGCATGCTGGTGGGCGCCTCCGGCTCGATCCTCACCAATCTGATGGCGAAGGCGATGAACCGCTCCATCCCCGCGATCGTTGCCGGGGGCTTCGGCGGCGCTGTCGCAGCCCCGGTGAGAGGGGACGAGGCGGGGCTAACGGTCCGCTCCACCTCGGCGCAGGACGTCGCGATCCAGCTCTCCTATGCCGGCCAGGTGGTGATCGCACCGGGCTATGGGATGGCTGTCGCCCAGGCTCAGCACGCTGTGCGCGACCTCGAGCGGGCGCTCGAAGGGCGCGGCGTTGAGGTCAAGTTCGCAATCCACCCGGTCGCGGGGCGGATGCCCGGCCACATGAACGTGCTCCTCGCCGAGGCGGACGTGCCCTACGACCTGCTCAGGGAGATGGACGAGATCAACCCCGAGTTCCCCCATACCGACGTGACGCTTGTGATCGGCGCCAACGACGTGACAAACCCGGCCGCCAAGAACGAGCCGGGGTCGCCGATCTACGGCATGCCGATCCTCGAGGTGGACCAGTCCGGAGCGGTGATCGTGCTCAAACGCTCGATGGCCTCGGGCTTTGCGG
>Ga0213882_10000379_pt1 | contig 15843 bp, 15 predicted proteins | sample BarmaccoBMER_R09_FD_160106 | JGI IMG/M metagenome (GOLD analysis project Ga0213882, IMG submission 160106) | Barbacenia macrantha exposed rock microbial communities from rupestrian grasslands, the National Park of Serra do Cipo, Brazil - ER_R09 ...
GCGCCGCAACTTCGAAGCGATAGTCTCCGGCTGCCATGCGCGCGAGGTCGTCCTCGCGTGGAACCGCGCCCGCCAGATGAGCGACAACGACCGACGCGGTGAGACCGAAGCGCGCCGCGAGCGCATATGCGCCCCGATCCGACTCGTCGAGCAGCATCGAGCGTGCGACCTCTTCTGCTCCGGCAAACGCGCCATCGAGGAGCCGTCGCCCGATTCCTTGGCCTCGATACGACGGCTCGACGAACAGGTCGCCCACGTATCGTTCTTCCTCTGAGTCGTGCGCGATCGCGATGCCGACGATTTCGGCAGCATCGCGCGCAGCCCAAACGGTGCCCCGCTCCGTGAGTTCGAGCGCTACCCGAAAGGCCGTTTCCTCGAACTTCCGCCGGCGCGCGATCGCGCGAACGTCGTCTTCGGTCGCCGGCGCGATCGCAACGTCATCCACGTTCCGCCAGCAAAGCCAGCAGCGCGTCGCCCGCGCGGCGACGATGGCTCACACCGTTCTTCTCCTTCTCGGAGAGCGCGGCGAAGCTCCGATTCAACGGCGGATAAAAAAAGAGGGGATCGTAGCCGAATCCCCCGCTGCCCGCCTCGGCCTCTAGGATGTAGCCGTGCACCTCACCCCGCGCGCTGACGGGATCTCGGCCGGGCTGCAGTAGCGTCAAGACGCAAACGAAGCGGGCTGTGCGGCGATAGGGCGGCACTCCGCGCAGCTCCGAGAGCAGCGCCGCTCGGCGCTCCGGCCAGGCGATCTCTACCCCGCCATAGCGTGCCGACTCCACGGCAGGCCTGCCGTCGAGCGCGTCCACCTCCAAACCGCTGTCGTCGGCGAGTACGGCCGCCGCGACGTGGCGCGCGTGCAACTCCGCGGCCATCGCCTGGGCCTTGAGCATCGCATTGCCCGTGTAGCTTTCGGCGTCCTCAACGACTTGGCTGACCTTGCGCGGTGTGACCAGTTGCAGCGCGGATCGTGCGAAGATGGCCTTGAGCTCGCGAATCTTGCCGGGATTGGAAGTGGCGAGATAGGCTTTCAAGATTCCAGTCGCAGCACCGCCATGAAGGCTTCCTGGGGAAGCTCCACCTTGCCCACGCGCTTCATCCGTTCTTTCCCGGCCTTCTGCTTCTCCAGCAGCTTGCGCTTCCGGGTGATGTCTCCGCCGTAGCACTTTGAGAGCACGTTCTTGCGCATCGCGCTCACCGTCTCCCGTGCGACGACCTTTCCGCCGATCGCGGCTTGAATGGGCACCTCGAACATCTGGCGGGGAATCAACTCCTTGAGCTTCTCGGCCAGCGCTCGGCCGCGTGCGACGGCCTTATCTCGCGCCACGATGAACGACAGCGCGTCCACCGGCTCGCCGTTGAGTAGGATCTCCAGTTTCGCGAGATTGCCCTCACGATACCCGATGAGCTCGTAGTCGAGCGACGCGTAGCCCTTGGTGCGCGACTTCAGCGCGTCGAAGAAGTCCACGATCACCTCGATCAAGGGCATCTCGTACGTGAGAATTACGCGGCCGTCGTGCAGGTATTCCATGTTGCCGAGCGCTCCGCGCCGGTTTTGCGTGAGCTCCATGATCGCGCCAACGTAGTCGGGCGGCGAGATGATCGTCGCCTTCACGTACGGTTCTTCGATCGACCGGATCTCGCTGGGCGGCGGCAGCTTCGACGGGTTGTCGATCGTCAGGATGCCGCCGTCGGCGCCGACCACGCGGAAGACGACTGATGGCGACGTGGCGATGAGATCGAGGCCGTAGTTGCGCTCCAGCCGTTCCTGAACGATCTCCATGTGGAGCAGGCCGAGGAATCCGCAGCGGAAACCGAAGCCCAGCGCCACCGAGCTCTCGGGTTCGTAGACCAGCGCGGCGTCGTTGAGCTTCAGTTTCTCCAATGCGTCGCGCAAGACGTCATACTGCCCCTCGTTGGGATAGAGGCCGCAGTAGACCATCGGAACGGCCTTGCGATAGCCGGGCAGCGCGACGTGTGCCGGGTCGCTCGCGGAGGTGACGGTGTCGCCGACGTCTATTTCGCCAAGCGACTTGATGTTCGCGATCACGTACCCGACGTCGCCGAGCTCCAGGGAGCCCGTCGCGCGCATCTGCGGCGCGAAGATTCCGACTTCCGTGCACTCGAAGACGCGTTCGTGCGCCATGGACATGAAGCGGGTCCCCGGCGATAGGCGGCCGTCAACGACGCGCACGTAGCTCACCACGCCGCGGTACGGGTCGAACTGCGCGTTGAAAACGAGCGCACGAAGATGGTCGTGGTGGCCCTTCGGCGGCGGAATCCGCTGCACGATGGCCTCGAGAATCTCCTCGATGCCCACGCCGTTCTTGGCGCTGGCCAGGATGCACTCGCTTTGCTCAATTACGAGCAACTCTTCGACTTCGCGCATCACGCGTTGCGGATCGGCCGCCGGCAGATCGATCTTATTGATCACGGGAATAACGGCAAGATCGTGCTCCAGGGCCAAGTGATAGTTCGCCAAGGTTTGCGCCTCGATGCCCTGCGCGGCGTCGATGATCAGCACGGCGCCCTCACACGCCGCGAGCGACCGTGAGACCTCGTACGAAAAGTCGACGTGGCCGGGTGTGTCGATCAGGTTCAGGCGGTACGGCTCGCCGCTGCGCGCGCGGTAGTTCAACGTGACCGGGTGCATGCGAATCGTGATGCCGCGCTCGCGCTCCAGGTCCATCGCGTCGAGCACCTGTTCTTCGAGTTCGCGGGCTTCGACCGTACGCGTGATCTCGAGCAATCGGTCGGAGAGCGTCGTTTTGCCGTGATCGATATGCGCGATGATGCAGAAGTTGCGGACGTTCTCGGCAACATCCAGGCGGTGAGGATGCTCGGTTTTCAGCGCCACTGACGAGTTAAAAGAGCGGAACGCAGGCGTCGAACGTCAACCGGGCAAGCTCCGGGCGAACGAGCAACTGCAACACCAGCAGCAGGATCAGGAACGCGATGTCGAGGCCACCCAACGGCGGGATGACGCGGCGAATCGGCATCAGCACCGGCTCGATCAACGAGGCGAGCCAATAGAACCAGCGTCCTCGCCGAAGGTCGGGAATCCAGGACGCGACTGCGTAGACGAAGAGCAGGACGGTGTAAATATTGACCGCCCACAATAGGACGTTCCAGAGGTCGCACAAGAACAGATTCATCGCGCGGGTCCGTCGGACGAGACGAGCCGAGCCCGCTCTATGGCTTTCAACTCCTCGGGTGAGGCTTCGACAGCCGGCTTGAACGCGGTCACCGACTTGCCGAACGTGCGCGTGTCGTTGCGTGAATAGATGCTGGTCAGCACCACGCCGTCGCCCTCGCGGTTGAGCAATGCCAGCGCGTACGAAAAACCCGGCTCGCCCTCCGGGGCGAAGGCGTCGTAACGCACGAACCCCACCCGGGAGAGATCGCTCTGCGCCAGCCGCTCGAGGCCGCCAACGCGGCGCGTCAGCTCCGCGAGTGCGGCGCCGTTCTCCCGGCCGGTGCGTTCCAGCGCAGTAAACCGTTCGCCCGCGCCGCTCGCGCCGCCCGAGAGCAGCCCGTCGTGCAGCTCGGCCGAGGCGTGCAACACAGCGAGGGCCGGGCGCACGGCGGCGAAATGGTAGATCAGCAGCGCGATCAACGCGCCGATCAGAGCCGCGGCCGAGAGTTCGATCGGTGTCATAGGCGTCATAACTGTACAGGCACCACGACGAGAGTCAGGTGGTTCACGGCGCCCGTAAGGGCTCGCTTACCGTTGCTACCTTCCGGTTCTGGCGGGGTTCACGAGGTTACGCCGCGTGAAGCCCAACTCCCATCATGGCCACGCCATGATACCATACGCTCATGATGCGTGCCGTTACCCTTGCCGCCGCGGCGCTGCTCGTCGCGGCAATGCCAGCCATGCAGATCCGCAGCGCCAGCTTCTCCGCCGGTGGGCGTATCGGGCTGCCCTTCATGGCGCGGGAATGCGCCGGTCAGAACCGCTCGCCTGCGCTCTCATGGAGCGCGCCACCGCAAGCCGCAAAGTCGCTGGCCCTCATCATGCACGATCCGGACGCTCCGATGGCAGGCGGGTTCTACCATTGGGTCGTCTACAATCTTCCGGCATCCTCGCGGACGCTGGCACTCGGCGTGAGGTTGCGCAGCAACCAACTCGGGCTCACGAGCACCGGCAAGCCGGGCTACCATGGGCCCTGTCCGCCGCCCGGTCCGGCACACCACTACAACTTCACGATTTACGCGCTGGACGTCGCCTCCGTTGCGCGCGAATCGCCGCTGACCGGACCACAGCTCGAGCGCCTGCTCGCAGGCCATACGCTCGCGCGTGGTTCGTTGCAGGGAATTGCTTCGCGTTAACCCGAGGTAACGCAGGATGGATGAAGTGACCATCAAGGTCCGCGAAAGCGGCCCATATCTGGTTCGCGGCAAGGTGACGCTTATCGACGCGGACGGCAACCAGCATACGGTCGAAGGCGAGAACTTCGTTCTCTGCCGCTGCGGCGGCTCGCAGACCAAGCCGTTCTGCGACGGCTCCCACCGCGAGAACGGCTTTTGTGCAACGGAACGCGCCGTGCTAGCGAGCGAGAGCGCGTAATGCCGTCGTACGTCCGCGCCGGGGAGCTGCCGCCGAAACGTCACATCCAGTTCCGGCGGCCCGACGGCGGGCTTTATGCCGAAGAGCTGTTCTCGACCAAGGGATTCGAGAGCGTCTACTCGCTGCTCTACCATCTGCGGCCGCCGACCGCGACGCTCGACGTGCGCCCCTGGAAGCGACCACCCGCGAAGCTCTCGGTGAACGAGCCGTTGCGCAACCGCCACCTCAAGACGCAGTCGTTGGAGCTGAAGGGCGACGATCCAATTGAGTCGCTCACGCCGCTGCTCGGCAACGACGACGTTCTCATCTCGGTCGCTCAAGCGACGGCGCCGATGGAGTACTTCTATCGGAACACCGGCGGCGACGAGCTAATCTTCGTCCATCACGGAACCGGCGCCATCGAAACGCAGTTCGGAGAGTTAGCCTATCGCGAACGCGACTATCTCGTGATTCCTACCGGCACGATCTACCGCGTCGCACCGGCCTCTCCGACCCGCATGCTCGTCTATCAATCCAACGGTGCGGTGACGATCCCGCGCAAATACCGAAACGAGTTCGGCCAACTCGAGGAGCATGCGCCGTATTACGAGCGGGACTTTCGTTCCCCGGTCCTCAAGCCGCCGGTCGAGCTGCAGGGCGAGTACGAGGTCCGCGTCACCAACGGCGGACGCAACGCCGTCTACATCGTGCAGAACCACCCGTTCGACGTCGTCGGCTGGGACGGTTATTGCTATCCGTACGCCTTCAACCTCGACGAGTTCGCGCCGATCACGGGAAAGCTGCATCAGCCGCCGCCCGCGCATGCCACGTTTGAAGCGCCGGGCGCAGCCTTCTGCGCCTTCGTTCCGCGGCTGTTCGACTACCATCCGCTGGCGATTCCCGTGCCGTACAACCACTCGAGCGTGGATTGCGACGAAGTGCTGTACTACGTGAGCGGCAACTTCATGAGCCGCCGCGGCGTGGAAGAGGGCTCGATCACGCTGCACGCGGCCGGCGCGCCCCACGGGCCGCAGCCCGGCGCGGTAGAACAGAGCCTCGGCAAGAAGTCCACCGACGAAATCGCCGTCATGATCGACACGTTCAAGCCGCTGCAGCTGGCAGATCCGGCGCTGCGCTGCGAGGACGCGGAGTACTTCCGTTCTTGGGTCGAAGCCGCGACGATCTAAGGCACGAATACCTTTTACCCTGCTTCGATGCGGCCGCGTGCCGCGCCGAAGCCGATTCGGCGCGCGCCGGGCTTTTCGCACCAACCGTGCAGCGTTACCTCGTCGCCATCTTCTAGAAACGTTCGCGTCTCGCCGTCGGGGAGTTTGATCGGTCGTTCGCCGTTCCAGGTGAGCTCGATCAAACTTCCCTGCGAACCGGGCGCCGAACCGCTGATCGTTCCGGACGCGTAAAGATCGCCCGGTCGGGTCGCGGCGCCGTTCACCGTCGCGTGCGCGAGTTGCTGCGCCGCGGTCCAATAGATATCGCGAAAGCTCGTTTGCGAAATTCGCTGCGGCGGCATTCCGCGCTCGCGCATGTCTTCGGTCTGCAGGTCGACGGCCAAGTCGACCGCGTAGGATGATCCATCGGTTTTGAGATATTCGAGCGGCGGCGGATCTTGGGGCTTTGCCGCGACGCGAAAGGGTTCCAAGGCTTCAAGCGTGACGATCCACGGCGAGATCGTGGTAGCAAACGATTTGCCTAGGAACGGCCCGAGCGGCTGATACTCCCAGGCCTGGATGTCGCGGGCGCTCCAATCGTTCACGAGCACGAAGCCAAAGATGTGATTCTCTGCGCCATGAATCGGAACAGGCCGCCCCAGTTCGTTGCCGGGACCAACGACGAAGCCCATCTCAAGCTCGATATCTAAGCGCCGAGTGGGCCCAAACTCCGGCTCGGCCGCGCCCGGCGGCTTCCGCTGGCCGCGCGGGCGGCGGATCGGCGTGCCGTCGATCACGATTGTCGCCGACCGCCCGTGATAACCGACGGGCAACCACTTCCAATTCGGCAGCAACGGCTCAGCCTCGGGGCGGAACAGGCGGCCCAGATTGGTCGCATGTTCGATTGAAGAATAGAAATCAACGTAGTCGCCGATCTCCATGGGAACGCGCAGCGCCGCGTCGTCGCGTTTGATCAAGAAGCGATCCGCGTTGCCCTCCCGCAGACGTGCGTCGCCGTCGATCCGCAGCAGGTTTGAGATCCTCCTGCGGACCAACGTCCAAACATCGGGCCCTGCGGCGAGAAACGGATTGAGAAGCGGCGCCCGCAACAGTGCGCGATCGCAGCAGTCGTCGAAGAAGCCGGCGCCGGCCGCGTTGTGAAGGTCGAGAATACGATCCCCGATGGCGATACCGATGCGTGGGCCCGCATCAGGCGTGCTAAAAGACCCAAACGGCAGGTTCTGAATTGGGAAATCACTTTCGGGCGACACCGGAAGCCACGACTGCAACGGAAGATCGGTCGTCGCGTCGCCGTCGCTTACGCGCACTGCAACATTCCGAGCGCCGTAAGATCGTCAATGGGTTCGCGTAAGCTGCAGCTTCCATACGACACGAACGCGGAACGTCGCGTTTGTTCGAGTTCGGCAACCTCGATCCGCTCGTCACGCCAGTAGAGCGCGCGCTCGTCGAAGCGAAAAGCGGCGGCGTCTTCTTCTGCCAGAACGAACACGAGCGCGTCGCGTTCGATCCGCGGGGCTAGTGCCGCCGCCGCGATCACGTTCAGAAAGCCATGCATCATGGTACCCGTTGCTGCATCGAGGTGACGGACCGGATGATGCAGCCCGGCCGTGGCCTTGAAGGGTACGGCGTTTTTTCGCGCGTGCGCGATGAACTCGGCCACCTCGTCAATGGTAGGAAAATCGGCCGGCGTTACGCCCCCGCAACGGAGCTTCGCTGACAGCCCGGCACGCTCGAGCGCTTCCATTGCGACGGGAACGATCTCCGGCCAGTGCTGCGATCGAGGAAGCTCTACGAAGATAGGCAGCGCTCCAAGCTCATTTTTGGACGTCAGCTGCGTGATGGCGTCGATTGCATCGGCCGTCTCGTCCCACGAAAGGGCCGTCGGCAGCGGGATTTCGAGCGATTCGATCGGGGCGCCGCCTTTTCGCAGCGCGGCGGTCGCCAAGAGCGCCTCGGGGTCGTTCTGAACGATCGCGGAGAACGGTCGCTCGAGCCCACGCGCGCCTTCGCTCGCGAGTCTCCCCGGGATGATGAATCGTCCTAGCATCCACGCATGTGGGCCGCGCCGCGCGGCATCGTACTCCGCAAGCGCGTCGGGCAGCGACAACTGCGCCGGCGGAAATAGGCCTGCATAATCGATCAGTCGCGAAAACGCCGCTCGTGCGGACGGGGATGCGACCGTTGACGTGCTCATGCGCGGCTGCTTTGACAGGGCCGGGGAGGGGCCTTCGCCAAGTCGCCCCGCCTATGAGTACGGCCACCGAAGCGCGCAGCAATCCGCTCGCGCAGATTGACTGGGATTACGTCGAATTTTACGTCGGAAACGCGAAGCAGGCCGCCCACTACTACATGTCGGCCTTTGGTTTCGATCAAGTGGGATATGCCGGGCCGGAGACGGGCGTTCACGATCGCGTCAGCTATCTGCTGGGACAAAACAAGCTCCGCTTCGTGCTGACGGCCAGCCTCGTTCCGGCCGACGAGATCTCGCGACACGTGATGGAGCACGGGGACGGGGTCAAAGATATCGCCATCTTGGTCGAAGACGCGAAGGCGGCGTTCGACATGGCGGTTCGCGGCGGCGCTCGGGTCGTGCTCGAGCCGACGGTATTGGACGACGAGCACGGCAGAATCGTCAAGGCGACGATCGCGACCTACGGCGACACGGTGCACTCCTTCATCCAGCGCGAGGGATATGGCGGCATCTTCGCGCCCGGCTTCGTTGAAGCCCGACGAACCATTGCGCACATCGCAAAGCCCGGTCTCCAGTTTCTCGACCACTGCGTCGGCAACGTGGGCTGGGGCGAGATGGATTCCTGGGGCGACTTCTACGCGCGCGTCTTCGGCTTTTCGCAGCTCGTCTCGTTCGACGACAAGGACATCTCGACCGACTACACTGCGCTCCGCTCGAAGGTGATGACGGATCCGCGCCACCAGGTGAAGTTTCCGATCAATGAGCCGGCACAGGGCAAGAAGAAATCGCAGATCGAGGAGTACCTGGACTTTTATCGCGGGGCCGGCGTGCAGCACATGGCGATTCGCACCGACGACATCGCGGCGACCGTTCGTGCGCTCAAGAGCAACGGAGTAGAGTTCCTCGATACGCCCGACTCCTATTACGACATGCTGGCCGAGCGCGTCGGCCGTATCGATGAAGCGCTCGAGACGCTACGCGAGCTGCGGATCCTCGTGGATCGCGACGATCTCGGCTACATGCTCCAGATCTTTACGAAGCCGCTGCAAGACCGTCCGACGGTCTTCTTCGAGATCATCCAGCGCAAAGGCAGCCTGTCGTTCGGCAAGGGCAACTTCAAGGCGCTCTTCGTTTCGATCGAGCGCGAACAGGAGAAACGAGGAACCCTCTAAACCACTCGGGGGTTATACCGCAACGTGATTACTCACCCAGGACTCGATCGTGCCCGTCTGCTCGAATGGTTTCGTCGCAACCGCGAGCGTTCGGAAAGCATTTTCGCGCTGATCGACGAGAACGCGTTTTACGATCGGCCGATTCCGCTGCGGCATCCGTTCGCGTTCTACGAAGGGCACCTCCCGGCGTTCAACTTTCTCACGCTCAACGAACGCGCGTTAGGCGAGGACGCCATCGACGCTACGCTCGAAAAGCTCTTCGAGCGCGGGATCGATCCGTCGTCGGCCGAGGCGGCGCGCGGGCACGATCGAGCGGAGTGGCCCTCTCGCGAAAGCGTGGCGGAGTTTGCGGCGCGGTGCGATGCGGAAGTCGAACGCGCGCTTACGTCGTCGAGGATCGACGATGCAAGCGTTCCACGCCTGGTGCGCGGCCAGGCGGCCTATACGATCCTCGAGCACGAGCCGATGCATCACGAAACGCTGATCTACCTGATCCATCAACTTCCCTACGACCGTAAGCGGCGGCTCAACGGTCATCACGAGGATCGTGCGATCGCGCCGGTCGAGTTTCGCAGCGTACCGGCGGGTATCGCAACGCTCGGCGCTGATTCAGGTGAGGCGGCGTTCGGATGGGATAACGAGTTCGAGCGCACCGAGATTGCCGTCCAGGGATTCGAGATCGCTTCGAGGCCGGTAACGAATGGCGACTGGCTGCGCTTTCTTAATGAGGGCGGCCCGCTGCCGCCCTTCTGGCGCGAACGCAACGGCGAGTGGTTTCTCAGACTCGTCTTTGAAGAGATACGACTGCCGCTCTCGTGGCCGGCGTACGTCACGCACGACCAGGCGAGCGCTTACGCACGTTGGATCGGGACACGGCTACCAACCGAGGCGGAATACCATCGGGCCGCCTTCGGCACGCCCGAAGGGAACGAGCGTCCATTTCCATGGGGCGACGAGTCGCCCAGCGCCGCGCATGGCAACTTCGATTTCGAGCGTTTCGACCCCGAGCCGGTCGACGCGCACCCGGCAGGCGATAGCGCCTGGGGCGTGGCCGATCTCATCGGGAATGGCTGGGAGTGGACCTCCACTCCCTTCGGGCCGCTTCCCGGCTTCCGCCCAATGGCATCGTACCCTCAGTACTCCGCCGACTTCTTCGACGGCAAACACTTCGTGATGAAGGGGGGCTCGCCGGTGACGTCGCGCGAGCTGATCCGCCGCTCCTTCCGCAACTGGTTCTACGGCGACTACCCGTATATGTATGCGAAATTCCGCTGCGTCGCCACGTAGAATAGAGGCATGACAACCACCGTTCCAACGGTCGGCACCGCGAAGAAGACCCCCGTTACCGTGGCGTACGGCGACGGCATCGGCCCCGAGATCATGACCGCGACGCTGCGGATCATCGAGGCGGGCGGCGCGTGCTTGGATCTCGATCCCATCGTGATCGGCGAGGCCGTCTACGAAAAGGGCGTCAGCAACGGCATCGAGCCGGCATCCTGGGAGTCGCTGCGCCGAACAAAGGTCTTCCTAAAGGCGCCGATCACGACGCCGCAGGGCGGCGGCTTCAAGAGCCTCAACGTTACCGTGCGCAAGACGCTCGGGATGTACGCCAACGTTCGTCCCTGCACGTCGTTGTATCCCTACGTCGCAACGAAGCATCCGCGCATGGACGTCGTGATCGTGCGAGAGAACGAGGAAGACGTTTACGGCGGCATCGAGCACCGCCAGACCAATCAGGTAGCGCAGTGCCTGAAGCTGATCTCGCGCCCCGGCAGCAAGCGTATCATTCGGTATGCCTTCGAGTACGCGCACGCGAATAAACGCCAAAAAGTCACGTGCTTCACCAAAGACAACATCATGAAGATCACGGACGGCCTATTCCATCGCACGTTCAACGAGATCGCGACCGAGTATCCCGACATCGAGCACGAGCACTGGATCGTCGACATCGGCGCGGCGAAAATGGCCGACACGCCGGAAGCGTTCGACGTGATCGTGATGCCGAATCTCTACGGCGACGTGCTCTCCGACGTGGCGGCGCAGATCACGGGCTCCGTCGGCTTGGCGGGGTCGGCCAACATCGGCGACCATTGCTCGATGTTCGAGGCGATCCACGGATCGGCGCCTCGGCGCGCGGGGCAGAATCTGGCCAACCCATCGGGGTTGCTGCACGGCGCGATCCTGATGCTGGTTCATATCGGTCAGGCTGAAGCCGCCGAACGCATCCACAATGCATGGCTGCGCACGATCGAAGACGGCGTGCACACGTACGATATTTACGAGGAAGGCACGTCAAAGGAAAAGGTCGGCACGAAGGAGTTCGCCGACGCGGTGATCGAGCGTCTCGGCGAAAAACCGCAGCACTTGAAGGCCGCCGAATACGACAAAGAAGCGCAAATGAATCTTGCCATTCGGCCGGCCGGAAAGCCGCCGATGAAGCTGCGCGCGGGTGTGGACATCTTTATCGACCGCCGCGACGGCAATCCCGACCAGATCGCCGCAGTGATGGAGCAGTTTCACATCCCCGGCATCAAGCTCACGACGATCAGCAATCGCGGCACGAAAGTCTGGCCGAACGGCAATCCCGACACCTACTGGAGCGATCACTGGTGCTGTCGCTTCGAGTCCGGCGGCGAGCCGTTCTCGGCCGAGCACGTGGTTAAGCTGTTACAGGCCGCGAATCAGGCCGGCTTCGACGTCATCAAAACGGAGGGTCTGTACACCTTCAACGGTGAGCGCGGCTACTCGCTCGCGCAAGGCGAGTAGAGGATGCTATAGTGGCCATGCGGAGTACGCCGGATGACCGGGGCCAGGTCGGCTCAGGAAAGTCCGGGCTTCACGGGGCAGGGTGCAGGATAACGTCCTGTCGGGGTGACTCGAAGGAAAGTGCCACAGAAACATACCGCGGGGAGCCTGCTCTCCGTAAGGGTGAAATCGCGAGGTAAGAGCTCACGGAGCGCTGCGGTGACGCAGCCTCGGGCAAACCCCACCTGAAGCAAGACTGCTCGACGAAAATGGACGGCCCGTCCAAACGAGCTACGTCGCAACGAGGCGCTCGGTAACGTGCGTCCCAGAGAGATGGTCATCGCCCGCTCGCGGGAACAGAATCCGGCTTACAGGCGTACTCCGCTTTTTGCAACGGACGGGACAAAAAAGGCGTTATAGTGAAAGAGTCTTATGGAAATGGCCCATCAGTATTTCACTCCGGAGATGACGGTCGACGAGGCGTTCAAGCTGCATGCCGGCGCGCGCCGCGTCTTCGCGCGATTTCACCTCGGCGGCTGCTCAAACTGCGCGATCAGCGAATCGCATACAATCGGCGCGATCAGCGTAGATTACGGCATCCCGCTGCCGATGCTGCTGGATAGCCTCAACGCGCTGTTCGATCAGGGAACCCTCGCCATCGGCGCGCGCGTCCGCATTCCCGACGAGATTCGAGCGAAGATCCCGCAACTCGCGAACGTACCGGAGACGGGTGAAATCGTCGGCGTTGAGAGCGGCGCCTATACCGCCGATTTCGGCGAGGTGCGGCTCCAAGGACTCGCCGAGGATTTCATTTCGGTTCCGTCGGACCAACCGGCGACAGCGTAAGCGCGGTCGGCAAACCGTAGACGCCGCCGCGGACCGAACGCGTCGGCGTTTGGGAGAGCGGGGGGTAAAGCGTTATTCGCCCCTTGCTGCGCGGCAGACCCCAATCGTCGTTCGCGACGTAGAGCTCGCCCGAACCTCCCACCGCCAACGCGACCGGGTCGCTGATCCCATCCGTGATTACGTAGCGAGGCCGAGAGCTTCCGGCCGCATACACCGAGACGGTGCCCTTCGCGGGAAACTGATAGCTATTTGCCACGTAGAGATTCCCCGACGCATCGAACGCGAGCGCGGTCGGGCTGGCGACCTGCGCCGTGATCGTTCGCAGCACTTTCGTCAGCGCAGGGGCGTATTCGAGAATATGCCCGCTGTCATTGACCAGGACGACGTTGCCTTGGGCGTCGGTCGTTAGCAAGGCGGGCTGCTCGATGCCGCGCCTGAGAACGCGTAACGGCGTGGACGCGCCGGGAGCGTAGACCGCGAGCGAGGGGCGCCGCCGGCTCGAACTGTTCGGCAGGTTTGCCACGTACAGATAACCGTCCGGGCCGACCGCGATCGAGCGCGGCGAATGCAGGCCGGCCGTAATCGTCCGCCAGAGTTTCGTTTGGTGAGCGCGGTACACATAAATCGCGTCGTGAGCTTTGCTCGCCTCCGCATCGCCGTCGGGACACGTGTTGCAGTCGGCGACGTAGAGATTATTCGAAGTGTCGAGGGCCATCGAGAGGGCCCACAGGAAGCCCTTCACTCGACGCGTCCACTTCTTAGCGCCGCGGTCCCACTCCGTGACGGCGACGCCGTAGTAGAAGCCTTGAGAAAAGTTTAGCGCGTACAGGGTGGCCGAGCGATCGAAGGCGATCGTGTATGCGTCGCCCGCGCCACCGACGATGCGCCGCTCCAGGCGCTTGAGGTTTGCATTGTACACGTTGATGTCGCCATTGTTTAAAACGCCGCAGCAATCGATCGAATACACGCGTGACGTGTTAGCAGCGGTCGTGAGAGCGACTGAATCCGGCGCCGCGTGGGGAAGCTGCGCCGACCCGCAGCCGGCCAAAATAAGGGCGCCCGCCCAGGCCTTTGCGAACCTGGCGGTCACGCCGGCATTACTTCGGATCCCAGGGGCGGCGGGCGCCGAAGCCCTCCTCGATACCGTGCCAGTGGGCGACCTCCGGCTCCCCCAACTTCCAGCAGAGATAGATCGGCTGCTCGTCGAGCAAGGCGGGAAAATCGATCAGGCCCAGATCGATGTCTTTGACGATGCATCCATGCGCCTCGATCCGGTAGATCAAGCGGCCGATTTCGTGCTTCAGCTCCGCGAAGCGCGGCGCCGGCAACGGCGAGCCGACGCCCGCCAGCCGGGGCCTGCGGAGGGGTTCCGCGTGGTGGAGCGCCGGATCAGCCTCGAGCAGCTTGATGGCAAGCTCCCGCCGCCGGTTCAGCAGTTCCTCGACGAGAGGTCCGAGCTTTCCGATGAGGGCGTTGGCACGTTCAGGCGAAAAGAGTTTCATATGGGTTCCCTGCGCATCGTCTTCGTGACGGGTCTGTCCGGTGCAGGCTTGAGCCAAGCGATCAAGTCGTTCGAAGATTTGGGATTTTACTGCATCGAGCACCTTCCTCCCGTCGTGCTCGAGTCGGCGCTGGTCGCATTGCAAAACTCGGCGGTACGCGACGTTGCCATCGCGCTCGACGTTCGCAGCGACGGACACTTGGGCGATGCGCGCGGCGCCATCGACCGGATCTCCAACGCGAACGACGTCAAGGTGCTTTTTCTCGACGCGTCCGACGAGCTGCTGGTGCGGCGGTTCAGCGAGACCCGCCGTAGGCATCCGTTACTCGAAGCTGGATCCGTGCGCGAGGCCATTGACGCCGACCGCCGCGCGCTTGCGTCGCTTCGCGAATGCGCGGACGTCGTGCTCGATACCACGAACTTGACGCATGGCGCCTTGAAGGATCGCATAGCGAGGGCGTTCGTCAGCGACGGACCGGTGCGTTTGGCGGTCACCTTTCTTTCGTTCGGCTTCAAGTTCGGCGTGCCGACGGACTTGGATCTGCTCTTCGACGTGCGCTTCCTGCGCAATCCGAACTACGAGGAGCACCTCGCGCCGCTGACCGGAAGCGACCCCGAAGTCGGCGCGTTCATCGAAGGTGACCCGTCGTTGGAACCGTTCCTCTCGAAGGTGACGGACCTGTTGCAATATCTGTTGCCGCGCTACCGTGCGGAGGGGAAGACCCAGTTGACCGTCGGCTTCGGCTGTACTGGCGGACGGCACCGTTCCGTGTACGTCGCGCGCCGCGTTATGCTCGGCTTTCGCGACGACGCGCGCCTGACGCTCAAGTTCGAGGCGCGGGAGTTGGGCGGGGCCGCATGATGCGCCAACGCTTGCGCGGCGCTGTGCACTGGCTGGCTCCCGGCCTGGGAGTGAAACGCTGGCTGCTCATTGCCGCGCTCGGGACGATTCTGTTGTTCGACGCCGTCGCGCGCTGGTTCGTTGCCGAAGGAACGGGGATCCACATCAACGAGATGCTCGACGACATCGTCGACGATTACTTCTCTCCCGCCTATCTCACGTGGATATTGGGTCTTGCCGGTTTGGCGGCAATCGGCATCGCGGTTTGGATGGAGTTGCGCACGATAGCGCGCGTGGTGCGAGAGCGGAATCCGAAGGGGTTTCGCGACGCATTGGTCGGCCGGCGTCTGCAGCAAGGCTATAAGATCGTGGCGATCGGGGGCGGCACCGGGCTTTCCACGCTGCTGCGCGGGCTCAAACGCCGCACGAGTAACTTGACCGCGGTCGTGACGGTCAGCGATGACGGCGGCTCCTCCGGCCGCTTGCAGAAAGAGCTCGGGGTGCTGCCGCCGGGCGACGTACGCAACTGCCTCGTTGCGTTGGCCGACGACGAAGCGCTGGTCACCGACCTCTTTCGGTATCGTTTCACCGAAGGCGAGGGCCTGAGCGGTCACTCCTTCGGCAACCTGTTCTTGGCTGCGATGTGCGGCATCGCCGGAGACTTCGATCGCGCGATCAAGGAGTCGAGCCGCGTACTCAATGTTGTGGGCCGAGTATTGCCCGCGACCCTGGGCGTCGTCCGCCTGTGCGCCGAGCTGGATGACGGGACGATCGTTTCAGGGGAATCGAACATTTCGAATGTGACGCGCCG
>Ga0213882_10000380_pt1 | contig 15833 bp, 15 predicted proteins | sample BarmaccoBMER_R09_FD_160106 | JGI IMG/M metagenome (GOLD analysis project Ga0213882, IMG submission 160106) | Barbacenia macrantha exposed rock microbial communities from rupestrian grasslands, the National Park of Serra do Cipo, Brazil - ER_R09 ...
GACGTTGTCATTCGACGCTGGTGGGAACCTGGGACAAACCGCTTTTCGGACTTCGGCTACGCCCGTACAAGACAACGGAAGCATCTATAACTTGATCTACACCTACACGAAAGGGAACTGGATCATCCAGCCGTACTTTCAATTCACCGATGTGCCTACAAACCAGAAGATCGGCATCCTGCAAGGCGCTGCGACGCGGGGCGGGGCACTGTTAGTGAACTACAACTTTCCACACCACCTCTCCCTTGCGGGCAGGGGAGAGTACATTTCGAGCACCGGAACCGCCAGTGAGCACGGTGTCGATTTGCTCTTCGGTCCAGGTAGCGGAGGCTGGTCACTCACCGTGACGCCGACCTTCCAGGACCATGCGTTTTTTGTTCGGGGGGACTTTTCCCTAGTTCAGGCGACGAGGCTCACCCCCGGTAACGGCTTTGGTCAGTCGGGTACGAACCGAAACCAAGCCCGGGGGGTGATTGAAGCAGGATTTATGTTTTGATGTAGCGCGAACGAATTACATCATCAGCTCTGCGGAGCAAAAATAACGTCGCAGCCTGCTCGCCTCAACCGCTTTGCTAAACGCTTTTCACGCGTAAAGCATCCATCGCGGCCGCCAATCACAACGATTGAATGCGGGGAAAGGGCCTCTTTCACGCAATCCCAGACATCTCTGCACAGCCGAATGTAGAACCACTTTGTGAGCACGCCCCGGATGGAAAGCGTCCGGAACTGCTTGAGCCGGCAATCCAAATCGACGGGCGGACAGTCAATGTCGAGCGGATAAGGTGACAATCTGCGTACGAGAATCCGAACGTGTGCTTTGAGCTGCCCTGCGAGTTCCGGTGCGTCTTAAGGCGGCGAGCGTTCCCGATACGGTCGTGAACAAAACCGTAACGCACAACGCATTTGCCTCCTCGATGGTGGAAGATTTCGATGCAGGCGTAAACAGCACAGGCGCGCTTGGTTGTGAGCTGTGCGCCGGGCGATGGTTGATTAAATGCACCCGCCTTCAAGCGTAGAAGGAAATTGTTAAGGAGGGTCTTAGACGCAGCTAAACATAGCCTAAAGACGGATCTGCTTTATTCATCTCTTAACGCACTCAAAGGATCCGTAGTCACCGCTCGTCTGCTGGGCACTGCTGCTGCAACCGCCGCACATAGAAGCACGATCATAACGGCGGCGCAGAGTGACAGCGCATCCAATGGTTCTATCCCGTAAAGCAGGTGCCGCGTTACTCGCAAGACCAAGGCGCAGATGGCGAGCCCTGCTACCAACCCAATCCCCACTGGCCGCAGCGTCCGGGCACAAACGGTCTGCACAATATGGCGCACACGCGCACCGACCGCGATGCGAATCCCGAGCTCCCGAGTCCTGCGCGCGACCGAGTAACTGAGGGCTCCATATAACCCAAGCGTTGACAGTGTCAAAGCAGTTACTGCAAAGAACAGCGAGAGTAGCGCGACGAGCCTCTCCTGCCACATAGAGTTCTGCACTTCCTGCTCGAGGGTCCCGGCCTCCATTATGGGAACGGTCGGGTCAAGACTTCGCAGAACGCTGGTTACCGAACGAATGATCCGCTCTGGTTCGCCGTACGTCCGCACATAGAGCGTCACTGGCTGGCCATCCCTTTCGGTCAGAAGTCCGTACCATGTCGGCGGGCTCGGCTCGCGCATCGATCTGTACTTCGCCATGCCGGCCACACCGACGATAACAGCCCGCGGCGGTTTGGTTCCGTCTGTTCCTAAAACCAGGAACTTGCCGATGGGGTTTTGTCCCGGGAAGAGAAGCTCCGCCAAAGCGCGGTTCACTACAACCGGAGCTGGTTTGTGATCTCGGTCGCTCAATCGGAGATCCCGGCCCGCGAGCAACGGAGTTCCCGTCGCCTCGAAGTAGCCAGGCGACACATAATTGACGCTCGTATTTAGATAAGTGGTGCGCGGCAGAACCACTCCCTGCGGTGCCACGGTCGCCTTGAGACCGGCGCCTCGCATCAGCCCGCGTCCGCTATAGGCAACCGCACGTACGCCAGGCAGTGCGCGAACCATCTCTTCCAATCGCCGCATCAATGTAGCGGTTTGTGTGTCCGAATAGCCGGCATGACTCGTATCGACCGTGAAGCCGATAATGTGCGCCCGATCGAAACCCGGATTCAAATGCTCCAGGTTCCAGAACGTGCGCAGCATCAGTCCCGCTGCCGCCATCAATACGATGCTGAGCGTCACCTGCACCCCGATCAACCCGATACCCGGAATGTGCATCGTCCCTCGGCCTCTGTTTCCCTTCAACTCGGAATTGAGATCAGGGCGCGTGCGCAGAAAGCCGGGAACTAGGCCGAAGATTAAGACGCATACTGCGCAAAGCGCGGTCGCAAACAGCAGAACTCGTTCGTCCGGCGCGACGTTCACAATGCGCGGGCTCACGTATTGCGCCATATCCCTCGCCGCTGGCAAGAGCAGCACCAGAAAGGGTGACAACAGATCTGCTATGGCGATCCCCAGCAAGGCGCCAGGTACAGCCAGCAATATGTTCTCGGCCAGCGCTTGCCGCAGAATCCGCCAGCGGCTGGCTCCTAGCGAGAGCCGTAACGCCATCTCTCTTCGGCGCTCCTCGGATTTCGCTAAAAGCAGTCCCGCGATATTGGCACAAACGCCCCCAAAAAGGAACGCAACTGCGCCCAGCAAAAGCTTCAGCGCGAGACCGAACTGCGCTCGCAAGTGGGAAACACCTTGCCCCACTGGCTCGAGCGCCATCCAGCTCGACTTGAGTTCCCGAAGCCATTCATCGATCATTTGCTTCGATTCAGGCTGTTGCCGTCGTGCGTTCAATTCTGCTACCTCGCGCCGATCCACCTCCCGCGAGTCCGCCTCAATAGCTTTCGCTGCCGCGCGGGGCGGGACGCCCGGCCGTAATCGCACGAGCAATTCGAACCCAAGCCCGGAAGCGCCACGCGAAACCTCCACGACATCCGTCACTCCATGGCCGGTCAGGATTCGCGCTGCCGAAATCGGCATTCGGAGATCCGGCGCCCTCTCGATATCAATGCTGTGGAATTCTCGCCGCAACACGCCTACGATCAGAAACGGAAACTTCTTCAAGCGCAGTCTGCGACCAATTACTGCTGGATCGCGATCGAACTGGGATTCCCAGAACTGGTAGCTTAAAACGACCGCGATATCCGATGTCGCCCTTGCGTCTGCTTCTGTAAGCACGCGGCCTAAGAAGGCACGCACTCCAAGGCTTGAAAAATAGTTTGGCGATACGATCTGGGGCATAACCAGGCGCACGGCCCTCGATTCGCCCAGGGGAACCAAGTTTCCTTCGTCAAATACCTCCTCGCCTATAACATCGGAGAACAGATCACTTCGGGCACGCAGCGAATCGTACTGCCGGTAGCTGAACGACGTATCCGGGGATACCTGCTGCGGATAATTCCTCTCAAGGAGATATAAATTTTGCGGATCTTGCACTGGCAGGGGTTTCAGCAGCAACGTGTTGACGAAGCTGAATATCAACGTCGTTGAGCCGATCCCAATCGCTACCAGCAGCATGACTATGGCGCTAAACAGTTTCCTTTGCCGCGTCTGGCGAAAACCGTATTCAATATCGCGCCACATGCGCTCTCGTCCCGGTTACAGTTTAAGGATAGGAGAAATATCCGACATGAGCGAGATAACCTCAACCGCTACCCTGGACGCGGAGAGCCGCTCGGGGCTTCGCGGCACCTATCAAGCGAAGGCGTACGCGGCCCAGAGCGAAATATCGGGCTTGGCACGCACTTCGATACATCGCCGTAACCCGCAGCCTCAGGACATACAGCTTGAGATTCTCTACTGTGGAGTCTGCCACTCCGATTTGCACCAGGTAAGAAATGAATGGAAAAGTGTAGTGCCCACTGTTTATCCGTGCGTTCCCGGCCATGAAATTGTGGGTCGCGTGGTGAAGACCGGAAGCGCTGTTAAGAAGTTCAAGGAGGGTGATCTTGGCGCGGTTGGCTGCATGGTGGGCTCTTGCGGCGTTTGCGCCAACTGCCGGGAAGGACTCGAGCAGTACTGCGAAAAATTTCCAATCCTCACCTACAACGGCGAAGACACGGTTCTCGGAGGTGTAACCTACGGCGGCTACTCGGAAAGCATAGTGGTGGATGAAGCGTTCGCGTTGCGAGTGTCTGATAGGCTTGATCCCGCTGCTACCGCTCCGTTGCTGTGCGCGGGCATTACCACATATTCTCCGCTGCGCCATTGGAATGTGCGGAAGCGACAGAAGCTGGGCGTGGTGGGGCTCGGCGGTCTGGGACATATGGCTTTGAAGTTCGGCAATGCTTTCGGAGCGCACGTTGTGCTGTTTACGACCTCGCCGAGCAAAACCGCGGATGCACTGCGCCTCGGCGCGCATGAAGTCGTGCTGTCAAAGAATGAAGCGGAGATGCAGAAGCACGTTGGCAGCTTCGACTTCATCCTAGACGCGGTCTCGGCCGACCACGACGTGAGCGCATACCTGAACCTTCTCAAACGGGATGGAACGCTAACACTCGTGGGCTTGCCTTCCAATCCCATACCTGTTCCGGCCTTTGGACTGATCATGGGCAGGAAGCAACTGTCAGGCTCCGCGATCGGCGGGATTCTGGAAACGCAGGAGATGCTGGATTTTTGCGCAGATAATGGCATTACCTGCGACATAGAGTTGATTCGCATCCAGCAAATCAATGAAGCCTACAATCGACTGGTCAGAGGCGACGTGAGGTACCGGTTCGTCATCGACATGGTTTCTCTGAAGTAAACAGAGGGGCTAAACTACAGCGGCTTCCGCGCTTCAATTATTTCGTCTGCGTCGCCCCGCCGTACTTGGTGAGCGCGTCGAGGAAACCTGTGGCCGCGGCTGGCGGCTGCACCTTCCCGGTCAGGATATCTTTGTTGTCTTCTTTTTTTCCGTAGAGTGCCTGATTCACGTCGGTATCGGGACGCAGGGTACCGCTTTGAAGCGACAGTCCTCCGAATACACCTTGAGATCGCGACCACGACAAAATATCGGCGCGCATGGTAGCGTCAGTTTGAGCGGTGGCATCGCGGCCCACCGGTCCGGCCGCTCCTGACGCCTCGGCGCCTAAAGTGAACTTGCTGGCAAGCAGACCCTTCTGCCCCTTTTCGCTCATCACCAGCATCACGATGTCAGTTGTGGAGGCGCCAATCTGCAGACCAAATCCGCCCCCTTCGACGCGCATGGCTCCAGGAGCCGTCCAACCTCCGCTAGGGTTCCTGCACGACGCAAATCCGCGGCCGTATTTCGCCGAGAATACAAACCCGCCTTTCTTCATGCTTGGAATCACTACCACGCAAAAAGCCTTTTGAAAGAGACTGCTCGGAATCGATTTATCTCCGGCGTTCATTAGTTCGTTCAGGGCGCTTGTACATTCGTTCAGCCGTTGCGTGTCCGATTCGGCGGCACAAAGAAAAAGCGGTACAACCAACAACGGAATCATCAGAAGCCTGGCCAGCATAGATACATTCTTCCTCCGGTCCTGAGATGCGATCTCGGCAAGGACGTTTCCTTTTTGACATTCGGCTGTATTCCTCCCTGCCACGATCGCTATTCGACGGAGACTACCGGGTGATGGCCAATGCCGGCAGCCCAGCTCCCCAGACCGGAGTTGTAACGGCTACCTTCTCGAAGCTAGATACGAGCACTTTGCCCCGGGTTTCGCCTCCTTCACGGTCGGCAGCGATAGAGACGCGTCGTGACTCCCTAAACTGTCCCAAACCTCGGTCACCCATAGCACGTTTTCGTCCGCAGAGTCGTTGGCCACAACGTAGCCGAAACACCCGGGCATATCAGCCGCGCTGCCTCTCAAGACGTCGATCATTTCGTCGCGCTTACCCGGATGAACCGTTATCCTCGCAATGAGTCCATACATGCCACTCGCCTCCTGTGAACCCGCTAAAACGGGAGTGACCGTAATCGCACCCAGGTATTCCAGGAATCTTCGCCGGTCCATTTGCAATGTCGGGGTTAGCATGTAGCTTCGGGCCCACAGTGAGCTAAACTGCCTTTGCTTCTAATAAGCGCCGAGCCAATGGACCCCGCAACCTGTACCGAATTCCCTCGCCTTGATGCAATCACCAGCGATTGAAAGGTTTCTTACGGTCATATTGCTTTCGCTTCCTGGCGCGGGCCACGGTAATTGCGCCTCAACCGTCGCCCAGGACGTGCAGGCGTTGCGGAGCATGACAACGTGGCAGATCTCAGAGCCAACCTGGCAAGAGGCGCCCGCTCAAGCTTGCGGGATCGGAAATCTTCCGGGCTACAAACGATATCGCATGGACCACGGCGTTTCTCCGAAGCTGAGCGATAAGCGAGCAACTTCTCAGACGGCAGCGTTCGACCATAGGGTGGTTGCATTCCTGGAATCTCGCGGCTGGTCGCGCATGGACATCGGACCGAACGACGGCGGAATCCCCAATTTGAAACGATGCTACAAAAAGCAGGACGCCGTCGTGCAGATTTATGAAACAACCGCACGGTGCACCATGAATACGCCCTGCAGGGCGTACGACGGATTTGCCGTAAGTTTCTATCTGCCACAGGCCAAATAGAGCCGGAGGATCCGCTGGGTCGGAATTAGCGTCATGCCCGTCACCCTCTCGTTGTCCGAGGCGCGCCGCCTCGCCATCGCTTCACAGGGATTCCACACGAGACCTTCGAATCCCTCGATAGCGCACGTCCGCAAGCTGGCGGCACGTCTGCATGCATTCCAGATCGATTCAGTGAACGTACTTGTCCGCGCCCATTACGTTCCGGCATTCGCGCGTCTCGGTCGTTATCGGATCGAGGCGCTCGACTCCCTGGCGTACGATAAGCGCGAGCTCTTCGAATACTGGGGACACGAGGCGTGCCTGATGCCGATCTCGCTGTATCCACTCGTGCGGTATCGCATGCACAAGCACAGGGATCGAACCCAGGAGTACATGCGGTCCGAGGAGGGCGGCTACATGGCAAAGGTTTACGCCGAAGTCGCCGAGCGGGGACCCATTACTGCCGGTGAGCTGTCGAATCCTGGCGAACGCTCTGGCGGCTGGTGGAGCTGGTGGGGGTCGGGCAACGGGAAGGCAACATTGGAACATCTGTACGACTGCGGGCTTGTCGCCATCGCTGGCCGTCGCGGCTTCGAGCGCCTTTACGACATCACGGAGCGGGTCATTCCTCGGGCCGCGCTCGATGCACCAGTACCGCTGCGCGAGGAAGCAATGAAGAGATTGATCTGCCTCGCGGCCACGGCTTGTGGCATCGGTACGTTCCGTGACATCACCGGTTACTTCAACATCGACGGCTGGCGCGATCGAATGCCGGCAGGGCCGCGGTGGACGTGGCCGAAGACTCGGGGCGGCCGGCGCGCTGTGCCGATTGTGAAGCGGCTCGTGTCGGAACTCGTCGAGGAAAAGCGCCTCGTACCGGCACACGTCGAGGGCTGGAAGGACCCGGCTTATCTGCACCCGCGGGCGCGCATCCCGCGGAGCGTCGAGGCGCGCGGACTTGTCACGCCGTTCGATTCGCTCGTTTGGGAGCGTAGTCGCATTGAGCGGCTTTTTGGGATGAAGTACACGATCGAGATGTACGTGCCGCCGCCCAAACGGGTTTACGGCTATTATGTGTGTCCCTTTCTGCTCGGCGATACCCTTGTTGCTCGCTGCGACCTTAAGGCCGACCGTGCGCGCAAGACCCTAATGGTTCAGAGCGCGTTCCTGGAGCCCGGACAGAATGCGCGCCGCGTGGTCTTGGACCTGCTAGACGAGCTCCGGAGCATGCAGGCGTGGCTCGAACTCGATCGCATCGAGGTGAGCGAGCGCGGTGATCTCGCCGCGATACTGCGTAGGAGTATGAGGTGCCGCGGCTGAACCCGCAAACCCAAGCAATTTACGCATCTAAAGCGCGGACGATGAAACAGAAACCGCACAGCTCGGCGGTCTAGAATCGCAGCAGCGCCTACGCTTCTTTAGAGAGTACGGATGAGCTCCTCTCGAGACACTCCTTTATGCTGTGTAATTGCCCGCAAAATGGAATTGAGTGTGCCAATTCGGATCGGATTGTGGGAGGGGACGGCTATTCGCTGATGGCTGGGCTCGCTCGTTTCGAGAACTATGTGACTGCCGACCTGATGGACCTTGATATATTGCCATTCCCGACAGAGGACACTTACAAGATGTTGCCCTGAGATGTCCCGAGGGATTCTCATGCAACCGACATTACTTCGTCGCGAACAAGATGCAGACGAACGGTCCTCGGTGCGGTTCTGTCGAAATAGAATGCATTCACAGCTTCACGAACGTTGCGGCGAAGCTCGTCCCAAGAATCCCCTTCGGTGAAAATGTTCTCGGTGAGGCATTCGGCACAAAAACCGCCGTCTGGCTCCTGCAGTACTTCAAAAACGAGTTCCTCCATAACTACCCCATAATAGCGGCACTCACACCCTTGTGCAGCCCTCCGGCAATCGACCCGGCGTATTAGCACCACGGGCCAGGACCGGCCATTCTGGCGATTCCTGCACCTGTATACGAATCCCCAGTTCCGTAGCGTCGATTTCTGGTTCTGAAGATTCGCCCACATAGATAAAAGAACGTTCGATCGAAGCGGAATGAAACGGCGCATAGGAACGACTGAACGGTAGCTTTACAAACAATCGTCAATTCTCTTCACGCATGATGGTGACCGGGTTCGCCATCACCGCGCGTCGCGCGGGAAGCACACTCGCAATTACTACCGCTAGCGCTAACACGAGCGGTGCGGCAAGCCATACCCACAGCGCTGGCAAACGGTTGCCTGGTATCAGTGGCGCCAACAACCGCGATAACGCCAACGATCCCAATGTGCCTAGAAGAGCACCCGTTGCGGCAAGTCGGCCTCCTTCCCTCAACACCTGATAGACAACGTGCCAGCGCTGAGCTCCGAGAGCGACACGGATTGACAGCTCGCGACGGCGCTGTCGTGCGGCATCATTCAACGTGCCGAATAGGCCGAGAATACTGAGCATGAGCGCTGTTGTGGCGGACGCGCCAATGATGACAGTCGCAATACGCAAGGGCGCCAGCGCCGTGTGACTTAGGTGCGCAGCAAGCGTTTGTATGGCGACAGGAGCTGGACCATGTCCCGGCACAGATTCAATCCTGCGGCGGAGGTCCAAAAGCACAGCGTCCTTTACCTGTCGAGCGCGGGCAATCAGCGTCATGCGTGGAAGACAGTCCTGCCGCATTGGGAAATAGATTGCGGGTTCTGGGTGCCGCTGGAAGCTCCCGAATGCTCTTGAGCGCACGACGCCAACGATTGGCGTTCGAACGCCCCGATCGTCGATCACAGCGGCTCCAACCGCGTTGCCATTGAAGTAGAGCTCGGCGGCCTCGCGATTGATTACGGCAGCACGGCACTCGCCGGAGATCGGATGCTCACCGAACCACCGGCCTGCAATCAGTGATAGCCCCATCATGTCGAAATAGCTCTGCGACACGACATTCGCGTCTAGCTCAACGCGGGCCAGTTCTGACGGGATAGCAGCCCGAAAACGCGCAGTAGCAACTCGGTCGAGTGGTAGCCGGATCTGGTCGGTGTGGTTGTAGTAAATGGTCGGATGGCTGGCAGTGTGGGACTTATCCGCGACCACGCCGATAATTTCGACCGGCGGACCTGTATATTCTTGAATAGTCCGGCCAACCGTCTGTCTACCGAACAGTTCTGCGGCTGCTTGCTCATTAGCAATTGCCACTCTACATGTTTGATCTTCAAAGCCGAAAAGGCGTCCGTCCCTCGGCGGCAGTTGAAACAGTCTAAGCGAGTCGGCAGTGAACGCCGCAATGTTCAAGGTGACGTCGCGGAGCGGCAAATGCGGCGGGTCGATACGAAAGGATTGCCAGATTGGTTGACTACCCGGGAGCTGCCCGGCCCACGCCATTCCTGAGATACCGGCCATTGACTCAGCCGCCTGCTGCACTTGTCGGAAGTAGGTGATACCGCTATCGGGACTGGGTTGCTTTTGAACAGTTATGAGAATCGGGTCGCCAGCTCGACCGCTGGTACTCGTTTGTAGTGCGACGCGAAGACTATCGAGGAGGAGGACCGTGGAGACCAGGAGCACGCAGCAGCTCGTCATCTGAGCTATCGCCAAACTCGCGCGCAGCCGAACCATGGCTTTTGACGGTCCGGCACTTTCTTGCCGAAGCACGCTCTCGGGCCGGTTGCTTGGACTTGCAAGGGCCGGCACAAGCCCGCAGAGGATCGTGATTCCGACACAAGTGGCCGCAGCCGTAACGATACTTAACAGGCCAGGCGCGAAGACCAGGCGCTCGGCATCTTCCTCGAAAAGCAGTACCGGGATAACATGAACCGTCCAGGTGGCTAGCAATATGCCAAAGGCTCCGCCTGCAATAGAAATGGCGATGCTGTCCCATAGCAGTTCCCCAGCGAGCTGAGCGCGGCTAGCGCCGAGCGCGACGCGAACAGAAGTCTCGTGCGAGCGGGCGAAACCCCGTCCAAGCAGGAACGAGATGACATTTGCGCATGCGATGAAAAACACGGCGCCTGCAGCCAGGCGAAATAGTGTGCCAATGCGCGACATGCCTCCCGCCATCTCCGGTGTCATCCCCGAGTAGGGAAGCACGGCTAACGGTTCGGAAACCTCAATGGGCCGAACTGAGTTTTGGGCTTCCGAAATCGAAATGCCACGACGTAGTCGCGCGAGAACCCAGACGTTTCGAGTGTGACGATCGGCCTCGTGCAGGCTTTTCTCTTCTAACGGAACCCAGATATCGACGGCGCGGTCGCGGTATAGCCCCTCCAGCCAGCTCGGCGCAAATCCGCTCACACGCGTGTTGACGCGGTCGATGCGAATCTGCTGGCCGCGAACGTCGGCCTTTCCGCCGAATTCGCTCTGCCAAATTCGATAGCTAACAAAACCTCCTTTTCCCGTCGAGAGACTGAGCGCGCGGGCGAGCTTGGGCGTTAGGGCGGCTACCGATAGGACAGCGGATTGGTCAGCAATCATCACATTTACTGGCGAGACGCGGGCCGCGCCAATCCATTCGAACGCATTTGGGTTATGTTTAAGCCGCAAATACTCTTCGTACGAGACCGGGCCTGCTTCACCGTGCGAGTCCCGCTCAAATATCGACACCATTCTGGAGGCGCTTCCGAGCGAAGAGTGCGGTTCAGTCAATCCGCGCGCGAACCCGTAAATGGAAACATTGCTGCCAATGCCGAGCGCGATTGTGGACAACAGCGCCAGCGTCACGCCGGGAGTTCGGATGTATTTTCTCGCCGAATATCGGATCTCCGAGAGCACGCCAGGCAATATCGTCTACTTTGCAAATACTTTGCCGAGCTAGCCGAGATTTTTCCTCGTGTTTGCTCGATCTTCTAGAGAACCACGCGTTCGATTCCGTGCCGGGACGTTCAGATCCGGACACTCGCCACTTGAGGATGGTTCGATCCTGTGCCGAGTGGCGGAACTCTTATCCCGAATACTGCACTGCCGACGCGGTCGTGAGTCCCAATGATGGCGGAGTTGATCAAAGGACTCTTGAGCCCAAGCTGCAGATAAAAGTAGAACTAAAACGCAACCGAACGTTTTCATCCTGACCTCAGAGATAGGAAGTTACCATAAATAGTTCTGAGCCCCCACAACATAAACCCCCTATCCTGTTTTGGCGTGCTATACTCAGTCGTGCGGACGCGGATTCTCGGCGTAATTCCCGCCCGGTTTGCCTCCTCTCGATTTCCCGGTAAAGCTCTCGCCTCACTCGCGGGTAAGCCCATGGTCCAGCATGTCTGGGAGCGTGCGCGGCAATCGCGCTATCTGGACGAGGTGGTCGTTGCCACAGACGATGAGCGCATAGCCGCCGCCGTTCACCATTTTGGCGGCCGGGTTCGGATGACGCAGCCCGATCATCCAACCGGTACGGACCGTCTAGCTGAAGTAGCCTCCGCTGAAAACGCCGCAATCTACGTCAACATCCAAGGCGACGAGCCGCTCATCGATCCAGACGCGGTCGACGCCGCAATTCTTTCGGTTCATGGCGACGAGAACGTGTCAATGGGCACGCTCAAGAAACGTATCGTCGATCCTACTGACATCGTAAACACGAATGTCGTAAAAGTAGTGACCAATCTCTTGAACGATGCTATTTATTTCTCCCGCTGCCCGATCCCATACGAGCGTGACGGCCGCGGCTCGCCGATTTACTTCAAGCATGTGGGCCTATACGTCTACCGCCGCGAATTTCTTCTACACTATCCGGATCTATCCGTCGGTCCGTTAGAACAGGCGGAAAGGTTGGAGCAGTTGCGAGCGCTGGAGAATGGCTATCGTATTCGCGTCGTTGATACGGAATACGAATCGCTCGGCGTGGACACGCCCGAGGATCTGGATCGGGTGCAACAACTGTTCGCAATAACCGCGCACCAGACCGAGTTCGTGGAACGGTGTGCGTCAGCAAACGGAGGTGACAGGCGCAGTTCCAATGACGGCTAAAGGAGGAGAAAACTCGTTTCGGGGGGCTAATGGCTAAGTACATCTTTGTTACGGGTGGAGTTGTTTCTTCATTAGGGAAGGGAATTGCAGCGGCGTCGATCGGCTGCCTTCTGGAAAGCCGCGGTCTGCGTGTCACGCTTCAAAAATTCGACCCATATCTCAACATCGATCCTGGCACCATGAGCCCGTTTCAGCACGGGGAGGTTTTCGTAACTGATGACGGTGCGGAAACGGATTTGGATCTCGGCCACTACGAGCGGTTCACTCACGCTCCTCTGACCCAGAGCAATAACCTTACCTCTGGGCGCATTTACGAAAACATCATCGCCCGCGAGCGGCGTGGCGACTATCTCGGCAAAACCGTTCAGGTGATTCCTCATGTCACCAACGAAATAAAGGCCGCTTGCCGCAAAGTCGCCGAAGGCATGGACGTCGCCATTGTCGAGATCGGTGGAACGGTCGGCGATATTGAATCGTTGCCGTTCATCGAGGCCATTCGCCAAATGCGACACGAAGAGGGCCGCGAGAACACTCTGTTTGTGCATCTGACGCTGGTCCCCTGGATCGCCGCAGCGCAGGAGTTAAAGACCAAACCAACTCAGCACAGCGTAAAGGAACTGCGAGCTATCGGTATTCAGCCCGACATCCTCCTATGCCGGTCGGAGCGCCAGCTCCCCGATGAAGTGAAGGAGAAGATCGCGCTTTTCTGTGACGTCGACGTAAGCGGCGTAGTCACCGCGAAAGATGTGCATTCAGTCTACGAAATCCCGATCGTATTCGCCGACCAGGGCGTGGATGAAACCCTGCTTCGCCTTTTGCACTTGAACGCCGAACCGCGGAACTTATCGCACTGGAAGAAGATGCTCGAGCGGATGAATAATCCCGCTCGCGAGGTCAACATCGGTCTGGTGGGCAAGTACGTCGAGTACGAGGATTCCTATAAGAGCCTCAAAGAGGCACTACTGCACGCCGGCATCGCGCACCAGGCGCGTGTGAAGATCGAATGGATTGAATCCGAGCAAATGGAGTGGCCCGACTGCCGCAACTACTTGCGCCGGTTCGATGGAATTCTTGTCCCGGGAGGGTTCGGCAAACGTGGTGTCGCGGGCATGCTCAATGCAATTCGTTGCGCTCGCCAGGACCGCATTCCGTATTTCGGTATCTGCCTCGGCATGCAGACGATGGTGATCGAATTCGCGCGGAATGTCTGCGGATTGGCTGACGCCGACTCCACGGAAATGAATCCAGCCGCGATGCATCGGGTCATATACAAATTGCGAGAGTTGAAGGGCATCGATGAGCTAGGCGGGACCATGCGGCTGGGAGCGTACGTTTGCCAGCTTGCCGAAGGCAGCTTTGCCGAGCAAGCCTACGGTACAACAGAGATCAGCGAGAGGCACCGGCACCGCTACGAGTTCAATCGGGAATACGAACAGATCCTGACTAAACACGGCCTGCGCTTGACCGGGCAGACACCCGACCGCGTTTACGTCGAGATCTGCGAGTATCCGGATCATCCGTGGTTCCTCGGCTGTCAGTTTCATCCGGAGTTCAAATCAAAGCCGCTCGAACCGCATCCGCTTTTCACTGCCTTCCTCGGTGCAGCGCTCGAGTATCGCGAATCGAAATTGCGAGCCGCTGAGCCGCAGGTTCATATCGCTTCTGAGCGCGAGTTCTCGCACGCGCAATGAGCGTGACGGTTGTTGCCGGCGAGAGCGCCTCTCAAGTTGCGTTCTCGAACGACTCACCGCTCGCGCTGATCGCAGGCCCTTGCGTCATAGAGAGCGAAGAGCATGTCTTGCGAATGGCGAATGCGATCCGGGACCTCATAGGCGGGTATGTCTTCAAAGCCTCTTTCGATAAGGCAAACCGCAGCAGCGTGAGTTCCTACCGCGGCCCTGGCCTTCGAGAAGGATTGCGAATTCTCGCCCGGGTCCGTGCGCTTGGCATCCCCATCCTTACTGACATCCATGAACCACAGCACGCGGCGATTGCCGCCGAGGCCGTCGACATTCTTCAAATTCCTGCCTTCCTGTGCCGCCAGACGGATCTCTTGCTCGACGCCGGGAAAACCGGCCGTGTCGTGAACATCAAAAAGGGCCAGTTCGTTTCTCCGGCGGATTTCGCTAACGCCGCCGAAAAGGTTGCAAGTACCGGGAACCATCAGATCCTGCTCACTGAACGCGGCAGTTCATTCGGCTACAACAATCTGGTCGTCGATATGCGCAGTCTGCCGATCATGGCTGCCACCGGCTACCCGGTCATCTTTGATGCCACCCACAGCGTCCAGTTGCCGGGTGCGGGGCGAACCGCCTCTGGTGGACAACCGCAGTTCATCGAACCTCTGGCGCGGGCGGCGACGGGAGCAGGCATCGCGGCCATCTTTGTCGAGGTACACGATCACCCCGAGTGGGCCCTTTCCGATGGAGCGAACGCCCTTCAACTCGATCGGTTGGGTCCTTTCTGGCGACGCCTGACCGCCATCGATAAGCTCGTCAAGAGTTTCCCGACCCGTGACTTTCCTTCAGCTTGAGACAACGATCCGTCGATCCCGAACGTCGTATCATGTGAATCGTATGTTGTCTAGCCTGCGCCGGCGCCGGCGCAATCAGTCCGGCTTTTCATTGATCGAGCTTCTGATCGTTATCGCGATCATCCTGATTATTCTTTCCATTGCCTTACCGCAAATGAGCAAGTCGCGAATGAATGCTCAGGAAATGGCTGCCGTCGCGGAGATCCGCACCATCAATCAGGCGCAAGTGCAATATCAATCCCAGTTCGGCCAATTCGCCACTTCCCTCCCACAGCTCGGGCCGCCCTCGGCCGCTGGATCTGCGGAAGGACCACAGGCTGCCGGTCTCATTCCGGCAAAGCTCTCTAGCGGAACCGACCACGGTTACATATTCACGGTCAATCAGAGCGCCGGCGGCTATGAAGTCACGGCCGTTCCGCAGCAATTCGGCAGCACGGGGCGCCGGACCTTCTACTCGGACCAGACCGCGATTATCCGGCAAAACTGGACCCAGGACCCCGCGACAGTGAACAGCGCGGAGTTGCGATAGCATTGCCTTTGAGGTCCCTCGGCCTTTTCTGCTGCGCGCTTGTTCTTTCCGCCACTCCTCAGGTCAGCGAGCAACCCACCGCAGCCGACATCTCCGGGGAACTGGCCCACGTCACGCTCGATCCGCAGCAGGCATATTACGTTCGTAATCTGCAGCTTGCTCGGGGAGATATTAAGCTTTACATTACAGAAGGAGTATTCGCCTTCGCACGAGCTGTGGAAGGGCATCGCCTAGCCGCCATATTCACTACCGCCTTCTCAGATGCTGGA
>Ga0213882_10000381_pt1 | contig 15800 bp, 17 predicted proteins | sample BarmaccoBMER_R09_FD_160106 | JGI IMG/M metagenome (GOLD analysis project Ga0213882, IMG submission 160106) | Barbacenia macrantha exposed rock microbial communities from rupestrian grasslands, the National Park of Serra do Cipo, Brazil - ER_R09 ...
ATCGCTTATGCTCGGTCAAAATATGTGATGTGCGAGTAGGTCCATAATACCGTAATAAGCAGAAATACGCAGACACTCCGCGGTAAATCACAGCGATGATGCGTTCGCATCGTTGCCCGTCGGCGTTACAGGGGGGACTGAAGAAATCCGCCACGGATCGAAGCCTGCTTCACGTTAAGCTGGAAAAATGGTTGTCGTTAGCCGGAGGAAGTCGGTTGGGCTGTTTATTGCGCTCAGCGTCGGCCTGATCTCGGTCATTCTTCTCCTTTACGTCGGCTGGGTGCTGCTGAGCTGGCGCACGGGCGTGCTCCTGTTCCTGGGCATCCTACTGCTGGCGATGCTCATCAGCGGCGTGATTCTCAATACGTTTTTTCTGGTGCGCGAAATACGGCGCAATGAGCAGCATGACGCCTTTATCAATGCGGTCACGCACGAACTGAAGACGCCGATCGCCTCCATCCGGCTGTATCTTCAAACCCTCCAAACGCGGCCGGTCGACGATGCCAAGCGCGCGGAGTTTTACCGCACTATGGTTGAGGACAGCGACCGGCTGCTCGCTACCGTGGAGCAGGTATTGAGGACGGGGCGCATCGGCTCGGCAAAAGGAAAACCCAATTTGGCGCGCATCGATCTCGGCGAGGTCGTCGAAGAATGCGTTACTCGGGCGCGCACTTTGTATCATCTTGCGCCCGAGGCGCTCGCGTATACACCTGGAGCCGGAGCGAGCATTCTCGCAGACATGGACGAAGTCCAGGCCGCGATTTCGAACCTCATCGAGAATGCGGTCAAGTATTCGGGGGGGCAAGTGCGCGTAACCGTCGAGACAGCCACCGTGGATGAAGAGCACGTCGCTGTTCGCGTGCACGACCACGGCACCGGCATTCCGAAGACGGAACTCAAGCAGATCTTCAAACGCTTCCACCGCGCTCCGGGACCTGTGGCGGCGCGGATTCCAGGCACCGGACTCGGGCTGTATATCGTGCGCTCCGTTGCGAAACGGCATGGCGGGCGCGCCTGGGCGGAGAGCGAGGGGCCAGGGCGGGGAAGCACCTTCGTGCTCCAGCTACCTATCGCGCGATGAGCCGAGACTCAGCGCACAACGCAGCCCGGCGCGGCGCCGAGTCACAACGACCTTCCGGCGCCGTGGCCCGCGCCGGCCGTCGTGCGCTGCTGGTAGTGGAAGACGAGCGGCATCTCGCGGACGGATTGAGATTCAATCTGGAGGCGGAAGGTTATCAAGTTCAAGTCGCGGAAACCGGCGAAGAGGCGCTCGAGGCCTTCGCTGGGGGCGCGCCGTCATTCGACGCGATGGTGTTGGATGTGATGCTGCCCGGCAAGGACGGCTTCACCGTGATCTCCGAGCTGAGGCAAGCGGGGCAATTCATCCCGACCTTGATTCTGACGGCGCGCGGACATCCGGACGATGTGCTGAAAGGTTTCGCCGCCGGAGCGGACGATTACCTCACCAAGCCGTTCGATCTTGCAATTCTGATCGCTCGCATCCGCGGCCTTTTGCGCCGCAGCGAATGGGTGCGTTCAGAGGCGAAAGCTCCGCTGCCGCAGCGGCCGAAGGACAGATTCACTTTCGCCGACAAGACGGTGGATTTCAACCTGCTTGAGCTACGAGTCAAGGACCATGTGTTTCCACTCACGTTGATGGAGATGAATGTTCTGCGTTATTTGATCCAGCACGAAAGCGAAACAGTCTCAAGAAAGAAAATGCTCGAACAGGTGTGGGGGCTTCACGAAGATACCGATACGCGAGCAATCGATAACTTCATCGTCCGTCTGCGGCGATATCTGGAGGACGATCCTGCGCGGCCGCGCCACCTGCTGACCGTGCGTGGGTTGGGGTATCGATTTGTTGCGAATCCAGTGAAGACGGACTGAAGTTGTGGGGCAGGATGCTATCCTGCGCGCGATTGCCAATCGCGCTGGGCGGCGTTGGTACAAATGTCGGCAGGCGGGTTGACAACCCGCTGCAGGTTAGCAACCTGCCCCACAGAATCATTTCGGCTGAATCCTATGTCGGCCTTTGTGCGTCTCTTAGAACGTAAGAGGTTTGGGCGACACTAAGTCGCTGCGGCCGCGGAGGGAAAGCGCGACCGCAACGAAGTGGTCGCCTGGTTTCGCAACGCGGGTCAACGCTCCGCGGCATAGGGGTTAAACGAAGTACTCAAACACTGTGCCCGAAGTGTGTCCATGGGGCGAATGGGAAATATGAAAAAAAGAAAAAGGAGCTTCAGGAAATGAAAACGCAAGTATTGTTGGCCGGTTCGATGATGTTGTTCGGCGCTGCCGCTTACGCACAGGAGGTGGAGACACCGAAAGTGGAAGTTGGCTTGAATTATTCATATTCGCGGATTTATCCCGGCGGCGGACTCACCGGCTATAACGCCAACGGCGGATACGGATATGCGGAGTACAACGTCAATAAAGTGCTCGGCCTGGTCGCGGACTTAGGCGCGAGTTCTACCGGTAATATCAACGGAGTGAGTGTTAACAACACGACATTCGAATATTTATTCGGACCTAGATTCAACTGGCGTCATTCGCGGTTTACTCCCTACGTCCAGACACTGTTTGGCGGCATGCGATTTACGAACGGGATCAATCCAGTGACCGGGTATCCGGGCATCGGAACCAGCCAAAACAATTTCGCGGCTGCGTTCGGCGGCGGACTCGACGTTGCCGTGAATAATCACCTGGCCCTGAAGCCGTTTCAAGTTGACTATCTGATTACGCAGGTCTCCCCTGGATCTGGGATACCGAATAATTTGGTGAACGGTCTGCGGTATTCCGCTGGAGTGGTATTTCGGTTTGGATCGAAGTAAGTCAGCCGCTGAAAGCGTAGGGCGCAACCAAGTTGCGCCCTTATGCCGACAAATGCACGAGGGGAATCGCCCGGCGTTTAACGCGCCGGGCTGATTTTTCTACGCAGGAGCTTTGCGGAGAGTCCTATTTGTGGGAGTCATGTCCGGTCGCCGACTCGGTGATTCCGATTTTTACGGAATGCGCGGTCTTGTCCTTGCCGCCCTCGGGCACATCCACCACCACTCGTGTACCGGGCTTCAGATCGGCCATGCCGGCCTTCTGGTTATTGCGCGTGATCTCGGTTTTTTCGTTTAACCGTACGTCTACATTGCCCTTGGCGGTCTTCACGGTCAGGACGTTGTTATCGACTTTGACGACCGTGCCGATCACATGCTCAAAGCCGCCATGGGCGAATAGTTGAACGCCGAACAGGAGCAGCGCAAGACTGAGCGAGGCAGCTGCCATCTTCGTAAATCGCTTAATGGTGATGGTGTTCGCGAGGTTCATCCGTAGTTTCTCCTTTCAAGAATTTCTCTTCTTCCTCTTCCTCTTTGCGGTCTTCAGGGCTTTTCGGGTTTAACGTCTCCATTTCCTTCCGCTCTTCAAGCGTCAGGTCGGGCAGGTGCCTGATGAAGTGAACGAGCTTCCACGAATCCTCCGCGTCGTGATCGGACCCGCCCCACGCCGGCATGCCGGTCAGGCGGATTCCATTTTGAATGATGTAGAACAATTCGCCGTCGCTCAGGTTCTGAGTGTCAGGTTTGCGCATATCGGGGGCGGGCGGGTACATGTGTTTGCCCATTATGGTATCGCCGCTGCCATCGTTGGCGTGGCATGAGGCGCAATGATCGGCCCAGTGCGCTCGGGCCTCGGTCAAGACCTCCGGCGAATTGGCGATGGGATTTGCCCGTGTCCTCGCTCCTGTGGGAAGCGCGGCCGCGCGAGCTCGGCGCGCAATCCATCCTTCGATGCCGGTGGGCGCTTCGCCGGCGCTTAATCCATGAGCACGCATCAAAGCGATACCGCCCGCGAGTACCTGGATTAACAGCAGCGCGAGTACACCCAGCAGGAACCATCCCAGCTTGGCCATAGGCAATCCTTGCTTCTAAATTATGACGCTAATTCGCACCCGCCGGCTGGATGGAAGAAACTTTGATTAACTTATTCTTTTCGTCGAGTGCTCCAGTCACTTTCACCCGCTGCGCGGCGAAGTTGGCGGACATTTTTTGATCGTTGAGCCTGAAGACATTCTCTCCATCAAAGAGAGCAAATTGCCCCGATCCTTTTACGCACATTTTGACGCAATCGCTATCGGAATGGCCATGCATGTTGTGTTTCGCGCCGCAGAGTGTGTCCGTAATCACTCCGGTAAACATTTGCTTCGAATCGGCGGCAACGAGCGTAGCCGCGAGAGCAAGCGTTATTAAACTGAACTTCATTTCTCGATTTCTCCTTTTATTGATGTCGGGCCGGTAAATCCGAGGGGCAACTGAATCTGAACATCGCGGCCCGAACGGTGACGGAGTTACCAGACGGTCGCTTTCAGGAGAAACTCAGATTCGTAGGACGGCTGATGGGAGGCTTGGGACCCTGGGTGGTGTCGAGAGGACCGAAAAGGCTAAAGTACTTGCCCATGTCCTGACAGAATCACGACCCAGCGTAGCTGATGCCACGTCCATTTGGAAAAGGAGTGCGTTTTCGAACTGCGGTGCCTGTGGCGGCGCCGCGATTGCGATCGTGTTTTGGTGCTCACACGAAGCCGGCTTCTGGCCGCTCGAATGCTGGTGCCGGTGGCAAGGAGGAAGGGATTGGGCCTTCGCTAAATCACACAATTGACCGACGCATGCCGCCGCGCATTCGAACTGCGCAAACAGCAGTATCGCCGCGGCGATAAATATGAGCTTTGTGGGAAACATCCGGCCACTGAAAGCATAGCATGCTAGGTTTCCCCTGCGGATCGTGATCCGCCGGGGAAATCTGCTTGGATCGTGAAAAGCCGAGCGTGGTTGCTACGCCAGGCCGAGCCGCGACCGCAACAAGGGAGCGGTGTTATCGCAGCAAGATTGGATCGAGGAATCGCCTTAGGATCGGCATGATGACGTCTGGTCGTCCCCCCAATTCGTGGCCGAAGCCGCTGGCTGCGCCCAAGGTCTGGAGCATTTCGCGTCCTTTCATCGGGCGTCCTTTTGAGTAGACCTCCGGGCGAATATTTTGGAACTGGTGCTGGTCGGGCAAAGGAGCCTCCTTTGCCCAACTGGATTAATGAATATCACTCATGTTTAGCAATTAAGCACTAGGTTACGGCGCCGGGCAAGTCTTCCCCGTGTCTCCGCGAATCAAAGATGTCGCGTCGCAGGATAGCGTGCCGATCGTATTCTTCGTAAATTCGCCGCGCGACCCGAACGTTAACGTCACGTCGGTGGCCGCATTGTGATTGATGGTGGAGGTAAGCAGAGTCAAGCTGCTTCCGTTATCGACCTGGACGCCGGTCCCGGTGTTGTTGTGGTCTTCAATCGACGTCTCGTTAAACATATGGACCTGCGAATTCAACAGCGTGGAAATTCCATTCATCGCGTTGCCGTACACCTGCAATTTCGTCACGCCCGGTACGCCCGAAAATGCGGGCGTATTGAACAGGTTGAGCGTGGAGAGCTCTTCCAAATGCAACCCGTCCGCCTGATTATTGAACGAACTGACCAGCGCTGCCGCATCCATATCGAAGCCGGAGCGAGAGAACAGCGAAATTCCGTTTATGCCGTTGCCGGAGGCGATAATCTTCCCGCCAAAGTCGAAAAGGTGTGCGCCGGAAACTACCGTCAGGCCGGTCGTAAAATTATTTACCGCATTGATGGTGCATCCCGGGTCCGCCAGGAACATGCTGGAACTGAGCGAAATTTGAATGCCCAGCACATTCCCACTGGCATTGATCGTCGCCGAATTTAGTGTTGCGCTCGAGGTTGCGCCCAGATTCAACCCGAAGACACCATTGCCTTCTGTCGTGAACGATCCGGTAAAGATGAAGGACGACGAATCCTCGGCATCGATTCCGTCAATGCCGTTGTTCAATGTAGAGCTGTTCGATATTGAAGCGGACGAGTTTCCTTCCACGAAAACCCCAGTCACCGCGTTGCGCTGTACCGTGACGTTCTGCAGGATGATCCCGCCAACCTGTTCCACGTGAATTCCGTAATTGCCGTTTTGGACGGTGAAGCTCCGCAGCGTGACCCGCTGCGCCCCGTCGATCGTCAGGACATCCTGGCTGGGGCTCGGGGCTTGTATAACCGATCCCGGCTCGCCGGCGACGGTTATGCCGGACGTAGTGACTACAACGGCTTCGCTGCAAACGCCGGTGAAAGTAATCGTGTCGCCGGCAGAGGCGGCCTGAACCGCGGCGTTCAAGCTGTGGCCCTTGCCGCAATCCACAGACTTCGGCGTCGCCCACGCCGGAATCGTCAGCGGAATTCCGGCTGCGATCAAGGCAAATGCTATTCGAATTCTCATATAAGGATCCTCCTGTTATTTAAAAGTCAGCTTTGGAAGGGTAAAAGGATAAGGATAGCAACCGGACCGCTTTCCGATATAGTTCGTCCTTTACACGGGCTCGGCTCAACCGAATCCGAAGGCCGCCACATCGCATCAACAAGGCCGTAGGCTTGGGACTCGGGTCATTATTGACACGCTTGCTACCATAAACTCTTGCGAAACGTTATCATTTTGGGCTCCGGCTGCGCCGGAAACACAGCCGCTATCTATACGGCCCGCGCTGGGTTGAATCCCCTAGTAGTCATGGGGCATGAGCCGGGCGGTCAGCTTTCCATTACGACCGAGGTTGAGAACTTCCCTGGTTTTCCCGAGGGCATTCAGGGGCCTGACCTGGTCGAGAACATGAGGAAGCAGGCCGAACGGTTTGGCGCCGAATATTTATATGGGTCGGTGGTCGAAGCCGACCTTTGCAAGCGGCCATTCCGGGTGGATATCGACGGCGATTGGCACGAGGCGCGGACCCTCATTGTCGCTTCGGGAGCGTCCGCCCGCTGGCTGGGGTTGCCGAATGAGCAAAAACTGATCGGGCATGGCGTCAGCTCCTGCGCGACCTGCGATGGCGCCTTCTACCGCGACGGCAAAATCATGGTCATCGGAGGCGGCGATTCCGCAATGGAGGAGGCGAACTTCCTCACGCGCTTCGGTTCCGAAGTCACCTTGGTTCATCGCCGGGATCAATTCCGCGCCTCCAAGATCATGCTGGAACGGGCCCGCTCAAATCCAAAGGTCAAATTTCTGGTGAACACGATTGTTCAAGACGTGTACGACGCCGAAAAGAATCATGTGACTGGAGTGAGGTTGCGGGATATCGTAACCGGCAAAGATTGGGATCAGGCAGTGGACGGTTTTTTTGTCGCTATCGGCCACGTACCCAACACCAAGCCTTTCGTTGGCCAACTCGATCTTGACGAAGACGGCTACATTCTATCGAAGGGCGGCGCGCGGACGAATATTCCAGGTGTCTTCCATGCGGGCGATGTGCAGGATCGCACCTATCGGCAGGCCATTACGGCAGCCGGAGCCGGCTGCATGGCCGCGATAGAGGCGGAGAGGTTTCTCGAAGCTGAAGGGCACTGAAGTCGCATGCGCTTGTGGGGCCGGATGCTATCCGGCGCGCGGTTGCCAACCGCGCCTGGCGGGGTTCGTAAAAACGTCGGGCAGCGGATTGGCAACTTGCCCTACAAAATCGCCGGCGCCGCTCTCGTAATCGCCACGCTAATTCTCGGCATCAGCGGGATGCGCCGCAGTCTCTGGCTCGATGAGGCGTGGGTAGCCAATTCCATCCATGCCCCCACGATCGGGCAGATGTTTTATTACCCGAACTGGCTTCAGAGCAGTCCCCCGTTGTTTCTTCTGGCATCTCGGGCCGCAGTCCAGGCGTTCGGGCTTTCGAGCCTATCGCTGCGAATGGTTCCACTGTTAATGGCGTTGGTCGCTACAGTGGCATTTTTTTTGGCAGCGAATCGCGTACTGTCCGGCCCGTTCGCGATCCTGGCTGCGTCGCTACTGGTGTTCTTTACGGCGGAGGTGGAGTACTCGCACACGGCCAAGCAATACAGCGGCGAAGTAGCCATGTCGTCGCTGATTTTGTTAATGGCGATCTCCTATCTTCAAAAGCCCGATCAGCGCCGGTTCGTTTGGCTGTGCGCAGTGACCGCGGCAGCATTGCCGTTCGCGTATTCGTCCGCGTTTATGCTGCCGGCAGTCGTGCTCGCGGTCTACTTTAAAGATCGCCGCAACGCCGCGCAGCTTGCGGCGCTCACCGGCGGCGTGCTCGCCATCTTGTACATCTTTTTTATCCGGCAGAACGTAGCTTCCGAGCTGAGAAGATATTGGATCTCGGATTCAGATACGGGCTTTACCAGGGGAGCTGTCATCGTTTTGGCGATCGCCGTCGCGACGACGGTCCTTAATCGGAATTGGATCCAAATGCTGTGCTTGATGCCGTGTCTTTTATTGGCAGCGGCGGCAGCTTTACATTGGTACCCGTTAAGCTACCGGACGCGCCTGTTCGTTGTACCCGGATTCATCCTCATGATTACGATGGCGGCGGAGAACTTGTGCCGCGGGATCTTTTCGAATCGCCGCACGGCGGAGGCCATTGCATGGGTCCTGATTGGATTGGCTGTGGTCCTCGGAGTACGCTCACAGATTCTTGCCCAGCCAGGTTTGCCGAAGGAAGACGTGGACGGGGCCGTTCGCTTCCTGCAAAGCGCCGTCTCTCCCAATGATTTGCTGCTGTTGCATCCATCTGTTGGAGAATCGTTTCGCCTCTATGCCGCCATGGACCAATGGAGCGCCCCGCCGGTGGTTTACGGCGACACGGGCTGGCCTTGCTGCCCGCGAGGCAAAGACGCCCGCCCGATGTCGTCGACAAATGACGCAGTGGTCCGCGATCTGCGGCGCATGATTCCGACCGGCTACTCGGGCTTGATCTGGCTTCTGTACACGATCCGGCCCACGCATTGGGATTGGGTCGGTTTCGATGAATCGAAGCTGTGGAGAAGTTACCTGGCCGGACACGGGTGCCAGGTGAGCCGGCCGAACCGGAGCTTTGAGAACCTGGCGATCACCGTGGCTACGTGCGACAAGGTCCGGTGATTCACCTTGTGGGGCCGGATGCCATCTGGCGCGCGGTTGCCAACCGAGCTGGTCGGGTTGGACCAACCGTCGGCAAGCGGGTTGGCAACCCGCCGCAGGTTTGGCAACCTGCCCCACACACGCGGAGCTATACTGTGAAGCGATGAGACCGTGGCTGCTCATTTTGCCGCTCTGCGCGGCCGCGCAGGCGCACGACGTCATCACCACCGCAATCACGTGGGACCGCGAAATCTCGCGATTGGTGTACACACATTGCGCATCTTGCCATCATCCTGGCGGCGTGGCTTTTTCGCTAATGACGTACAAAGAGGCGAGGCCATGGGCGGAGGCGATCAAGGAGGAAGTCATCGCGCGCCGGATGCCTCCGTGGGGCGCGATTAAAGGTTTCGGCGATTTCCGCAATGATCGGGCGCTGACTCCGGAGGAGATGGAAATCGTCGTCAGTTGGGCCGACGGAGGTGTGCCCGAGGGCGAAGACAAGGATCTTTTGCCGCAGCCCAAGCTGAGTGAGTTCGCGACACCAGCTTCGACGAAGGACGATTTCGTTTTGAACGGCGAGGTAACGCTCACCAAGGCGCTGAAGGTGGATGGTTTGCTCCCGGTGTCCGTACCGGAGCACGGATCGTTTCAGATTGTCGCCACCCTGCCGGACGGCGCGGTTCAGCCGCTGCTGTGGCTGGACGATTACAAGCCACAATTCGCGCATCCGTTTCTATTTCGAACTCCGCTGGATTTGCCGGCGGGCACGATCATCAGCGGGGTTCCCGCGGGATCGAAGGTCATGCTGTTGAAGCCGGGGCCCCAGCCGGCCGAAAAGCCGCCACACGCCGGGCCCTGACTCGTGGGGCAGGTTGGCTGAGGAAAGTACCGCCAGGCGGGTTGGCAACCCGCCGCAGGATTGCATCCTGCCCCACATTCATTAAATGGCTCGAAAGGTCCGGCCCTCGGGACAAGCGTCGGCGTTCCCGAAGCAAAGTGCTGGACCGACTTCAGCAACCGGGCCAAACCCAGTATCGGAAAACGCGGAAACCAAGGCAACTGATATTGACTGTCGGCGTCACGGGCGCGTACAGGCAGCCGAGGCTCTCTGAAGTCGAGGACATCTCCCTTACAGGGTGTATACTGCTCGTTGTAAATTGAATCACTTCGTCTCTACGGAGGTGGTATGAAACAACGGTTTTTGGCTGTTCTGGGTTCGGGCCTGATGGCGGTTGCTCTGTCCGCGCCCGCTTCGGCGCATCATTCATTTGCGGCGTCCTACGATATGAGCGCCCCGATCGAGGTCCACGGCAAGATCACGCAAGTTTTGTTGCGGAACCCGCATTCCTGGTTCCGGATTGAGGTCAAGGATGCGAGCGGCAAAGTGGAAGAGTGGTCCTTCGAAGCCGGGACGCCCAGCGGAATGATTCGCAACGGCTATAAGCCGGACGTTTTGAAGCCGGGAACCGAAGTGACCATCAAGGGATTCCGCGCTCGCGATACTTCGCAGCCCCGGGGCATGCTGCGCGAGCTAACCACCACCGACGGCCATGTCTACGGTTTGTTCGGGCCGCAGGAAAGCAAGTGACCCTATGCACCGCTCCATTACAATCGCGGCATTTTCCGGGCTCCTGCTGAGCTCCGCTGGGCTTCAGCTTTCGGCCCAAACTCCTCCGGCGCAAACTCCTCAGGCGAAGGCGGGTCCCGTCCCGCGCACGGCCGACGGCCATCCTGACCTCTCTGGCGTCTGGTGGCGCGGAGCCGACGTCGGCGGCAAGGGTTTCCAGGCAGGCGGAGGCGGAAGAGGCGGCGCGCCGCCGGTGACTTTCCAAAGTCTTTATACTCCCGCCGCCCAAGCCAAAGCAAAAACGATGCGCGATAAAGACGACCCGTCGCTCGCTTGTGTCCCAACGGCATTCGGCACCTTGAACGTAAGCATGTTCGACGTCGGAGCCGTAGCGCAAATTGTGCAAACCCCGAAATTCGTCGTCATGCTGACGGAAACGTATCACGGCTTCCAAATCATTCCGGTCGATGGAAGGCCGCACCGCGACAGCGTGCCTCCTTCTTATCGCGGGGATGCGATCGGCCATTGGGAAGGCGATACTCTCGTCGTCGATAAGAGCAAGTTCACCGACACGAACTGGATTGCCGCGGAAGGCCGGGTCTCTTTCCACTCCGACGAGCTGCATCTGATCGAACGATACACGCGCAAGGACGCGAATACGCTGGAGATCGAGGCGACTCTCGAAGATCCGAAGGTGCTGACGAAGCCATGGGTGGTCCCCAAGCAGACATTAGTACTCGCTCCGTTCGATCAGATTATGGAGCTTAACTGCTCCGGCGACGAATCCAAAGATCTGATCGAAGCCGCACAGAAAGATACTTCGAAAAAGTAGCGCCAACAAAATCTGGAGCCCTGCAAATGACGCAATCCGCCGCCAAGAATATTTCTGTCTCGCTGAACGATCTTCCTAAATTCAACGACCTCCCCGTGCAGAGAGGCGCCCCCGCGGAATCCAGTTGGGGCGTGTTTGGAGAGGATGACGGAATCGGCTGCCTGAATTTCCTGACTCCGGAGGGGATCGTCGAAGCCGCGCGCCTGGTGCAGACCGGCAAAGTATTTCGCCTGGACGCAAAGATCGGCTTTGCGAAGCCGACCTTATTCGGCCGCGCCTCCTTGGTGCACAATATCGTTCCTCTCAGCCCGTTCGCCAACGACGATGTGATCGAGCGCTTTAACACTCAGGAAGGAACCCAGTGGGACGGGCTGGGGCACGTCGGCCATGGGCGGCATGAGCGCTTCTACAACAACACTACCGTTGCCGACGTGCGCGAGAACGGCAACCGTAAGCTTGGGATTCACCGCTGGGCCGATAAGGTGGTCGGCCGGGGTGTTTTGATTGACGCTTTTGGACTTCGGAGATCCCAGGGCCGGCCAACCGCGCCGCTTACCAAGGACGTTTACACTTTGGACGAATTGCAGGCTGCTCTTCACGCTCAGGGCGTCTCGCTGAAACCAGGAACCATTCTGCTCGTGCGAACGGGCTGGAAAGAGGAGTACGAAAAGTGCTCGCCGGAGCAGAAAGAAGCGATGGCCCCGTTCGATAAGATTCAGGCCGCGGGAGTGGAGGCGACCCGCCGCCTCGCCGAGTGGCTATGGGACAACCGCGTGGCCGCGATTGCGACGGACTCGCCCGGCGTGGAGTCGCTCCCGATGGCGCTGGCCGACGAAGGGTTATTGCATTACCGAGCTCTGCCACTGCTCGGCTTGCCGCTGGGCGAGCTGTTCGAGCTTGCGCCTCTGGCCGAGGATTGCGCCCGGGACGGGCGTTACGAATTTATGCTGGTATCAGCGCCGCTCAACCTGGTGGGCGGCATCGCCTCGCCGCCGAACGCCGTGGCGATAAAGTAGCTTTGGGGCAGGTTGCCAACCTGCGGCGGGTTGTTAACCCGCCTTCCAACCTTCGGTCAAACCCGAACAGCGCGGTTGGCAACCGCGCGCAGGATGGCATCCTGCCCCACAAGCCTTCAGTTAGCCTACGCCAAGTCGAACTTCTCATGGTGCAGCAGCGCATCGCTCTTCACCATCACCGGCCGCCGCAGCACCTCTTCCAGTTCTTCGAGATACTTGTTCTGATGTGACTTCAACACCTTCGCCACGTCCGGGTGGACGCGCAGCATCACATCCTTGCCTTCCACGCTGGAGGCCATCTTGCGGGCTTCGGTCAGGATCTCGCCCACCACGGTCTGCACGCTTTTGATATAGCCCGCGCCGTCGCAGTGCGGGCAGGGTGCGCACAAGGTGCGCTCCAGCGACTGCTTCACTCGCTTGCGCGTAATCGCGACCAGGCCGAAATCGTTGAACTGGAGAATCTTGTATGGAGCGCGGTCGGCGCGCATCCCTTCTTCGAGCGACTGCATTACCTTTTGGCGATTCTTACGTTCATCCATGTCGATGAAATCGATCACGATGATGCCGCCGAGGTCGCGCAAGCGCACCTGCCTCACGATCTCTTTGATCGCCTCGGTGTTGGTCTTCACGATCGTATCTTCCAGGCGGTTGGACTTGCCGACGAACTTGCCCGTGTTGACATCGATCGCCACCAGCGCCTCAGTCTGGTTTATAACAATGTACCCGCCGCTTTTTAGCCAAACCTTCGGGCGAAGAGCCTTCTCCAATTCGGCCGTGATGCCGAACGCATCGAAGATCGGGGCCTCGCGCGTGTATAGCTTCACCTTGCCGATCAGGGCGGGCTGGAAGCGCTGCACGAAACCGACCACGTTTTCGTAAAGCTCGTCGTTGTCGATCCAGATAGCCTTAAAAGTTCCCGTCAGCTGATCCCGCAAAACTCGTTGGACAATGTCGAGATCGTGGTGCAGCAGCGACGGGGCGGGCTTCCGATCGGCCTTATTCTTAATGTCTTGCCAGAGCTTATATAGAAACTCCATATCGGCGGCAATTTCGTCCTCGGTTCGGCCTTCGGCGGCCGTGCGAGTGATAAACCCACCCACCGGGCCCGGACGGCGCGACTGCAAAACGCGCTTCAACCGCAGCCGCTCTTCATCGCTTCCGATCTTGCGCGACACGCCCATGTGCTCGAGCGTCGGCATGTAGACGACATACCTTCCCGGGAGCGCGATATGCGAGGTGATGCGGGCGCCCTTCTGCCCGAGCGGCTCTTTGGCGATCTGAACGATGATCTCCTGACCCTCTTTCAGCAGTTCGGAAATCGAAGGCGCGGCACTCGTCGCGGGGCGAGAAACCGTTCGCGCTTCGGAACGTGCCGGTTCGGCTTGGGCCGGGCGCTGCTCGGCGGCTCCGGTCTGTTCGCGCGAATCGGCTTGACCGCCGCGCATTCGGCGGCGCATCCGGCGCGAAATTCGATGCGGATACCGCCCTCCACGCTCGCGTACTTCCGCCGAGCCGCTCTCCGGAGCAGCGGAAACGGCCTCTGCCGGCGCTTCCAGTCCAGCTTCCACTCCAGGCTCGGCAGCCGACGTCAGCTCCGGCTCATCCGGCTCGCCCGGGGCGTCGTCCGGTTGCTCCACTGCCCCAAGGATCATCTCCTGAATGTCCGTGTCTTCTTCAAGCCAGGAAATCGCGGGACTCGCAATGCTCGCCGCGTCAGCACCTGAAGCGGGAAATTCCGGTTCCTCGATGGCCGGCAATTCCGGCTCACCCGCTTCTTCAACTTCGCTCATTTCCGCTTCAGCCTGCACGGCGGCCGCGTGCGGATGCACGGGCGCGTCCGGCAGCGCATTTTCCGGCGGGTAATGAATAGGCTCGTCGAATTCCGTCTCGTCGACTTCCGATACATTCTCAGTCTCGGCGGGAGCAGGCTCTAGCGCGCCATTTGAAGTAAACTCAGGCGGCGCCGGAGCGACATCTATAGCAGCCGCGGAAGCGCGATACTTCGCCAGAGATTCTCCGGGAAGGACCAGAGGTAGTTCTTCGGCCGAATGTTCCTGCGCTACCCCCGCCCTCGCCGCCTCTACGGAAGCCTCGGCGGTTTGCGGAAGAGCTTCCGCCACTGCCTCCGGAGCCGGCGCGTACTTGGATTCCGGGAAGCCCCGGCCGCGATTCCGGCGGCGCCGGGAGCGGCGTCCGCGACGATCGCCCCGATCGTCGGCACGCTCGCCGGAAGGTGTCTGCGGAGCTGCTGCAGCGATCTCCGGTTGAATGGCGGGTTCCGCGGCACCCTTACCTGCTTCCACCACAACCTGTGGCGGGATTGGTTCGGTGCGTTGTGGCGGCGATGCGTGCCGGCGATCCCGTCCGCGATCGCGATCCCCGCGGCCCGGGCGTTCGTCGACCGTCACCCTATCGATATCTTCGTGCTCCTCCAAGAAGTCCGACACGTAGAGAAACGTATCCCTCTCGAGTCCAAGGTCCACAAAGGCGCTCTGCATTCCCGGGAGCACCCGGGTAACGCGCCCTTTATGAATACTTCCCGCAAGCGAGTATTCGTTCGCGCGCTGAAAGTACACCTCCACCAACTGATCTTCTTCGAGGAGTGCTACGCGAGTCTCATGCCCGTTGGATGAGATCACCATCTCCTTACTGCTCATGCTGTCCTCCCTGTCCGCCCTTAAAAATGAAAGGACGGAACTACCGCGGGATTACCAGCTACAGGCCGGCGTGGGACATCGCCAAGGCGGTTCGGAGAAGAAGCCGGGACACCGGCCGCGGAGTGGAGCTTGGATCGAAACGGCGGCTCAAACACTCCGGCCGGATTTTTTTAACCGGCTTGCAATGCGGAATCCCGCGGCGGAGGACCAAAGGGAGACCTACACAACTCCTCGTCTCCGCCGCCAATTTCCGAAAACTTGTTTAACCGAAACTCGCCCTGCATCCCCGCGCCTCGACAGCCGCGCAGGTCCGCCGCGGTTCTACTATTAATTCGCGCTATGCGCGTTTAAATTCCTCAACCGATAAACCTCCGGAGCCGGACATTGTTCACCAGCCCCAGCATCATGAAAATCGAAATCATATTCGAGCCGCCCGCGCTCATAAGCGGCAATGGAATTCCGGACACGGGCACATTGCCCACCACCATCCCTACATTTACCAATATATGAAAGAGCAGCAGCGTCGCCGCCCCCATGCAGATATACATCCCGGCCCGGTCGGGCGCCGTTTGGGCATTCTGTACGATCTGCATTAATAATAGGAAATACAAGCCCAGCACCACTACGACGACCACGAACCCATGCTCCTCGGCGAACGCCGCGAAGATAAAATCCGTGTGCGGCACCGGCAGGAACCGGAGTTGAGTTTGCGTGCCGTGAGTAACGCCCCTCCCCCACATGCCGCCGTCTCCGACTGCGATCTTCGACTGAATGGTTTGATAGCCACGTCC
>Ga0213882_10000382_pt1 | contig 15796 bp, 13 predicted proteins | sample BarmaccoBMER_R09_FD_160106 | JGI IMG/M metagenome (GOLD analysis project Ga0213882, IMG submission 160106) | Barbacenia macrantha exposed rock microbial communities from rupestrian grasslands, the National Park of Serra do Cipo, Brazil - ER_R09 ...
GTGTTTTGCGGCCGCTCACCTGATAGACACCTGGATTCCTGACAGCTCCGAGTACAGAGACGGGATGATTTCGATATTCGGCAATAGATACCGAGACCTCAGGGTTGTTCATAATCCCTGAAAGGCGGCTTGCGATCTGCTTCTCGAGCTGTTCGACCGTCAGACCGGCGGCCTTGAGGCGGCCGGCTAGCGGCAGATGAATGTTACCCTCGTGATCCACGCGGACGACTCCAAGCGCTTTTTGATCCAGCTCGGCAAGATCGACAACGTTGACCGAGACGCCGTCGTCAGGGCCGAGCACATATTCGCGATCAGCCGCCGCGAGTTGGTCTGGAAGCTGGAGAGTGCCTCCAAGCAGTAAACATAGAAATAGACAAATGGTTTTCATCAGTACTCCGTTTAGAATTGTGTTCTCGTGGAGCGCAGGCCGAGACTTGAAAACTCTGTACCTGTGCTGTCGAAAGACTTGATAAAGTCTGCAAGCAGCCCATTACCGAAGGAACAGCAGTGTAGGCGATTAATGCCACTTTGCTTTGAATAAGATTCCAAGCTGCGTTGTGATCTGCTCAATGGCCGAGGTTAATACTTCAATCCGTCGCAACAGCCGATTTATTTCAATATCCAGCGGAGCCCTCACCGGCTCATCCGTGTCGCACTTCAGGGTTGCCGACCGTGCAAACAAGGAAACACTGGTAAAACCGTGTTTCCGGGTCACATCATCGACGTTCTGATATTCTTCGTCGGATAGCCGAAAGCTCACAACTTTACACTTGGTGTGGCCATCGGCCATATCGCGGCTCCATTAAGTTTGGGCTTTTACTGCTGGGAAGCTAATTTGGTTGCGGCCGGAAGCCGCTAGATTCCACCATCCGAATCTGGTCTTGGTCGATACGCAGCCAGGCCGACCGGTTAAGAAGATCGATCGAGACCACAAGGTGCGTGCCGCGCGGATCGCGCACTACGATACCTTCGACTCCCTCGAGTGGGCCATGCGTGACGCGCACGAACTGACCTCGGACAAGAGGTCCGGAAGCCGACGCGCCGGCCGCAACTATACGCCGGACACTGGAAATTTCGATTTCAGGAATCGCCGCGGGTGCACCGGCAACTCCAACGATGTATTCCACTCCAGGGCTGCTGATAATCGAGAGTTTCCTTCTTATATCGAACTCGCAAAAGATATAACCGGGAAAAGCCGACTTCTCCACCACCTTCATCCGATCGCTATACCGACGGCGCTCCTTGTACGTCGGATTGTAAGGATCGAATCCATGATTTCGTAACCCGGCGGCAGCCGAAGACTCGCCTCCTACCCTAACCTTCAACGCATACCAGGCTACTGGCCTCGGGTCGATTATTTGTGAACTAACCAGTGCCTTCCGGGTTTCACTCGTTATGCTTTCGACAAGGCGGGCTTCGCCCATTTTTTCTCCATCCGCTTTCTGCGCTCAAGCTTGCGAAAGCCCCGCGCGCATACCTACGATTTCGCCAGTGAAATCCTTCGATCTTGACCGGCTATGCGTCGAATTTACCAATGCCTGTAGACCGCGTCAACGCAATACAAGCAAGAGACGTACGGGTGAGTACAAACTGATTTCAAAACCAAACCCATCGAAAGAGCCGAAACCAGGAAGGTGAAAAAAATTGAAAGTACGGGCATATGCCCCAGTGAAAACGGGGTTTACAAGTATTTCAACGCCGCTCAGTGAGTTCGGACCGCCGGCTCTATACCATTTACAAAGAAGACATTTCCCAAAGCCGCGATTCGCTGCCAATCCCTTTGACCCGGTTTAGAACGTCCCCAACGCTATCGTGAGGCTGCGGTTGTAATACGTCACCCTAATCAGAATTTGACCACCGGTATATACCAGGTACTCTTTGGGCCGTTTACTGATGATTTCCAACGGGAACACGTAGTTGCGATTCAACACGCGGCGGCCCGGGCGATAGTTCCTGTATCTGAATAGAATTTGACTAACGCTCGGCCTGTGCCGCCAATTGCGGAGAGTTATAAGTGAAACTTTACTATGCGCGCTGCCGGCGCACAGAGGATAGGCGCGTATTCCTTGGGGAACGGTAGACGCAAAGGCGGGCGTGGAAGCCCCAAAAAAAAGAAGGGAGTGTATCGCGAACAAGGGCCGAGAGTCAGTAGACCGACAGCTCACTGAGGTGATACCGCTACCCTGGCAGGGGCCTTATTATCGTAGTTCCGGTACGACTACACTCCCTGGGGAAGATGTGAATGTAGGGTGAAACTGATTAGCCTTGAAAAGAACGGTTCCTCAATATGAAAACTCTGAAGATCGCATATACGGCATGTATGTGTGCGGTTGCGCTTCTCTCGCTTCCATCGGTGTGCACCGCGACGGTTCCGGTGGTCATGAAGGTTCTTGTGCTCGCAGGAAGCAGCAACGAGACTGGTTACGAGTCCATCGCCACCTATCTTGCTGAGATCGGCGTGCCATACCAAGCCGTTGTGCTGAGCAGCATTACCCCGGACTCATCGGGCAATCGATTATCTAAATTGACGTTGTCGGATTCTTCTACGGGCAAGGGCTTGTATCAAGGCATCATTTTAACGAATAGCACTTTCAGCGCATGCGCCCCTTCGTGCTTGTCCGCTACGGATTGGACAACGCTAAATACATACGCTTCCCAGTTCGGTGTCCGAGTCGTTAGCTACTATACTTATCCCGCCGCGCAATGGGGCCTTTTGCCGGCTGATTCTGGTGCGATGTATACGGCAGCTAGTCCCCTCAACGTGACGCTTACAGGCGCTGGCGCCGCCGTGTTCCCGTACTTAAATTCCGCTAATCCGGTTGCGGTGGCGGGTCAGGGGACCTCCGGGATTGAGGCGTATCGTGCAACAGCTACAGCCGCTGTAAACGAGACCACCACCCCACTTCTGATGGCGGGCACGTATACAGTTGCCGTCACTCATACCACGGCAGCGGGTGAGGAAGTTCTCGCGCTCACAATGGATAATGCACCCGCCCTCACCCATTCCCTAGCTTTTGGTTATGGAGTGATCAATTGGGTGACCAAAGGCGTGTTTCTTGGTTCGCGGAAGGTGTATCTCAATCCTGAAGTCGATGACCTTCTGCTTGGTAACTGGATCTATGCTCCTGCCCTGCATCCGGCATGCGAGCCTGATAATACCTGTCCAACTTATTTTGAGATCGGGCCGGATTTGCAGGCACACGCCAACTGGCAGGCGAATCTGCAGTTAGATCCACAATTTCAGGGCTACCGCGGAACATTTGCGGTTAACGGCGTGGGAACCACCTGGTTTGCTCCGAGCGACCCGGTCTTCGCCGCGATTAAGTCGTTAAGCTCGCAATTCTGGTGGCTTAGCCACACGTGGGATCATCGCAACCTGGATTGCTATACGGTCTCACAAAGTGGAGCGTGCGTTGCTGCCACACTCTCGCAGTCGCTTGCGGAGCTGAATCAAGACATCTCCATTGCGCCAAGCCTAGGTATTGCGCTCGATCAGAAGAGTATGGTGACGCCATATAACAGCGGCCTATCGAACAAAAACTTCTTGCAGGCAGCAGCACAGGTCGGAATCCAGTATATTGTGTATCCTGAATACCCATCCAGCCCAAACACCGGAATTGTTAATGCGTTGGCCCCATCGATTGTGGAGATCACGCGTATGAATAATAATATGTTTTACGACGCTTCCAGTCCTTTAACGGGTGTATACGGATCATGGCCGGATGAATACAACGACAATTACGGGCCGAACGGTGTGACCCCGATATTTAGCCAGAATCAGACATATAGCCAGATCCTTGACATTGAGAGCCAAACACTTCTGGAAGGCATGCTTAGCTATGCACCTTATCCTCTCGCTTACCACATAGCCAATACGTCAACGTATGACGGAACGCACTCTTTGTTCACCGACTTAATGGATGAGACCATTTCGAAATACGAACGTCTTTTCACTTTGCCGGTGGTCAGTTTGAACCTGGACGAAATTGGAGCGCTGCTCACAGCTCGTGCGGGTTATAACGCCTCCGGCGTAGTCGGCGTTTACACGCCAGGCGTCAGCGTTGTTTTGACAACAACCAACGCGGCGACGATTCCCGTGACGGGAACTTGCTCGCAAACCTCTTGCGGTACGTACGGCGGACAGATTCAAGACAACGTCGTCATGGCCGCGGGCTCCACGGTAACTATACCTCTGACATCAAATGCAGGCGTGTCATTGTCCTCGGTTTCAGTCAATCCTTCGAGCGTTAGCGCCGGCGCCTCAGCGACAGGAACGCTCACCCTGAGCGGTGCGGCTCCGACCGGTGGTGTGTCCGTTTCGCTCTCGAGCAACAATAGCGCGGCAAGCGCGCCTGCTTCCGTTACGGTCGCCGCCGGAAGCAACACGGCAACCTTTACGATAACTACGAGCGCGGTCACGTCATCCGTTTCGGCTACGCTCACCGCATCCTATAACGGTACGACCACAAGCACCGCACTCACGATCACTCCCTCGGCCACTGTTTCTGCGATTTCGGTCAATCCTTCGAGTGTCATCGGCGGAACCTCAGCGACAGGAACCGTCACCCTGAGTCTTGCAGCCCCAGCTGGCGGGGCATCCGTTTCGCTCTCGAGCAACAATGGCGCAGCGAGCGTGCCCGCGTCAGTGACGGTGGCCCCAGGCAGCACCACGGCTACCTTTGCCGTATCCACTAGCACGGTCACATCAGCCGTTTCCGCCACGCTCACCGCAAGCTACAACAGTGCGATCACGACCACGGCACTCACCATAACGCCAATTGCAACAGTCGCCCTTTCCGCCGTCTCCGTTAACCCCACGAGTGTTGCCAGCTTCACATCTTCAACAGGAACGGTTACTTTGAGCGGGCCCGCCCCCACTGGTGGCGCCATCGTATCTTTATCCAGTAACAATGCGGCCGCCGCCGTGCCACCATCGATCACTGTTGCGAGTGGAAGCTCTACGGCTAGCTTTACAGTGACAACTTACTCGGTCGCTTACCCGATAACGGCTACCATTACAGCCTCGTACGGTACACTGAGTAAGACCGCGACCCTCAGCATCACGCCGTCGTCAAGCGTTGGGCTTTCTTCGGTATCCATCAATCCCACAAGTGTCACCAGCGAAACATCAGCCACCGGAACTGTAACTCTGAGCGCGGCGGCGCCTGCGGGGGGTATCGCAATTGAACTATGGACGACCGGCACCGTGGCATTTGTTCCGGTCGGAGTTACAATCCCCGCTGGATCTACCACAGCCACCTTTGCCGTTACGACCAACTATACTACTACTACTCTGAATGACACGGTTACCGCCTTTTACAACGGAGTGAGTAAGACGGCAAATGTGACAGTAACGCCATGACGGCCAGGGTCACTACTGGCGGTCACGGTCCGCATTGACCGCCTGTCCAGGCTTTCGAGTGCTCGGCAGCTCCATTGCTGATCACTGGCTCCGGCAACTGCAAAACCAGCGGTTAAGGGCAGCGGCCATGCTTGTTTGACGGAGCACGCGCAAGTCTTGCAATGGCTGCCGTCGCGCATTGCCCACCATTGCCCACGGGTCTTTTCACTGGCGGTTTATAGCAACTCTTTTACTCAACACTAAACCGCCAGAGCGCGATCTACCCACGACGTTGCAGGTCCACGATGAGATCCGTAGGCCCACAGCGGCAATGGGCCTGCATACGATTCGTTAGCACGTTTATGATGGAGCGGAATCAGGAATGGATGGAACGCATTTATCTCAACATGGAGGTGAACAGTGAAACCGCCGCGGCCGACTTGAAGCGACTCTCAGTGCTATGGCCAAAGACCCGACTAGTATGGATGTCGCGGGTTTCTCATCAGCCGTCCAAAGTTCAGCGCCGCCAGTGCTTAATGCAATCCCAAAGGCTGTCTGTATACGCGTCGACTCCTGTGCCTAGAAAACGGCAATCGGATTAAATAGTGAGCCTGTGCCCCCGGGTAAGCGCAACGGCGCAGCCATCACCATAAACTCCCATCGCCGTTCTTCCTCGCAGACTTTGATCAGTTCTTCAAATTGCAGGCTATCAGCGCAAGCCATCCCCATGGCTACAATTTGCAGAGCATGGATTGGGTAGGCAACTCCTTCCACGTTGCTGGGGACCGTTTCACCGTCCCCGTCGGGAAAGAACGCCGCCACCTTTCGCTCATGCAGCAACCGGATAGTTTCCACATGCAATCCCGCTTTCCCTTCACCGTCGTACCCGTTTCTCCACGGACCTAATTCGAGCCGGCGATGATGGTGACCGGTGCGGAAGACAAAAATGTCACCCTCGCCGAGGCGAACGCCTTGCGATTTCTCCGCCGCTTCCAGTTCCGCAGTGGTGACAGCCTCTCCCGGCTCCAGCCACTTGACACCCCGTAAACGAGGAATGTCGAGCAGCACGCCACGACTGACGACCCCGTTCGCGTAAGCGGTAATGTCCTGAATCGTAGGGCCTTGGGAAGTTACGGCGCTAATCGGCTTACCGTTATAGAGCTTCCTCTTGATGGCAACGTGGCAGAGTGCGTCGATATGCGTGTGGCAGTCACCATGAAACTCGCTCGCCAGGTAATCTGTGGAGAATTGCGGCTCTCCACAGTCGGGGATGTCAAAGCTACGCACCATGTAGTGAATCGCAGGACGGGGATTGTCGGGGCCGGCGATTTTGTTGATGGGAACCGCCATCGACACCGACGTGCCGGAACGGACAAGGCTGGCCGCCCGCCGGATGTGCTCGCGCCGAATGTAGTTCAGTGTGCCCCTTTCATCGTCATTGCCCCATCGGCCCCAATTACACACTGCCTGAAACAACTCATCGAATTCGGCCCTGGAAACATGTCGGGGTGTGGTTTTTGTCATCGTGCCCGTTCGTGGTTCTTCTAATCAGTCAGATAGCCGCGCCAGTTTATAGTGGCTCCCGCCTAAACATGATCTCCCTGGCGCGCGGCGCCGTCCGGCGTGACTTGGCTCGATAGCCCGCCGGTGTCATTCCGACCAGCTTGCGGAACACCGTACCGAAATAGCTCTGGTCACAGAATCCCATCTCCTGACTGATATCTGAGACTGGCTTGTCTGTCATGGCCAGCAGTGCCTGAGCCCGTTCAATTCGGCAGTGATTTAGATAAGCCATGAACGACTGGCCGGTGGCGCGCTTGAAAAAATTCATGAAATGCGATTCACTCATTCCGCAGATGCGCGCGGCTTCCTGTACTTGCGTAGCCGCGCCAAAATGTTTCTCCACGTGCTCGAATAGCGGACGCAAACGCTCGAGAGCGCGCTGCTGCCGCCGAAAAGTATCCACCGTCCCGGCATAGCAGGCATATTGATTCACCAGGAGGAGGAGAATCATTTTCAGATATGTCTTCACCGCCAGCCGCGCTCGCGGACTACCGGCTGGAAGCTCGGTGCGAATGCGCTGCATCAGGTCGAAGATCTGAGCCGGGACGGACGCTTTCGCCGCAACGACGTGTGGAAAATTCGGATCCTGCAGAAGGAAGGGCGTAAGATATTCGGCGTTGTCTGGGCCGCCGTCGGCACGGACCAGATCCGGCTGGAAAAACAGAACCGCGAGTGTGACAGGAGGGTTCGAGCGGCACTCGAAACGGTGATACAACGTGCTGCCCACCACCGCCAAGTCGCCGTGTTGAAGAGGTAGCGAGCGATCCTGAATTTCGAGACTAGCTGCCCCCCTGCACAGATACGCGAGCTCGAAGTATTCGTGGCGGTTCTTGCGGACATTATGCCCGTGCCCAATCGTGATGAACCGGACGTCGATCGGAAACGCGGGATCGAATGGCCAGACATGGATGCCCTCCGCATTAATCTGCGGTTCCACAACAAGGAGTTGGTCCTCACATACGTTCTGCGGAATACGCACAGCGGACATTATTCACCGCCTTGATCATTCGTTCCCAGCCGCCGGACTACGGCAGGATTTCATGATAAAGCTTCACTTCGAATTGCTCCACCAAGCCCGGCTGCACGCGGTCAAAAAAATGCCTGATATAGGGCATGGCGCAGTGCTCATCGAACACTTTCTTGTCTTTCCACTTTTCGATGTATGTGATCCAACGCGGGTCGTCGGTGCGCTGATTCAGTTCATAGCGGATACAGCCGGGCTCCTTGTGTGTTGGCTGCATGAGCGGATGCATAGCGGCGATCAGCTCATCGGTCTTTCCCTCTTTGGCGTGGAACTCCGCCACACATACCACCTGCGTTTTTTCGACCTTCGGCATGCTTACCTCCTGTTGGGGGCTGCTGTAACCGCAGAGCCGGTTCTTGCTGCGTCCGTTTTGAATGAAAGATACAGTTCGTAGGCTTTATCCGGCTTTTCCTGATCGTGTACCACGGCCCGTACTGCCTGAATCATTGCGATCGGCGCTTCGCATTGAAAGATATTGCGGCCCATATCCACTCCGGCGGCACCTTGGTCGATAGCCTCATACGCCATCCTCAATGCATCCAGCTCCGGCAGCTTCTTCCCGCCAGCGATGACTAACGGCACCGGGCACGCGGCCGCTACCCGCGCGAAACCCTTCTCGCAGTAATAAGTCTTGACCATGTGCGCGCCCATCTCAGCGCAGATCCGCGTGGCCAGGCCCAGATACTTCGCATCTCGCACCAGCTCCTTCCCGACACCGGTCACTGCCAGCGTCGGAATGCCGGTTTTCGTTCCGGCATCCACTACCTTGACGAGATTGCCAATCGACTGGTGTTCATGCACGCCTCCGATGTACACCTGCACCGCCATGGCCGATGCATTGAGTCGGACTGCGTCTTCAACACCCACCGCTACTAATTCGTTCGAAAGCTCCTTCAAAATGCTCTGGCCGCCGCTCGATCGCAGCACCACAGGCTTCGATATCTCCGGCGGAATGGATGTCCGCAGCGCACCGCGCGTGATCATGAGCGCATCGGCGTAGGGGACCAGCGGAACAATGGCAATGTCGATGCGCTCCAAACCGGTCGTGGGCCCCTGAAAATAGCCGTGGTCTACCGCTAGCATGACGGTTTTTCCAGTCGCCGGGTTGAAAATGCGCGCCAGGCGGTTCTTCATCCCCCAGTCGAGAGAATTGCTGCCCTTCAGGAAAAACCCGTTCGACTGCATCGGAACACCGATGTGGTAGTCTTTTCCATCTTGCACATCATCAACATCAGGCATTATTGGATTCCCCTTTCACGCTGGTAAATCCGTTATAGAACCCTTCGAACAGAAAACTGATCGATGTTGCTCCCGGATCCGCATGTCCTAGAGTCTTCTCGCCCAGGAATTTCGCCCGTCCGTAGCGAGCTTGCAAGTTCCGCGTTGCATCCGCTCCGGCCCGAGCGGCGGCCGCCGCATCGTACAAAGCCTCCCTGACACTCTTACCGCCATTCGCCGCGCTGCGCAATGCGTTGATCGCCGGTACCAGCGCATCCATCATCGTCTTGTCGCCCGGCCGCGCCTTCGTCTGCTTCTGAAGAGCCGCCAGACCGGCCTCGAACATCTCAGTCAGATCGTTACCAACTGCATCCGCCATACCGGTGAAGAACACACCAAGCAGCGAGCTCGACGCCCCACCATCTACTCCCAGCACGCTCCAGCCCGCATCTTTCAAACAGATCTTCAGATCATCCGATCCGCCAGGCGCAAACGCCTTCTCCAGCTTTTCCATTGTCCGCAGCATGGTCGCGCCGTGATCCCCATCGCCAGCAGCACAGTCGAGCTCGCTTAACATGACGTGTTTGGTCCGGATTTCCGTGGCCGCACCTGCAACCATCCGGCCGAACTCGTCTTTAGTGATGCATTCGCTCATCGCACTACGAAATAGGGCGCATTGCTCGGCGCATCCCACAAGCGAATTAGCTCTTTGTCCATGCGCGCGATCATCAATTGAAACCCGGCCTGCTCCTGCGTCGTGATGAACTCGCCTACCTTGGCGCGCACCAGTTTTATTCCCTTCGCTTTCAGGATCTGATCCACTCGGCGGAACAGGGTGAACAACTCCATAAGTGTCGTCGCCCCAGCGCCGTTTACTATGACCAGCAGTTCTTCGCCGGCCTTCACCCCCAAATCCTTGAGCAGCATATCCAGCATGATCTCCGCGGTCTCATCGGCGGTCTTCAATTTCATGCGGCCGGTGCCCGCTTCCCCATGCTGCCCCATGCCGATCTCCATTTCATCGTCGGGGAGGTCGAAAATCGCTTGGCCGGTCGACGGATGAGTCGCAGTCTGCACCGCCACTGCCAACGTCCGCATGTTGCGCCCCATGCGCTCCGCGATCTCGAAACAAGCGTTTAGCGGCTGGCCTTCTTCGGCGGCCGCGCCTGCAACCTTATATACAGGCAGAAACCCCACAAGTCCCCGCCGGTCCTCTGGATTCGTGCCGCCCGATATATCTTCGTGAGTCAACGTCATCTTGACGTTCAATCCCTCACGTTTCGCCATTTCCATCGTGAGATTTGACGAGAGCACGTCACCCGCATGGTTCAGAACGATGAACAGGACACCAGACCCATACTCGGCCAGACGAATCGCCTCCAGGCATCGCGGCGCGCCGGGGGCCGCGAAGATCTCACCCGGGACGCTGATATCCAGCATCCCTTCACCAACGAACCCGCTCAATCCAGGCTCGTGCCCGCTGCCGCCCAGCGTTACCACTCCCACTTTGCCTTTCGCCTTCGGCAGCGCGCGCGCCACTAAGTTATTGCCGACCAAACGAATTCTATCCGGGTGCGAGAGCGCGAAACCTTCGAGCAGTTCAGCGACGATGTTTTCCGGCTTATTGATGAATTTTTTCATTTTCACGAGCGCCTATCCTCGACTTCACTCATAACTGGCCGGGTCAGGCAGCACAATCTGCTGTCGAAATCCGCGTGTGTGGGTAATCAGCACAAAAAGGCCGATCACGAACCAGATGCCACCCGCGATCTTGGCCGGCGCACCGAGCCCCAACCAAATCACGGCGCAAAACAGAAATCCCAAGGCCGGCAGTACCACGTCGGCAAAAAACGTCCTGTGATGTCCTTCAGCGCGTCGGACCCAAAACTGCCATGAGACTGCCAGGTTCACTCCCATAAATCCCAGGAACGCTCCGAAATTCAGAATTTCGGCTGTCAATTCGTAGGTCATTACCAGCGCCCCTACATACGCCAGGAACCCAATCAGCCAGATGTTGCGATTTGGCGTGTTCCGGACAGGATGAAGATGCGCAAAAAATCGCCGGGGAATAACGTTGTCGCGTCCCATGCCGAACAAGAGCCGCGCAGCACCCACCTGTGTTGTGAGTCCTGCTCCGATATTGGCCACGACCAGGACAATGGCCATCGCCTGGAATAACCACATTCCACCGACGCGCCCTGTGACTTCAATAAACGCAGTCTCAATATTTGAGTACGTGTGGTAATCGGGCCAAACAAGCTGCCCCAGGTAAACCAACAACCCGCCGAAAATGCCCGTAAAGGCGCAGACTGATACAGCCGCCACTATCACATTGCGCCGTGGATTCTTAACATCTTCCGCCAGTGTGGTTACCGCATCGAATCCGAGATACGTGAGTGCGGCGAACGACGTAGCCGCCGCGATGTCTCGCACATGGAACGTGTGTGGATCGTAGAACGGCTTCACGGAAAACAAGCTCGCCCATCCTTCGCGCAGCAGCATGTATCTCACGGCGAGAACGATGAAGCTCAGCAGCACTCCGAACATGAAGACCAGCATTACCTGGTTAGCGCGCGTTGTGGAGCGTATCCCACGCAAATTGAGAAATGTGATACCGCCGGCAAACAGCGCGGCACAAACCGGATACGGCAGCCCCGGCATTGCGCGCTGTAAGGCGAGGCTTCCATAAATCACGCAGAACAGCGGGCTGACCACATAATCCAACAGCATGGCCCAGCCTGAAATGAACCCAAGATACGGATGCAGCCCTCGGCCTACGTACGTGTATGCGGAACCGGCCGAAGGATAGAGTGCCGCCATCCTTCCGTAGCTGATCGCTGTCAGTACCATTGCCACCATGGCGGCCAAAATCGTCACGACCGCATGCCCATGCGAGCGTAGCTCGGCCAAACCAAACACGGTCGCGGGGGCGCTCGGCGTCACCGCCACGATTCCATACAAGATTAGGTCCCAAACCGATAGGACACGCCGCAACCGTCCAACCGGCTCGAGACTCGCGCGCTGTTCGGCGGAAACCGCCATCAAATAGAATTCCTCCCGTGAAACTATGCTTAGACTTTCGCTGTCTGACCCCCATCGACATACATAGCTGCCCCCGTCACGAATGACGCATCATCCGAAGCCAGGAACAACACGGCCTTGGCCAGCTCTTCAGGTCTGCCCAAACGTCCGATCGGATGCGATGCCGCCAGCGCATCCAATGCTTCCGGCGAAAGCGCAGTCCGAATCATGGGTGTATCTGTGGCCCCGGGAACCAGTGCATTCACGCGGACCCCTTGTTTCGCATGATCGACCGCCATCGCCTTAGTAAACATCGTTACGCCGCCTTTGGAGGTCACGTAAGCGACGGCATTGGCACAAGCGTCGTGTGCGCCGACCGTGGACGCTACGTTGATGATGGATCCCGCTCCCTGGCGGATCATGTGTGGCAAAACCGCCCGGCAACATAAATAGGTTCCGGTCAAATTGATGGACAGCACGCGCTGCCAGGCCTGCTCGTCAGTCTCGAGCACCGTCCCATACATAAGCACACCCGCGCCATTGAACAGCACGTCGATGCGCCCATAGGTTGTCAGGACTTGCTCCACCAACCGGGTGACCTGTGTGGAGTCTGAGACATCGGCCTTCGCAAAAAACGCGTCTCCGCCGGACGCATTAATCGCTTGTGCGGTGTCGCAGCCATCCGCGCTGTAGTCGGCAATGGCCACGCGCGCGCCCTCGCGAGCGAACAACTCGGCTGTCGCCCTTCCAATGCCCGATGCGCCACCCGTGACCAGGGCTACTTTTCCCTTAAGCCTCAATTCCCAGATTCCTTCTATCTGCCCGCCGGACCCATCAAGCGTCCTATGGAGCCGATCAGGATGGATATAAGAATACTCTGAAAGACTTTTGAAATCCCACGACAGGAGCCCGGCTCATAGGAGGCGTACTCCAGCAACAAAAATTCAGGCGATCATTACAGACGTTCGAGGAGGATCCCTAGATAAATGATGTGTTGCTGTCTGTAGATGGCAGCCAACTCGCATGAAAAGAGAAGAGACGTTCAATCGACGCCATTTCCTTAAAACGGCGGCGGCTTTCGGCGCACTTGCTGTCTCGAAACCTTCCGCGGCTCAGATCGTCCGACCGGCGACAGGGCCGCTGCAGGTTCATCCGCGAAACCCTCGCTATTTCACCGACAGCAGCGGCCGCGCCATCTTCCTGACCGGAGCACATACATGGGCGAATCTGCAAGACACCGGTGTGGCGCCCGTCCCTACGTTCGATTGGGAAGCGTACCTCGCTATGATGCTCAGTCACAATCACAATTTCATGCGCCTGTGGGGCTGGCAGCAATCCGCCTGGGCGCCCTGGACCCCCGACAAGATCCTCTTCGAACCAACACTTTACGTGCGCACCGGACCCGGCCTGGCACTCGACGGCGGTCCCAAATTCGATCTCAAGAAGTTCAACCCTGCCTATTTCGATCGCATGCACGCTCGCGTCGGCGAGTGTCGTAACCGGGGCATCTATTGCGCCGTTCAGCTTTTCCAAGGCTTCAGTTTCAACCGTCCTGGTCACTGCGGCCAGCAAACCTGGTCCGGCCATCCGTACAACGCCCAAAACAACATCAACGGTATGAATGGAGATCGCAACGGCGACGGCCAGCCGGATCTCGAAGACCCGCAAGTACGAGAATGGCAGGCGGCCTACATGAAGAAGGTTGTCGATACCGTGTACGATCTCGACAACGTTCTCTACGAAGTCGTCAATGAAGGCGGCGGCAAGGACTGGGACTGGTGGGTCGTTGACACCATGCACAAGCTCGAAACGGAGAAAGGAAAGCCGCATCCCGTCGGTCTGACCGGAGCCGGTGTCGAGACCATGGAGGAAATGATGGCCAGTCCTGCGGAATGGATTTCGCCCTTTGGCCATCGATTCCAGTTCGATCCGCCGGCATGGGACGGCAAGAAAGTCAGCGTCAATGACACCGATCACCTGTGGGGTCACGGCGGAACAGTTGCTTGGGCCTGGAAGAGCTTCGTCCGCGGTCACAACACACTGTTGATGGATAGTTGGGATCCAATAGCCGGAAGCCCGTGCCCCGAAGTGAACTGGGGTCCGCGACCGGGCTATCCTTTGCGCGACCTCAACCGCCGCGATGATTGGACCTGGGAGCCTGTGCGCAAGGCCATCGGCTACACGCGCGCCTATTCGCTCCGCATGGATCTAACATCTATGACGCCTCAAAACGAACTGTCATCCACGACGTATTGCCTTGCAAATCCTGAGCGGGAATTTCTGGTGTATTTCCCCGAAGGCGACCGCGCCGATATCGATCTCTCTCATGCCCACGGACAATTCCGTGCGGAATGGATGCATCCCGAGGAAGGCCAGATCACGCCCGGCGGTACCGTCACCCCTGGAAAGAAGCTAACGTTCGCCACGCCATTCCTGGGCCCGTCAGTCCTTTACCTGAAGAAGGAAAGCGCATGAAAGCCGCAGTGTGGCACGGACGCAAGGACGTCCGCATCGAAAACGTGAAGGAGCCACCCGCGCCCGCGCCCGGCCAGGTGCAGGTCAAAGTCGCCTGGTGCGGAATCTGTGGCACGGACCTGCATGAGTATCTGGGTGGGCCTGTTTATATCCCCCTCGACCACCCGCATCCTCTTACCGGTGTGCAGGCGCCCGTCGTAATCGGCCACGAAATGTCCGGCAAAGTCGTGGCTATTGGCGATGGTGTCGACAACTTCGTCGTAGGTGATCGCGTTGCCGCCTGTCCCATCATCGGTTGCGGAAAGTGCCGCTGGTGCCGGAATGGTTCCATGGCGCAATGCGATCAAGTGGCATTCCTCGGTACTTCCTGGACCGGCGGAGCTCTTGCCGATCGATTGAACCTGAACGATTACCAGTGCTACCATCTGACACCGGCGATCTCAGACGAGATTGGCGCCCTCGTCGAGCCGTTCTCGGCAACCGTTCGCGCCGTCGCGCAGGGGCAGCCTGAGCCAGAGGATCGCGTCGCCATCGTAGGTGCCGGGCCCATCGGCTTAATGGCTCTTATGGCTGCCCGTCTTCGCGGAGTGAGACAGGTAGTTGCCATTGAGATGGCGGAGGGGCGCATTGAAGCCGCCAAGCTTTGCGGTGCTGACGAAGTGATCAATCCGCAGCGCGAAGATGTCGAAAAGCGTGCGAAAGAGATTACCGAAGGTCAAGGGTTCGATGTCGTGATGGAATGTGCCGGTCAGCCTGCAAGTGTGCTGATGGCCGCCAAACTGACCCGCACCCGCGGCCATCTCGTCGTCATGGGCGTTTTCGAAAAGCCTGCTGCCATCGATCTCACTGATGTGGTGTTCCGCGAGAAAACCATCTCCGGCAGCATGAGCGGCTATGGCCTCTATGACGAAACGATCCGTATCATGGCCGACCCTCGCTTCCGCGGTGATTTGCTGATCACAGACCACATTGGTCTTGACGATCTAATCGGCAAGGGCTACCAAGGGCTACTGCACGAGAAGGACGAGCACGTCAAGATTCTTGTGCGGCCGGAATGAAGCTATTGCCTTAGGTCCTCTAACGGACTTACAACAGAAATTCGTAGTTTCCTGATAGATGCTGCCACCCCCTTTGCGCTAAAAATGACGGTCGGA
>Ga0213882_10000383_pt1 | contig 15727 bp, 9 predicted proteins | sample BarmaccoBMER_R09_FD_160106 | JGI IMG/M metagenome (GOLD analysis project Ga0213882, IMG submission 160106) | Barbacenia macrantha exposed rock microbial communities from rupestrian grasslands, the National Park of Serra do Cipo, Brazil - ER_R09 ...
CGATCACATCCATCCGTACGATACCTGGAAGCGGACGGACAAAAACACGCGAGTAACGGGTGTGACCGGCTTCGACCTCCTGAATCAGCAAATGCCTGGCGCGGTCACGGCGTTTTTCCTCATGCTCCTCATTGTCGTTGGACTGGTGCTGCTGATCGCTTGCACCAATGTCGCCAGCCTGTTGTTGGCGCGGGCCTCCAGCCGCTCGCAGGAACTGGCCGTCCGTCTTTCGCTCGGCGCCAGCCGGAGGCGAATCGTCCGTCACCTGCTCGCCGAAAGCTTACTGCTGTCAACTCTGGGAGCTTTGGCTGGCCTAGTCGTTGACGTCGTCTGCGCAAAGCTCCTGAATCGCCTCGCTTTACCGTTGCCCGTCCCGATTCGCCTTGTCATTGAGCCCGATTGGCGTTTGCTATGGTACTCCCTCGGCTTGGTGCTCGCGAGCGCGCTCGCTTGCGGCTTGCTGCCCGCGCTCAAGGCAGTCCGTCGGGACATCAACAACGCGCTAAAGCAGGACGAGCGTCAGACCGCACGCACCTGGAATCTGCGAAGCACTTTGGTCGCCGGCCAACTCGCCGTTTCGATCGTGCTGCGAGCGGCCGGCTTTCTCTTCTTGCATAACCTGCTGCGAGCTACCACCATGAACCCAGGTTTCGATGTTCACCATACGATCTGGGCTTACACGCGGCTTGTACCCGAGAAGTACGCATACGCGGATCCCGATCAAAGAAAACAGATGGCGCTCGTGCACACCGCTCTCGATCGGTTGCGGTCTCTGCCTGGCGTGGAATCGGCCGCAATCGCGCAGCGAGTTCCCTTGAACGATAACTGCGTCATCGGGACACAAATTCAAACAGACGTGCCCTCGTCGACTCCGATTCACGTTCAATACGAATGCAACAATGTCGGTCCGGACTACTTCCGCACCATTGGCGTTCCCATCCTGCGTGGAGGAGAGTTTTCCGCGGCCGATCGGAAGGGTTCTCAACCCGTTGCGATCGTAAACGAGACGTTCGCCCGCACGGTCTTCGGCCAAACGGATCCGATCGGTCACACGATCAATACGAATCTCCCGAATGACAAGCCCAAGCTTGTCGTAGGCGTCGCCAAGGATAGTAAGTACTTCACTCTTAGCGAAAACCAGCGCCTTGCCGTGTATGAACCATACTTCGCTTACAACGAGCCGATCAATCTGCACTTTCTCATCCGGGTAGCGAGTTCGCCAGCGCCTTACGTAAAACCGATCAACGACACGTTGGGCCACCTGGACGCGACCGCCGCCATCGAGACGAAACCGATGAATCAAGCGTTGACATTGGCGCTGCTCCCTAGCCAGGCTGCCGCTATAACACTCGGAGCAATGGGAATCCTCGGTCTCGCTCTGGCCGCTATCGGACTTTATGGAGTGTTGCTGTATTCGGTTTCGCGCCGCACGCGGGAAATCGGGCTAAGGGTGGCGCTGGGCGCAACGCCTGCTGACGTGATTCGTATCATCTGCCGTCACAGCCTGACGCTGGCGGGCTGCGGAATTGTGGTGGGCCTGACTCTGGCCCTCTTTGCCATGCGGCCCCTTGCATTCTTTCTGGTTCCCGGTCTCAGCGCTTTCGACTCGACTGCGTTCCTTGCAGTCGTCGGCGCGCTTAGTGCTGTCGCTCTGCTCGCCACGCTCGCCCCTGCGGCCCGTGCTCTTCGGGTGGATCCTCTGACCGCCCTAAGATACGAGTGAGACGCCTCGATCGGCAGATTTCCATCTGCTATCGTGACGTTTCACGCCGGAATGCGATTCTCAGACCTTCAAATCCCCTGTGACGAATTTGTGCTCGACAATGCCCTGACGGTCCTGCTTCACGAGGATCACAAGACGCCCATAGTCGCGCTAAACCTTTGGTATCACGTAGGTTCTAAGAACGAAAAGCGCGGAAAAACCGGCTTTGCGCATCTCTTCGAGCACCTGATGTTCGGCGGTAGTGAGCATCTTCAGGGAAGCTACATCGAGGCCATGGAGAAGATCGGCGCCACCGATCTGAACGGCACTACCAGCGAAGACCGCACCAACTATTTCGAAAACGTCCCCACCTCCGCGCTCGATTACGCGCTGTTTGCCGAATCCGACCGCATGGGCCATTTCTACAACACGATCAGCCCGGAAGTGCTCGATCTACAGCGCGGCGTCGTCCAGAACGAAAAGCGGCAAAGCGAGAATCAGCCCTACGCCGTTGTCGAGGATCTCGTTGTCAAATCGACCTACCCGGTCGGGCATCCGTACGACCATACCGTCATCGGTTCGATGGAAGATCTTGATTCCGCCTCGCTCGAAGATGTCCGTGAGTGGTTCAAAACCTACTACACCCCGTCAAACGCCGTTCTCGTCGTGGCCGGCGACATCACCCCGGCCGATGCGCGCGAGCGCGTGCGGCGCTACTTCGGTGATATACCGCCCGGTCCCCCTGTTGCCCATCAACGCGAATGGATCGCTAAGATGACCGGCGAGCACCGGGAAGCGGTTCAGGATCGCGTCCCGCAAGCCCGTCTGTATAAGATCTGGAACGTCCCCGGTTACCGCACGCCTGCCGCTGATTATCTTCGCCTCGTGTCCGGCGTCCTCTCGAGCGGCAAGACATCGCGCTTATACAAGCGTCTTGTGTATGACGATCAGATCGCCACGCAGGTGGCGGCCTATCTCGATGAGCGTGAGATCGGAAGTCAGTTCGTCATCGCCGCCACGGCTAAACAAGGCGTGAATATTCAAAAGGTGGAGCGCGCGGTAGACGAGGAACTGTCCCGCTTTCTCAACGAGGGGCCAACCGAGAGGGAGCTGCAGCGCCTCAAGACGCAATCCTATGCCGGTTTTGTCCGCGGAGTGGAGCGCATCGGCGGCTTCGGCGGAAAATCAGACATTCTCGCGACCAGTCAAACCTACTTTGGCTCGCCACAAGGCTACCGGAGCAGGCTGCTGAATCTGGAACGGGCGACCATTGCCGATCTCCGCGAAGCCGCTCAAGCTTGGCTCTCGGATGGCGTATATGCACTCGAAGTTCATCCGTTCTCAGCCGCTGCTCCCGCCGCTTCGCCGGCTTCTGATCGAACGCACTCTCCCGAATTCGGTGCACCCCACGAGCTAAAGCTTCCCCGTTTGCAGGAGGACCGGCTCTCGAACGGTTTGCGCCTGCTTGTCGCCGAGCGGCACGAAATTCCCGTCGTAAATTTCTGGCTCGACGTCAACGCCGGCTTTGCCGCGGACCAGTTCGCCTCTCCCGGTACAGCCCGCCTGACTGCCACGCTTCTCACCGGCGGCACGGCTCGACGCAGCGCTCTTGAAATCAGCGATGAATTGCAAGCGTTGGGCGCTCAACTCACGAGTGGCTGCAATCTCGACTTATCGACGGTGTATGTTTCAGCCCTCAAAGCCACCTTGCGCGAGGCGCTCGATCTTTACGCCGACATTATTCTCCATCCAGCCTTCCCCGAAGCCGATTTCGAGCGCCAGCGGTACCTTCAGCTCGCAACCATCGCGAATGAGAAGGTCACTCCTCTGCAGATGGCCCTCCGGGCGCTGCCGCCTATTCTGTATGGATCGCATCACGCTTATGGTGCCCCACTGACCGGCTCAGGAACCGAGGAAACCATCCAGAAAATGACGCGCGAGGATGCTATCCGCTTTCACGCCACATGGTTCAAGCCCAACAACGCCACCCTCATCGTTGTCGGTGATACCACGGTCGCCGAAATAAAGCCGGAGATCCAAGAGTTGTTCGCTTCATGGCCGGCTGCGGATGTGCCGGTCAAGAATCTTGCCGCCGTGAAGCAGCCGAGCAAACCCACCATTTATCTCGTCGATAGACCCGGCGCGCTACACTCCATCGTTCTCGCTGGAACCATTGCGCCTCCGCCCAGAGCCGATGCCGAAATCGCGCTCGAAACCATGAACAACGTCTTTGGGGGCACGTTCGGCGCCCGTCTGAACATGAACTTGCGCGAAAACAAGCACTGGTCTTACGGCGCGGGTTCGGTGTTGTATGGCGCACGCGCACAACGGCCCTTTCTGGCGTATGCATCGGTGCAAGGCGATAAGACAGCCGAGTCTATCTCGGAGATGCTGAAGGAGCTAAACGGGATTACCGGCGCCGACCCGATCCGCCCAGACGAGCTCGAAAAGGTGAAACAGCAGCAGATCTTCGAGCTTCCGGGAGCGCACGAAACGATGAATTCCATCGGCAACCTCTTCGGAGATCTGCTCGAACTGGGTCTGCCGCTCGATTACTACGACACCTACGTCAGCCGCGTCTCCGCGCTGGCCGTTGCGGATGTCGAAGCGTGCGCCAAATTGCTTCTGAATCCTGAGCACATGATCTGGATGGTGGTCGGCGATCGTGCCGCGATTGAACCGGCGCTTCGCGAGCTGAGGATCGGGGAAATCATCTTAAGTGTTCCAAATTAAGACCGCTTTTGATGCGACAATTTCGTTCAATTTCCCTGTAATCCTTAGTGCTTTTCGATAAGTGATAGTACGTACAGAACTTCTCTGAGCACCTTTCGCGTGTTACGATCCAACCACGACGGCGGAAAAGGGGCCTCGGACCCCTTCTCCCGAACGGAGGACATCTGTGTATTTCTCGCGATTCCAAGCGGTATTTTTGTGCTCAGCGTTGGCTTTTTGTACGGTCGCCTCGGCGCAGGTCTTCACCCAGCAAGGGATCAAGCTGGTAGATGCCGGTCCAAATGGAAAAACTTTTCAAGGTGGCGCGGTCGCACTATCGTCCGACGGTAACACCGCTCTGATCGGTCTTTACGGCGATAACAGCTACACTGGTGCGGCTGCGGTTTTCACGCGAGACAGCAGCGGAACCTGGACTCAGCAAGGAAGTAAGTTAATCGGTTCCGGCGCCATCACTCCGTCGCAACAAGGCCAGTCTGTCGCGCTGTCGTCCGATGGCAATACCGCTCTGGTAGGTGGCCCGGCCGATCACGGTGCCGCGGGTGCCGTATGGGTCTTCACGCGGGACGGCAGCGGAAATTGGACTCAACAAGGAAACAAGCTGATCGGCTCCGGAGCCACGAGCCCATCGCAGCAGGGCCAGTCGGTCGCGCTATCGTCTGATGGCAACACCGCTCTGGTAGGTGGCCCCGGCGATGCCAACGGAGCTGGTGCGGTGTGGGTCTTCACTCGGGATGCCAACGGTAATTGGACCCAACAAGGAAGCAAGTTGGTGGGCACCGGTGGTGTCGGCCAAACCGAGCAGGGCTTTTCAGTCACGCTCTCTTCCGATGGCAATACGGCGTTTGTCGGAGGTCCTCTGGACAACAGTTCGTCAGGTGCTTCGTGGGTCTTCACTCGCGATGTCAACGGGAACTGGACTCAACAAGGAAGCAAGCTGGCAGGCACTGGTGCTGTGGGTGCGCCTCAACAAGGTCGGGCTGTGGCGCTTTCTGCTGACGGGAACACCGCAGTGGTAGGTGGCCCCAACGACAACACGAACGTGGGTGCCATGTGGGTCTTCGCGCGTGATGGCAACGGTCACTGGAGCCAGCAGGGAAACAAGCTGGTCGGTACGGAAGCGGTGGGCCAAAGCGAGCAAGGGTTTTCAGTGGCGCTGTCCGCCGATGGGAACACGGCTCTCGAGGGAGGTCCTTTTGATGCGAGCGCTGCTGGCGCGGCCTGGGCCTTTACGCGTTCCAGCGGCGTTTGGACCCAGCAGGGAAACAAGCTTCTCGGTATGGGAGCGGTTGGCAACGCCGAGCAGGGGACTGCCGTCGCCTTGTCGGGAGGCGGGACCACCGCTCTAATCGGCGGCCCAGACGATAACAGCTACACCGGTGCCGTCTGGCCCTTTGTGCAAGCAACGGCCGGGCAGCCGATGCAGTTTGTCCCCATTAAGCCTTGCCGTCTCGTTGATACGCGCCTCGCAGACGGCCCCTTCGGCGGACCGGAACTGGTAGCCAACACTACGCGGACATTTAACCTTCCGGCTTCTAATCTGGCGGTTTCGCCTTGCGAAAACAAAATTCCCGCCAATGCCGCCGCATACGCGCTGAACGTGACCGTTGTGCCTGATGCGCAACTTGGATACCTGACCATCTGGCCCACTGGACAGAGCCAACCCTTAGTCTCAACGCTCAACTCGGACGGACGCATCAAGGCGGACGCCGCCATCGTTCCAGCCGGAACGAATGGGAGTGTAAATGTGTTCGTGACGAACTCAACTCATTTGGTACTGGATATTAACGGCTATTTCGTGCCTGCAGGCACGTCGACTCTGCAGTTTTATCCGGTAACGCCCTGCCGTGTTGCGGACACGCGGCTGCCGCAAGGGGCACTGAGCGGTCCATATCTGACCGGCGGCCTTCCTCGGGTATTCCCGGTTATATCGAGCGAGTGCAACATTCCCTCCAGTGCGCAAGCCTACTCGCTGAATTTCACAGCAGTCCCGCACGGCCCGCTTGGCTTTATCACCGTATGGCCTACACGGCAAGGCCAACCTTACGTCTCAACCCTGAACGCACTGAACGGCGGCATAACCGCAAATGCCGCCATTGTGCCAGCCGGTTCCAGCGGCGATATCTCCGTGTACGCTACCGGCGATACGGATCTGGTCATCGACGTGAACGGGTATTTCGCTCCGCCAGGTAGCGGCGGCCTCTCGTTGCGCACGGTGCCGCCCTGCCGCGTGCTCGATACGCGTACGAGTTCGGGCGCCCTCACCGGCGGTCCGCTCACAGTCGATGTGGCGGGCAGCAGTTGCGGTGCTCTCACCGCAGGGGCGCAAGCGTTGGTGCTGAATGCCACGGTAGTACCCAACGGGACCTTGGGTTATTTGGCGCTATGGCCGGATGGGGTCACACAGCCTCTCGTATCGACCCTGAATGCACTCGATGGTGCGACAACCGCGAACATGGCGCTTGTACCGACCACCAACGGCTCGATCGATTCCTTCGCAAACGGCACGACACAACTGATCCTGGACCTCTCCGGGTACTTCGCGCCCTAATCGAACAGCGGGTGACCGGCAATCCGATCCGCCCCGAGGATGTCCGGTCACCTTTCCATGTATGGCAATCCAAAATCACGCTTGACAGGTGTTCAGCGGGCGCCCATCACCTGCGCCTGAGCCCTTCTGCGTCATAACTTTGCGAACTCATCGCGAAATTCTCACCCTCGGTCCACTGTTATCCTGAAGTTGCGTCTCAGCCCACTCTGACTCGCCCCGCCCTGCTTACAAGAGCGGCCGTCAGCGTTTCATGCGAATTCTCAGCAGAGCAATTTTCAAAGAAGTCCTGACCAGTGCCACGCTGGGAACGCTGCTTTTCATTTTTGTTCTGTTCCTTCGGACAATCGAGCGCCTCTCGTCGCTATTAGTCAAGAGTTCGGCACCCGGGCATGTGATTGCCAAGCTGCTTTTGTACGCCTTGCCATCCACCATTCCGTTTGCCCTCCCGTTGGGTGTGCTCGTCGGTATCTTGATTGGATTGAGCCGGATGTCGGCCGATAGCGAGATCACCGCCATGCGGGCATCGGGGATCTCGAGCATCTTGGTCTTGCGGCCAGTGCTCCTGTTCGCCTTCTGTGCCCTCCTTGCGACTGCGCTCGCTTCTCTTTGGCTGACACCTTTGTCTCTGCGCCTCGAATCCAAAGCGGCCCGTAATTTCGCTGCTGCGCAGCTTACCGGAGCAATTGAATCGCGGATCTTTGATGAACAGTTCCCGGATACCGTTCTGTACGTCGGCAACGTTCAGGCGCTTGGGAAGCAGATCGTCTGGCGTGACGTGTTTATCGCCGACGTGACGCCCCCTGATGAATTAAAGCGCGAGGGCCGGGATCGTGGCGCGGGACCGCGCGTCATTGTGGCAGAGGAAGCCATTCCCCACGCGGACCCGGTTAACAACCGCATTATTCTCGACATGAAGAATTTCCGGTCAACCGAGCGGGATAAGGAAGGCAAGGTCATCAGCACCGCCGCACCCACTCAGGTGGAAGCCTTGCAGGCTCAAAAGCAGGAAGAGCTGCAGCTCAATAAGACCGTTCAGGAGATGGATACGGGTCCGCTGTATAAGCTCGTGTACCATCACCCGCCGCAATCGCGCGAGGAGCGCGTGGAAGCCGCCATTGAGTTGCATCAGCGGTTTGCGCTTCCTTTGGCTTGTCTGCTCCTGGCGCTCGTCGGCATTCCTCTGGGCATTTCCTCCCGGAAAGGCGGAAAATCGGCGGCTTTTGTGATGACCGTTGTCATGGCGTTCCTTTATTACCTGAGTTTCATCACCTTGATCGGGCTCGCCAAGAAAGGCAGCCTGCCCGTTCCCATCGCCGTCTGGACCCCGGATGCGATGTTCGCGATTATAGGCGTGGCTCTACTTTCCCGCCTTGAAAAACCGGGCGATCAAGACCTGGTCGCTTATCTGAAGCGTTGGGGAATGAGGCTTGCGACTGTCGTAAAAGGAAGGAGATTCTTTTCAGAGCGGCCAGTCCGAATTGGGGCATTTCGTCGGCTCGGCCTGCGGCCAATGCTGGTCGACCGTTACGTCCTGGCCGGCTTTGTTTTTTACTTCGCGATTCTGCTTGTAGCCCTGGTGTCCCTGATTGAGGTGTTTACGTTTTTCGAGCTGCTCGGCGACATGATCAAGAACGACATCTCAATGTCGACCATGGTCGATTACCTCTATCACCTGGCGCCCAGCCTCATATACCAGCTCACGCCGATCGGGACCTTGGTCGCCTCGCTCATCTGCTTCGGTATCTTGACGAAGTACAACGAGGTCACCGCCTTCAAGGCCGGCGGCGTAAGCGTTCATCGTCTGGCGGCGCCTGTGTTGGTCGTCAGCTTCGCCATCAGTACGCTCCTGTTCGCATTCGATCACTACTACATTCCTAGAGCGAACCGCCGCCAGGAAATGCTGCGCGCGCAGATCAAGAACAAACCGGTGGCGACATATCTGCGGGCAGACCGCCAGTGGGTGTATGGGCAGGGTTCGAGAATTTACAATTACAGCTTCCTCGATCCTAAGAATGCTGTGATGTCGAACGTGAACGTCTACGAGCTCGATCCGGCGACATTCCGGGTTGTGCACCAGATTTCGGCGGATCGTGCGCGGTGGGACCCGGACCGGCACACCTGGATTTTCCAGAACGGAATGAGCCAGACTGTCGTAAACGAGTTCGATACGTACAAACTGTTCCGCGGCTCCGCATCGTTCCAGGAGTTGACCGAACCACCGTCCTGGTTCGTTAAAGAAGAAAAAGAGTACAAGGAAATGAATTTCCAGGAACTCGGCCGCTATATCCGGGAATTACAGGCCACCGGAATCGACACAACGCCATTGCGAGTTCAGTATTACAAGAAATTCGCGGTGCCATTGTTCGCCCTGATCATGGCGGTTCTCAGCATTCCGTTTGCTTTCGTTGCTGGCAATCGCGGGACCATGACCGGTGTAGGGATCAGCTTCGGGATCGCCATTGCGTATTGGACGATTGGAACCATGTTCGATCAAATCGGCGACCTCAATCAACTTCCAGCCGTGATGGCTGCCTGGTCGCCCGATGTCATCTTCTCGCTCGCGGGCCTCTACTTCTTGGCGCGAATGAAAACCTGATTCGAGTCCGCGCGCCGCGACCACTGCGTGTTAATGGCGAGATTACGTGAAGGGGTGCAACTGGTGCGCCCGGAGAGATTCGAACTCCCGGCCTTCTGGTTCGTAGCCAGACGCTCTATCCAGCTGAGCTACGGGCGCGACAGAGCTAGTATACCAGCGGAACAGGTAATCGATTGTTCTCGCCCTTACCCGCATCTCTGGGCCGAATGTTCTAAGCGCAGGCTCGACACGCAATTGCGGCCACGCGCCTTCGCTTGATACAGCGCCTCATCGGCCACCCGGACAAATACCTCCGCGGTGCGCTCCGAGCCGTCGGAAACAGTCACTCCAAAGCTGGCGGAAACACTTACTTCCGTTCCGTCCGCGATCATTTTAGCGGAGTGCAGCATCTCGCGCATGCGCTCGGCTTGGTTTGTTGCCTGTTCCAGTTCGCAGTTGGGCAACACAACCAGGAATTCTTCTCCTCCGTACCGGCCCACTTGATCGTAGGGACGCATGTGTAGTCGGAGGCGCGAAGCCGTCTCGCGGAGAACGGCATCACCCGCGAAATGGCCATACGTATCGTTGATCTTTTTAAAATGATCAATATCCAGCAGCGCTATACCCACAGTTCGACGGTCGCGGTGACAGCGTGCCAGTTCTTGCTCGAGCACTGTCCCGATGGCGGAACGGTTGGGTAGCATCGTGAGCAAGTCCTTGTTCGCCCGCTCGCGAAGCTCCTCGCGCGCGTTTAGGATCCGCATCTGCAGATCGATGATGCGCTTACCAGCCCGTAGCCGGACCTGCAGCTCCTGTTGGTCGAAAGGCTTAATAACGTAGTCATCTGCGCCCGCCTCGAGCCCTTCCACCGTTTCGCTCTTGGTCGCCTTAGAAGTGAGAAGGAGGATGTAGGTGTCCGGTTCCCGGTAGGTTTCCCTAACTTTACGGCAAACTTCCGGCCCCGTCATGTGCGGCATTACCCAATCCAGGATGGCCAAAGGAGGCGGGTCCGGCTGCGCGAGAATATCCCAGGCTTGGGCGCCGTTTTCCGCTGTCACAACTTCATAGCCCCACTTCGTGAGCGTGCTTCGCAGCATTGCTCGTGAAGGGGCGCTATCGTCGGCTATCAATACTCTCATCGTCAGCCCAACTTTGCCTCGCCTCTCCACCTATATCGTCTGCCCGGGCCGAAATAATTAGGCTCGTCACAAACCCAGCGCTAAGTTTCAAAAGAGGACGAACCATCCTTTTGTATTGCCGGAAAGCCAAGAAAAGAAGGCGTTTCTTTCACTATCAGGCAAGCATTTTCCAGCGTCAACGTAGATATAAACCGAGATACCCGGGAACTTCTGACCTGCTCGCATCCTATATCATGGGGTTGCCACCCGCTTCTCGCTCCCGTGAAGCGAGTGAAGGAGCTTGGATGAATAATTCTGTACTCGTACCGATGGTAGTCGAGCAGACGTCGCGAGGCGAAAGGGCCTACGACATCTACTCCCGACTCTTGAAAGAGAACATCATCTTTCTGGGCACGCCAATCGACGACAACGTTGCCAATCTGATCATGGCTCAGATGCTATTTCTGGCCGCCGAAGACCCCGAACGGGACATCTCTCTTTACATCAATTCCCCCGGAGGCTCGATCACCGCCGGTCTCGCCATTCTGGACACCATGCGCCTGATCGAACCAGATATCGTCACCTACTGCTTAGGCCAGGCAGCTTCGATGGCGGCAGTTCTGCTCGCATGCGGAACCAGAGGAAAGAGATTCAGTTTGCCGCACTCGCGCATTTTGATTCACCAACCATCCATGAGCGGTCTGGGGGGCCAGGCAGCAGACATTGATATCTACGCCCGCGAAATCCTGCGCATGCGCCAATCCCTAAATGAGATCCTCGCTGACGCTACTGGCCAGCCGGTGGATAAGATTGCCCGCGATGTCGATCGAGATTACATCCTTGAACCTGAAGCGGCATTGGAGTACGGTATGATCGATCGCGTGATCAGTAACCGGGCTATTACGCCAGTACCTACCCGCTAAGCAGATATCTGAACCGTTCGTGTTTCTGTTATTTAACGGACCCAATCAGTCGAATGGCTGACTTCGGGCTACCGCTTTAATACAGAACGGACGTTCCAGATTTGTCGCTTCGAGACTCTATTATGGCGAAGAGTACTATAAGGTTTTGAATTTGATACCAAAATTGGAAGTCGGGCGGATAGTATAAGACTTGACCGGGTGTTCCAGCCTGGGTTAGAGTGATGATTCCGTTAGGAATTCGCCAAACGATAAATGCTACTTATCGAATGATGATGCGACGATCACTTCCCTTGCTGGCTGGATTCGTTTTTTTGGCGGTAAGTTCGTTCGGAAGTGCATGGGCGGCTACTGGTCCCGCATCGGGGCCCGCAGTTTCTCCTGCCGCACACGATCCGTATGATGCTCCAAGCAATGAAACGCCTGATGCGACGGCCTTCGGCTTCCTTTCCTCCGTATCCCCAAATAGCGACGACTCTTCAATTCACTCTCCCGAGACGGATGAGCGGCTAAGCCGGGCCGATTCACACTTCAACGCCGGCCGGCAGCTCTATTTCGAAGGGGACCTGGATGGCGCTCGTAGCGAGTTCGATTCGGCGGTCGATGTTCTTTTAACCGCTCCGGATAATCTTCCCGACCGTCGCCGCATCGAACGCCGTCTCGACGAGATTTGTGACTTGGTCTATCGCTTTGATATTGAGAAGCTCGGGTCTGGCCGCCAGGAGGATGATGCGGTCGCCTTCGATGAGGCTCCCATCGACGAAATCAGTCACATGACGTTCCCCGTGGATGAGAAACTCGCTCCGAAACTGAAGACCGAGCTGAACCAGACCAGTTCAGGGATTCCGCTGGACTTAACTGATCCTGTCCTTAGCTATGTCCACTACTTCTCGGCAGATCGCGGGCGCCAGGTTCTCCTTGCGGGTTTTCGCCGGTCGGGCCGCTACAAGCCTCTGATCGAAAAGATTTTTACCGAAGAGGGAGTTCCGCAGGAATTGATATACCTGGCCCAGGCGGAATCAGGATTCCTGCCGCGCGCGGTATCGCGAAAGAGTGCCGTGGGAATGTGGCAATTTATCTCTGAAACAGGAGCTAATTATGATCTCGTCCACACCTCCACATTTGACGAACGCTTCGATCCAGAGAAGGCCACGCGAGCAGCGGCGCATTACTTGAAAGATCTCCGCGCTCGCTATGGCGACTGGTATCTGGCCCTAGCGGCGTACAATTGCGGCCCTGGAGGGGTCGACCGGGCCATTGAGCGGACCGGCTACGCCGATTACTGGGAGCTGCTCAAACGTCACGCACTTCCCAAGGAAACTGCCAATTACGTTCCGATTATTGTGGCCATGACTATCATGGCGAAGAATCCCCAGGATTACGGTCTGGAGAATATTGAAACGGATGTCCCAGTAGAGTACGACTCCATTCAACTCGCCGCATCGACGAACCTGAACTTGATAGCTGATGCGACGATGCAGCCGCTATCAGTTATTCGCGACCTGAATCCGTCAATACTCCGGACGATAGCGCCAGCCGGTTTTTCTGTCCACGTCCCGAAAGGAACGGGATCAGGGACGCAGGCGGCGCTTGAAACGGTACCACCGGAGAACCGGAACGCTTGGCGTCTGCACCACGTGGAGTCTGGCGACACGTTGGCCGCGATCGCGAGATCGTACCACCTGGCACCCCAAAAGATTGTTGCGGTAAATAGGGCAGCCGATTCTTTGGAAGCCGGCGACGTTCTGTTAATTCCGGCGGCTTACCACGAGGAGATGAACTCGCGGAGAATGAGAACGGCTCATGGTCGTATTCATCATCCGGTTGCAACTACGAAATCCGCCACCGGTCGAAACAGGGCGCATGTCGCTGCGACGCGGCACGTACCAGCTCAGGTTTTGCATCGCAAGGCCGCGCTTCGTACCGCGAGCCTAGAATAGCGGCAGCATCAATACGAGTACCGAAATCGGCCCGGAGGAGGTCCCCCGGGCCGATCTCGGATTATGCAGTTGCGCTCGCTCACGCTGGTTTCTCGAAATTATTTTGCTTCTCGCGTCATCTCGATGCATAGTAAGTATTGCGGAAGGAGGACTGAGTGAGTTCAATATACTGGCTCATGCCAGACGAAGATGACGACTTCGATTACGAAGATGAACACGTCGAATTGGAGTCCGAAAAAGACGAATACGACGATGAGGATGAGGACGAGGAAGACGACGAAGAGGAGTTAGTTCAAGAGGAAAGCAGGAAGCCCGCTGCGGCTTCCCACAAGCCGGCGTCCTCTCACTCGGAAGCGCACTCCGCCGATCAGGATGGCGAGAACGAGCTTCGTGGAACTTCGGAAGTTGCCGATGAGCTGACCACGGAAGACGGGCACAAGACAGAAGAGAGCGGGCCTGCTAAGAAGAGTGCGGCTCGAAAAACCTCTCCGCGAAAGAAAGCTACCGCTGCCGGCCAGAGTGAAGAACCGAGTACGTCGGCAAAGGAAGCATCTCAGAGGTCGAGCGCCCCGGGCGCGGCTGCTAAAAAAGCCGCCCCGGCCAAGAAAGCCCCCAGCGAGAAGAAGAGCGCCGGAAGAAAGATTGCGGCACGCAAAGGAATGAAGCAGACCGCAGCTAAAGGCGCTAAGAAAGCGGCCAAGAAATCCGGGCAGAAGAAGACAGCTCAAAAGAAAGCCACGTCTAAAAAGAGCGCCAAGAAAGCCCAGTCAAGAAAGGCTGCCAAGAAAACCGCTAGCAAGAAGAGTAGCAGCAGGAAGACGGCCCGCCGCAGATAAGCGGGAGGGCCGGTCGGATTCACACGGTCCGGCCCTGTGGTTTTCTGCTATTTCGGCTCCTTGCGCACTGCGGAGCGGCACCGATCGAAGAGTTCCAAGAGCGAATCCGTGTACTCTTCCGCCGAACGCGGTGCCTTCCCCCCGAACCCTGCGACAGGTGTGCCCTTACCGTAGCCAGTCGTCACCGCGATGAACTTCATTAGTTCCAGTGCGAGCTCGTCGGGACTCCGCTGTGCGTGGCTCTCGGAAGTTTCTTCAGCCATTCGTTGCCTTCGCTCCTTGTATTGGATGTGGTACTAGCCTGATTCTCTCATCCGCTCTCGCAACATGCCCATTCGCGCAACAAGACTGATTCGCAAGATGCGAGGCGGAGCGCAGGCCCATCTGATTCAGGCTGAAGATGGCGAATTCTACGTTGTCAAGTTCACTAACAATCCTCAACATCGCCGGATTCTGATTAACGAATGGCTAGCCTGCGCTTTTCTCCGGTATCTCCAAATCTTTGTTCCCGACACGACCCTGATCGAACTCACTCCGGAATTCATCGAGGATTCGCCCGACCTATATCTCTCGATCGGAACCCGCCGCGAGCCTGTTCCATCCGGAATCCATTTTGGTTCGCGGCTTGCGGTGCATCCGGACCGGGTCGCCGTTTTCGATTTCCTGCCGGATAAGCTGCTCGGAAAATTGGAAAATCGCGTGGACTTCCTCGGGATGCTCGTATTCGATAAATGGGTGGGGAATGCGGATTCCCGTCAGGCTGTCTTCTTCCGTGCGCGCGCCAAACACTGGACTCCATTGAAGGGCGAAACGCCTCCCCGAATTGGGTTTTTCGCTCAGATGATTGATCACGGATTCGCGTTCAACGGACCGCATTGGGAGTTTCAGGAATCGCCCTTACAAGGTTTGTACTTTAGAACCTCGGTATACGACCAGGTTCGCTCGGTCGATTCCTTTCAGCCCTGGCTCGATATGGTGGAACACTTTCCGGTCGAGGTCATCGATTCGGCATGGAAAGAGATTCCCCGGCGCTGGCTCGACGGTGATGAGGACGCGCTGCAGCAAATGCTGGAAACGCTTCTTAAACGCCGCACACGCGTCCCCGCATTGCTCGGCGAGCTACAGCGAAAACGTGCTACCGCGTTCGCAAATTGGCGTTGATATCGTCTGTCACAAGACTCGCCGTAATCGGGGCCAACAGAATTCCATTTCGGAAATGACCATAAGCCAGAAAGAGCCGCCGGGAGTGCCAGGAACCGATTTGGAGATCGCTGCTACCAGGCCGAAAACCGATCCAAGCCTCCGCGGGGGCAGTTTCATTCAAATGAGGTAAAACACGACCCGCTTCCGACGCC
>Ga0213882_10000384_pt1 | contig 15711 bp, 14 predicted proteins | sample BarmaccoBMER_R09_FD_160106 | JGI IMG/M metagenome (GOLD analysis project Ga0213882, IMG submission 160106) | Barbacenia macrantha exposed rock microbial communities from rupestrian grasslands, the National Park of Serra do Cipo, Brazil - ER_R09 ...
AAACGAGAAGTCTGTGGAAGGACCACTCGTCCTACCGGAGCTTCGTTCGCCCACCGGCGCGACACACCGAAGATCATCAATCTTGCTCAGGTCGACTGAGTCATTAAACGATCTTGGAACGACCCTGTCATCGACCCGGACCGAGGGTACGTCGGTTTCCGCGTTGACGTGACCGAGGTGGTTCGCTGTTACATGGACCAGGCCGACCACTACGTCATCGAGTCCTGGCACGAGGGGCGCGGGCTGCGGCGACGCGAGCGGTCTTATCCGCTTGAGCGTCGCGCTGACGATACCACCTATTGGCGCCGGCTTCAAGTACTGGAGATGGAATCATGACGTGTAGAAACCTGTTCTTCATGACGTACGCCGGTGACATCAACCGCCTGGTCGATTTCTACGGCACAGCATTCGGGTTCGAACAGAAATACCGCTGGCCCGTCGACCCGACCGAACCGATCGAGTTCGTCGAACTGGTCCTCGACGGTCGCGAGCTCTGGTTCGCCCTACCAGACGATCCCTGGCACGGCCTGCGCCCCGGTGCTTCCGGCGAACCGGTCTCCCACGTCCTGTGTCTGCACACCGACGATGTCGACGCCGAGGTGAGCCGGCTCCGCGCCTCAGGGGTGCCCGTCCTCTACGAACCGACCGACCATGCCCGCTATGGAGAGCGAATGGCCTACGTCGCCGACCCAGACGGCCGCCCGATCATGCTCTACTCCGACATAGACGTCGACGAGTCGGTCTGAGGGCGCCGGAAAGCCCGCGTCGGCTCGCGTGGTCGGCGACCGACACGACAGGATGGGGGCATGACGACACTCTGGGACGACGAGCGGATACGGGGTGCCCTGGAGGGGCTCACCGACTGGCGGCGCGACGGTGACACGCTCGTGCGCACCGTCAAGCTGCCCAGCTTCCCGGCTGCCATCGAGGCGGTCCGCGCGGTCGCCGAGATCGCCGAAGCCCGCAACCACCACCCTGATATCGATATCCGCTGGCGCACCGTGACCTTCCGCTGCAGCACGCATTCCCAGGGCGGGATCACCGGTCAGGACATCGAGCTCGCCGGGGAGATCGACCGGGTGCTGGCCGGCGCGATGAGCTGACCGTCAGACGGCGCGTCGTCCCAGGAGAGTGAGCCCGATGTCAATCATCTCGTTGATGGAGCGGACGGCTCCGAGGTCGTCCGTCAGTGATCTGGGCGCATCGGAGATGAGGGTGTCCGCGCTCACGAGTCGAGCGAAGTCGACCTGCTGGGGAGGGGTTGCACCGGCGTGCGCCATGACGGCCAGGGCCTCTTGAGCGAGGATCCCGTAGCCGATGGTGGTCGGGTGCATGCCGTCGAGCGCGACGAGACCCCCCTGGGTACGCCCTGATGCGTCGGATTGGAAGAACCGGGTGTCCGGCCGGGGAGTGAGCATCTTGAGGGCGGTGGGCAGGTCGTAGCCCTTGGCGTCCCACCAGGAAGGGCGACTGTCGGGACTGTCGATGTAACGCCGGTAGGCGAGCCGGTCCAGCAGCCCGCACATGTCCAGCAGCAGCCAGTCCCGGGGCTGCTCAGCTGTGCGTGCCGCGTAGACCAGTCGCTTGATCGAGTAGTTGTACTGGTCGATCGCGGAGTCGATCGCCCGCGCTTGTTCCCCGGTCAGGTACGGGTTGACCGCGGGGTCGAACTCGGCGTCGGTGATCCAGGCGTGGGTGTATCGGGTGAAGTAGCGTGAACCGCTGGGCTTGACCCCGACTCCGCGCGCGACAGGGGCGACGGTCACGTGCGGGACGGTGGCCCAGATGACGCGGCGAGCATCGATTTCGGCGATGCGGTCGCGGAGCTCCCCGAGGTCGGTCTCGAAGTCGGCGGGAGCGGAGACCGTGTAACCAGAGCTGTGGGGGCCACTGCTCCACACCAGTCGCAATGTCACGACACTCGGCAGGACGTTGTTCGACCCCAGGGCGACGACGAGCGTGTCAATCCCGCCGTCGCGCCCCAGCCATCGAGCGGCGTCCACCATCGTCGTGGTACCGGAAGCGTCAGGGTTGGCCACCGAGGGCCCTTGCAGGGTGCGCAACATGGCCCGATCCCCGTTGTGGGAGACCATCGGCGAGAACGCGGTCGACCGCGACGCCAACGCGGCCAACGCGTCACCGACCGTGTACGTGTAGGCGTCTCGCACATTCCACCCGTAGATGGCGAGATTGTGGTGATAAGAGGCGCTCGCGCCCGGCGGGATACTTCCCGGTCCGTGTTCCCAGTAGCTTTTGACATGAGAGACGGCCGTCGTGACGGCGAGTGCCTCCCGGAGCTGCCGGACGCCAACGGGGCTCCCAGCCCCGGCTAGGTCGATACCGCGAACAATCGCCTCCAGGTTCAGCGGCAGACCCGGGCAGTCCGCCGGGCCAGAGAAACGGGGGTAGGTGAAATCGTTCTCGCCCAGGCCCATCGTGTCGGCGAGGATGGCCGGCCAGGACAAGCCGGTGTCGACGATGGCGAAGCTCTTGACGCCCATCGTGAGCGAGTCGCCCAAGGTGACCAGCCGGTGCCGGGGAAGCGCGCCACCGCCCCCGGCTCCCGCGACAGCGATGCCGAGGTCCGACTCCTCGGGGAGCAGCGGCTCCGGTGCCTCCCACCGGATCTCCAAGCCGGCAGGGGACCCTGGAGGTGCCACCCGCTGCCCGGACGAGCCGTCACCGGGAGGCGGTGCCAGCGGGACCACCCTGCCGTCCCGGAACTGAGGTGCGGGTCCTCCAGCCGCTGGTGGGTCAGCTCGCGACATCGTACTCCCAGACGTGGTTGAATCGACGAGGCGCAACCCTACATCCGGGCCTCGGCCGGCCCGAGCACCTGGACCCGGGCCTGGGGGTCGATGATGAACGGCGACCCGTCGCCGTTCGCGGTCCGACAGGAGCGGCCCACCCGCTGCTGCTGCGCTACGGCTCGGGCGGCTGCACCTGCCTACGTCAGGACGTCTACGGCGACCTGACGTAGGCAGGTGCCGGTCGCGCTCACCGTTTGAACTCAAGCGGCGATGGCGCTCCCGACCAATGCGCAGGTAGGAGCGCCGCTCGATGCGGCGGAGTCGAAGTTTCGGGCGTTCATCGCGCCGGCGGCATTCGCCGGGCTGCGGCTCGGCGAAACGGCCGGGGTCCAGATCGGTGATATCGACTTCCTGCGGCGCACGCTGGCCGTCTCGCGGCAGGTGCAGCGCGAGGACGGCGGTGGTATCGAGATCCGTCCTCCGAAGTACGGCAGCGAGCGCGCGGTGTACCTGCATGATGGCCTGGTGCAGTTGCTCGCGGGGCATGTCGAGTGCCACCGGCCGGGCACCGACCCGACGCGGTGGCTGTTCGAGGGCCTACCGGGTGACCCGCCGCATCAGAACACGGTCGGCTACTGGTGGCGTAAGGCTCAGGCGACCGCAGGAATCACCGGGATGAAGACGCACGACCTGAGGCATTACTTCGCCTCGGGTCTGACCGCTGCGGGCTGCGACGTGGTGACCGTGCAACGCGCCCTCGGCCACGCGAAAGCCACCACCACCCTGAACACCTACGCGCACCTGTGGCCCACTGCGGAGGACCGGACTCGCACCGCTGCGGCCGAGCCGATGGCATCGGTGCTCTCGGCCGCTGCGGCTCATGCGGACACTGTGCGGACAAAGAGCGGGTGACAGCGCCGTGACCTGCACAAAGAGGCTCTATTACACGTTGAAGCGGAAATCGACCACATCACGTGATAGAATAACCTTATGAAACCCTCCGCCGCTACCATCGTTCGCTGCGCCGTCTACCTGCGCGTTTCCCTGGACCCGACAGGTGAAGGGCTAGCGGTGGAACGGCAGCGGCAGGACTGCGAGCGTATCGCCCGGCAGCGCGGGTGGACCGTGGCGCAGGCCTACACCGACAACTCGATCAGCGCGACCGAGCGGACAAAAGTCCGCCCCGCCTACGACCGAATGGTGGCTGACTACGCGGCCGGCAGATTCTCCGCACTGGTCTGCTGGGATCTTGACCGACTGACCCGCCAGCCGCGGCAACTGGAGGACTGGATTGATGCGGCGGAGCAGGATGGCCTATTGCTGGTTACAGCAAACGGTGAGGCCGACTTGGCGACCGACGGCGGTCGCATGTACGCCCGCATTAAGGCAGCCGTCGCCCGAGCCGAGGTTGAGCGCAAGGGTGCCCGCCAGTCGGCGGCACATAAGCAGAGAGCCGCCATGGGACGTCCGCCGCGTGGCGTTCGCGCCACCGGCTATACGTTGGACGGAGAATTGATCCCGGCCGAGGCCGATGCGGTGCGGGCCATATTTGAGGCATTCGCAGCAGGGTCGTCGCTGAGGGCAATCGCGGCGGCGCTCGACGGCAAACAGCAGGCCGTTCTCATCGAGTGCGAGCGACCAATGATCCAGCGGTCACCAAGCGGGGTAACCGCGATGCCCACTCGGAGCGGGCGCCCGTGGAACCCGAGCACTGTGACGACGATCCTGCGAAACCCGCGCTATGCGGGGTGGTCCATGCTCGATGGGAAGATCGTGCGAGACGGCGGCGGTTGCCCGGTTGCCGGGCAATGGCGCCCGATCGTGTCGGACATGCTGTGGTTGGAGGTTCAGCGGCGCCTCGACGATCCGGCGCGTAAGTCCAACCGCAGCGGGACGGACCGCAAACACCTCGGTTCAGGGCTATACCGCTGTGGTGTCTGCGGACAGCGGGTGAAGGCGCACGGCACCCGCTACCGCTGTGCCGGACACGTGATGCGGTCACGGTCGCAGGTGGACAGTTACGTCCTCGACGTTGTGCGCGAACGCCTGTCTCGCCCGGATCTGGCCAACCTCCTGCCCACCACGGACGAGAGCGAGGCCGCCGAGATACAGGAAGAGATCGAGCGGCAGCGCGGTCGCATTCTCCGCGCCCGGGCGGACTACTCCGCGGAATTGATCGACGGCCTGATGTTCAAGGAGATCAAGCTCGAGGCCGAGTCGACGATCGACCGACTCGAGAGCCAGCGGCTCTCCCTGAGCGGGGGCTCGACGGCCTTCCCAGTGCTCGCCGCCGACGACCCGGTGCACGCTTTCAGCAGCGCCGACCTCGCAACGATGCGGGCGGTGATCGACACTCTCTGCACGGTCCGCCTTCACCCAGCCCCTCGCGGCCACAAGGTGTTCGATCTGGAGTCAGTAGAGATACAGCCATGGGTGGCCCCGCCAGCTCATAAAACGGTTGACCGGGCCACCGGCGTGTCGAGCTCCGGAAACAATCCGATCCCGAACATGCCGCCCGTCTGTGGAGAGGGCTCAACCGTCCCGAGTCTTGACAAGGAATCCATGATCGGAATCAGCTCGTTCGGAACTCATTAGAAGGGGACGCTCATCCGTAAATCGGTCTCAGATGGCCGTGATGTGTGAACGGGCAGCCCTATACGAGGTGAGCAGATGCCGGCCTTTCCGCCGCCCATCGCGTCGACCACGAGAAATTGACCCTATTGTGGCATTGCGTAGCAGAGTTCTGCTACAACGTTACCCGTCTGTCCGCAGCGCTGCGGAGTTCACGCACGGTTCGTGATCGCTCGGCCGCTGTTGCTTCACTCGTTTGATGGCTGACAGAGCAGGAGCTAATCCCCAACGAGGCTCTCTTGTCACCCCGGCTGATGTGATGCCTTACTGTAAGTTCCACTTTTCCTTTACCAAACGGGTTCTCCTGCGGCAGTTACCTGTGGCTCGGGGGCTAAAGCTTCCCCGTGGGAGAGTTCATACCGACGTAGTGGGCAAGGGTTCCTCATCTCCGATTGCCCCTGGTGTGCAGCAGAGTGGCGATGCGGTCTCGTTGCTCAGGAGTTAGTGGCGGGAATGAGTCGACGATGGTCCGGATATGCTCGGCGAGGACGGTGGCGACCCACTGGGGGGTCGCGGGGTCGGTGGTGCTCGGCGGTGCTTGTGTGGTCGGGGCGGACTGCGTTCGCGAGGGTGGCATTGGCGCAGGTGGGTCGGTGGGATCGAGATCCGGTGCTGTTGTGGTTGGTTGTGCATGCTTAGCGCTTCTCCATGTCCTGTTGCTGTTGAGCTGTTGTTTTGAGTTCTTAGGCTTGTTCGTCAGATGTGTTTCCTTTCCTCGGGGCATTCATGGGGGTGTCCGGCACGTGGCTCCGCCTGCGCGGAGGCTGCCGAATATGCGAACGGCTGAAGAGGAATCAGTCGGTTTCGGTTGCCGTGTCGAAGCCGGTTTCGTTGGTCGCGGATCGGTTGATGGCTGCGCGGATGTCTGCTGTGAGGTAGCCGCGTACTCGTCGTGTGGCGCCGTCGTCGGTAGGCACGTATTGGCGGGTTGGCCGGCATCCTAGTTCGCTCATTTGCCGGGCGAATAGGCTTGGTTCTATGTCGAGTTCGTCGGTCAGTTCGGCTGTGGGCACGAATTCCCGCCCGTCCGGGGCCAGGTCGTTACCGAGATAATCGGCAAGTGATGCCAGTGGTTCCGGCAGTTCAAGTAACCGCGCGGATTCCTCGGTGTCGATGCCGCCAGCCACCGGGCCGAGCGCCTTCACCACACTGGCGGGGTCGATCGCCTGCCGCCGGTCGTCGCCGGCCGCGTGACCGGCCAGCGTTCCCACCGCTTCCCGTAATGCGCGGCCGCGTGCGCAGATCTCGCGCCATTGTGGGTTGGGCATGTAGTAGGTGCGGACCGTCATCGCTACGACGTCTGCCCCGGTGTCGGTCTCACCGTCAGGGCGCAGGATTCCGACGCCTTTGTGGGAGGGCAGCAGGGTGGAGGCATCGTATCCCCGGGTGTTCATCTGCTCGCCTAACACGATGTTGGAGTCGCGCCAGTCCATCACACGCAGAGCGAACCGTGACCCGAGTACGGCTCGCAGGCGTGAGGGAATGGTGTTGGAGTCCGGGCGCTGGGTGGCCAGGATGACGACGATTCCGGCGGCCGGTCCTTTGCGGGCGAGGTAGGTGAGCAGGTCGGTGATGTAGTCGCCGAGGGTGGTTTTCTTGCCGCCGATCTGTTCGCGGGTGGGGTTTTCCAGGAATACGTGCACCTCGTCGATGATCACCGCGGTGATCGGCATTCCGAGGTTCGGGTCTCGCGACATGGCTGGGGTGATCTTCGATTCTGGGCAGACCTCATCATCTAATGTGGCCATCCGGGCGAACCGGGATTGCACTTCGGCGACAAGCTCCACGAGATAATCGCGCACGGCGTAGGCGTGTTCGAGTTCATCGCCGCGCACGAACCGGTAGGCCACCGCTTCGGCCGCGTCCCAGTCCTTGCCGCCCTTGCCATCAAACACATACAGCCGGGTGTAGGGGTCCAGAATCAGGCCGGCCGCGGGGAGGCGGATCGCAAACGTCTTGCCTTGCCGGGGGATCGCCCCGACGAGCAGCGAGGTCCACACCAAGGGAAGGTCGATTCGGCGCTGGCGCGCGTCCCGGCCGAAGGGCACCGGACGCCACGCGTCCCAGCACTCGACGTCGAGTAGTGGGGTGCGCAGCGGCGGGCCGGAGTAGGGGTCTTCGTCGGCTACCCACAGGAACACCCGTCCCGCGTGGCCACCCTTGCCGCGCACCCGTTCGACGATGAGCTGCACCTCGTCGACGGCCAGCGCGGAGGCGAGCGCGTCCCGGTGTTTGATCACATCGGCCGCCTTGCGGGTGGCAGGGAGGTCCACGGTGATGGCCCACCCGTCACCGACCCGCGCGGCGCGTTCGACCAGGCGCAGGCTTTCGTCCTTGCCGATTAGCTTGGCATCCCGGAACGCGTCGACCAGCACTTGTGGGTCCATGGTCCAGATCAGCGTGCGCGGACCGGCCAGCACCGCCTTACGCCCGGGTGAGCCGTCCGTGCGCCGGCCGGTGATGGCCAGCGCCACCGCGGCGGTCCCGGCCGCGATCCACACCGCGCGAGCGCCGTAGAGCAGATCGGCTGTGGTCACCGCCGCCGCGCCGGCCCAGATCGCGGCCGCGGTGAGTTTCCACCGGAACAAGGTCAGGGCGCGGATCTCGATGAACTTGTCTGCCAGCTTCTCGGCCTGCTCGGCCGCCTCCCGGTAGTCGTGCACCCGGATCCACCGGCGCCACCCCCGCGCGGCCACGACGAGTCCCCGCGTGACCACGCCAGCGAACCGGAACGGCGAGCGCAGGGCCCACGCGATCAGGTCCCTGGCGGCCTGCCGCAGCGCTGGCCGGGACTTCAGTGCCACCGGCACGGCCGGACAGCGCCGCCACCAGCTCACGAACCGGCGGATTACCGCCCGCCGCGCGGCGCGTGGCAGATCGTTTACGACTTCGCCGTCGTATATCGGCTCGGCTGGCGCCATCTCGCGTGCCGGGGCCGCGACGGGCAGAGCACCGCTGGCCGCTGACGATTGTAGCGGGGCTTCTTCTCCCGATGGTGGGGGCTGGCTGGTCATCGGCGATCCCCCCGGCGGTGAGTGTCCGGGTGGATGATCTCGGTGACGGAGAACATCCGGGCGATCGCAGAACCGGCGAACAGCGCGGGAACGCCGAGGGCCACCGCCCACGCGCGGGCATCGGAGGTGAATACCACCACCGCCCATTGCACGGCGACGATGAACACCGCCGTGCCCAGTGCGCGGAGGAGGTTGCCGCCCATGCGGGTGACTTCCTGGCTATGGCGGGCCAGGCGGTGCCCGCTGCGGGCGCCGCTGCGGAACGCCACCAGCATCCCCAATCCGGCTAGGGACAGCACCACGATCAGCACGGCGCTACCCGGCGTCTGGCTCATCGGGACTTCTCCCCACCGTCGGCGGTGGGCTGGGCGAGCAGCCGGGCCAGGGCGCTGGCCGGGACCATCAGTCGGCTACGCCGACGCACCGCGCGCAGCGTGCCCAGACGGATCGCGGCGGAGACGGTCGAGGGCTTGACGCCGAGAATCCAGGCGGCTTCCCGAATGGTGTAGTACGCCGGATCTCCGGCGGTGGACCTGTCGGTACGCATTGAGGTAAGGGCCTTTCTAGTCGATCCATATTGGATGATTTGATGCTGTATTTCAGGATGATTTAATCCAACAGGAGGCATGGGTGTGCCCCGTGCTCGGATACATCCGTCAAGCCGTGTGAGCCGCGCTAGTCTTTGCCGCCAGAGCGAGCGCGGAGGAATATGTGTCGGAGGACTGGGCGGCCGTCGCGGAAGCGATCAGCCAGCGCATGACAGAACTCGGAATCAATCAGACCGAGTTAATTGGACGCTCGCAGGTCTCGAAAGCGACGGTCGGCGAGCTTTACCACAACTCAGCGCAGCGCCGGCGGAGCGCGCGGACGCTCGAAGCGCTGTCCATAGCACTTGGGTGGCACCCTCAGCACCTGGCCGCAGTACTGAAGGGCCAGCGTGTCCCGGATATCGGCGAGCCGGTGAGCCGTTCCGATGACGACGTTCCGGGAAGGCTGGCTGCGATCGAGTATCGACTCGCACAGATAGAGACATGGCTCGGTGATCTTGGCGAGCTGAACGACCGGATCGACGAAGTCAAGACCAGTATCGAAGCGGTGATACGGCTCGTGGATTCGAGCCAGAAAACAGTGAGGGGATAAGTGTTCCGGGTGGCTGCTGTTCATGCCGGTAAGTCAACAGCGAATCCGCTGCATCAACCACGCACTCGCGGTGCACTATCAAGGCGCTCGCAGTGCATGCGTAGTGCACTTCACGGTTTTAGGGGCTATTTTTAATGGAACCGGTACAGCTGTGGACGGGCCGCGCCGCGTGCGCGCTGCAAGCCGCGCTACGGATGACCAATGAGTCGTTCGCCGCGCATCTGGGCACCGCAGTGCGGACGGTCGCAATGTGGCATCAGAAGCCCGAGCGCGTCCCCAGCTCCGAGATGCAGCAAGCGTTAGACACCACCTTGGAACGCGCCGGGGAGGGTGCTCAGGCACGGTTCACCAGGAATCTCGCCGGAACAACTGAGGGTGCGGAACCGGCGGGTTCGCCGCCCGATGATGCCGCGCGCGCCGTTGCGGACACCACCACGACAGGAGCGGATAACCAGACAGCCACCGCCTCGCCTAGGATCATCACGGGAACGGCTGAGGACACCGCGGACGGAGGTTTTATGAGCTGGTTGCAGGTGGCACACGCCGCGTCGGCGCCGCCGGATGGTTCGGATGTTGGGCAGGTCATTCGCTGGTACCGCATCTATGAAGGGCTGACCCAGGAGCAAGCGGCGATTCGGCTCAACACCACACAGTCACGGCTGTCCAAGCTGGAGAAGGGCACCCAAGCCCTGCAAGACGTCAGAGAGCTACGGCACATCGCGAAGACGTTCGGCATCCCACCGGAGCGGTTAGGTGTGCTGCCGGACCGCTCGGCCGACGCCCGCCCCTTCGCCTCGCACGTCAGCGACCGGCCAGGCCCGATCCGGGACAGCCAGGAACACTGGCGGGACATCCGCCGCCAGCTGAACAGCCACCGCGTGGTCTTGGCTGAGCTGGCCGCCGAGCTGTACCCGGCGCAGCAGCGCATCCCGGGGACGACGGTGCTCACCTCGGTGAGCTGGCTGCCGGACGGCCCGGTCGACCTGGCCGATATCGAGCTGGCCTGGCGCCCCGATCCACCAGCGCCGCAGCTGGACGGCAACGGCCCACGATCCGCTGGCGTGCGCCCTCTGATGGCAGGTGGTGAGCGTTATGACCGTTACTCCCGCGCGCTGCGTGACCTGGCCCGGCCCAGACTATTCGACAACCGTGTCAGCTATCGCCTGCTCGACGTGGCATGGGCTGGTTCCCGGGGAATGCTGGGATTCCACTACACGTCCTTCTTCAGCGCTCTTGACGTATGTGAAGCGTCGGCGCACGAGTTCGCGCAAGCGTGGCTCGCAGCGGGTAAAAAGCGCCCGAGTTTCGCAGAGTTGCCGTTTCGTCGGAGCATTGTCGACCCGTTCGATTTGTCCGCACGGCCGGTGCTGCCCGGTATCGCTACATTGACGATCCGGCGCGATCCCATCGAGGGGCACCGCATTTACCTGCATCACCGGGACGCCAGCGCGGTGGCTGGCGGGGGCGGCGTGTACCAAGTGATACCCGCGGGTCTATTCCAGCCAGCAGCCCTCGCGCCAGCGCATCAAAACAACGACTTCTCTTTGTGGCGTAACGTCCAGCGCGAGTTCTCCGAGGAGTTCCTCGGCAACTGCGAGCACGACGGAAACAGCATCGATCCGATCGCCTACAATATCGACGAGCCCTTCGTGTCTTTCGAGCGGGCCCGCCAGGCCGGTGACTTCCGTGTTTTCGCCTGCGCCATGGTGTGCGAACCGCTCACGCTAACGGTGGAACTGGTGACGGTCGCGGTCATCGAGGCACCGGTGTTCGACGCGCTGTTCTCGAAAATGGTCGCCGTGAATGAGGAAGGCGCCGCGGTCAGCACCGAGGCCGGCCGCCCCACCGTGGGCATCCCGTTCACCGAAGCGTCCCGCGAACGGCTACGCGCCGAGCCGTTAGCACCGAGCGCCCGGGCCTGCGTCGAGCTGGCTTGGCAACACCGGCGCCAACTCCTCGGCCGATGAGGGTTCTGGTCACCGGAGCCGCCGGATTCGTCGGCTACGTGGTAGCCGCCCTCCTCATCGAGCACAGCCACCACGTGATCGGACTGACCCCCCGGCGGCACACCACCGCCGCGCACGAGCTCACGACACTGCTGGCCGACAGCACCCGCATCCGGACCGAGCTGGGCTGGCGACCAGAAAGATCAACACTTCCCGAGATCATCGTGAACGCCTGGACCGCACTGAACAGCGAGTAATCGCCCGCCGCATATTCGATTACGGAATAGTGCTCAATCGACTACGCAGCGTCTACCGTGGCGCTCTCACCCGCGGTTGTCTACCGGCCATGAGCGCAGAGCCCGTCAGCGAGCCGACGCGCCGCACGGATGAAGACGTGCTGGCAAGGCTGAACGCGATCGATCGCCGCCTGCATCAGATATCGACCCGCCTGACGGCCACCACCGGCCAGTTGCTCAGCCACCTCGGCGAAATCCGCGCCAACCTTGAGACGCTGACCAGGGCGCTCGGGCCGGAACCGGTGCGTCCCGGTGGGGATCACGGACCCGCAAGCCGCCCGGTGAGCGATATGGGCCAGCACCGCGCTACCTCAGACCGTCGCCGCCGACGCCGGTCATCGACCCCGGCCGTGATCCCGGTGCCGCGCCGGGCGGGTATCGAGGTCGTGGACTCGCTAACCCGGCTCACGCACCGGGTCAGCGGCGATAACCTGCTGGCCGGTCGCCTGGCCGGGACCTACCAGGCGCTCTGCGGGGTCCGGCTGCTGGCGGCGAGCCTCACCGACCCGGGCCATGGCCAGCTGACTGTCGGGTGTTGGCCGAGCGGCTGGGCTGGATCGTGGCCGAGGTGTTCAGTGACAACGACCTGTCCGCCTACTCGGGCACGCCGCGTCCGAGGTACCGGGCGATGCTCGAGGCGATCCAGGCCGGGCGGATCACCGCGGTGCTGGCCTGGCACACCGACCGGTTGCACCGCTCCCCGATCGAGTTGGAGGACTACATCTCGGTGTGCAACGAGGGCCGGGACGTCCCGACGCACACCGCGACGGCGGGGCCGTTGGACCTGTCGAGTCCCTCGGGGCGGATGCTGGCCCGCACGCTGGGTACCTTGGCCCGGTATGAGAGCGAGCATCGCGGGGAGCGGGTGGCGGCGGCGGCCTTGCAGCGCGCGCGGGCCGGTCGCCGCTCGGGTGGTCCGCGACCGTTCGGCTACGAGGACGACGGGGTGAGGGTGCGGGAGCCCGAGGCCGCCGCGGTGCGTACCGCTGTGGAGTCGGTGCTGGCGGGTGCCTCGTTGCGGTCGGTGGCGCGGGAGCTGAGCGCGAGCGGGCTGACCACCAGTATGAAGGCCCGGGCGTGGGACGCGCACGCGGTGCGGGCGTTGCTGCTCAAGCCGCGTAACGCCGGGTTGCGGCAGCACCGGGGGCAGGTGATCGGCCCGGCGAGCTGGCCCGCGATCGTGCCCGAGGAGCAGTGGCGGGCGGTGGTGGCGATCCTGACCGACCCGTCCCGGCGGACCAGTCCCTCTGACGCTCGGGTGAAGTGGTTGGGCTCGGGGCTGTACGTGTGCGCGGGGTGTGAGCGACCGTCGCTGCGGGTGTCCACCGCCGGACGGGGCACCCCGTGCTACCGCTGCCCCGGCCAACGCGGCACCACCGGACACGTGGTCCGCACGGCCGGGCCACTGGACACCTACATCGAGGGGATCATCGTCGAGCGGCTGTCCCGTCCGGATGCCCTCGAGCTGCTGCGCCCCGCCGCACCCGAGGTGAACCTGGTCGCACTGCGCGCCACCGCCACCGCCACCCGCGCCCGGCTGACCGAGATCGCCGAAATGCTCGGCGAGGGTGAGCTGACCCGCGCCGAGGCGCAGATCGCCCGGACCCGGGCCACAGCCCGGCTGGCACGCGCCGAAGCCGAGATCACCGCGGCGACCGCCACCAGCCCCCTCGCCGGGATTGTGGACGCACCGAACCCCGCCGCGGTGTGGGCCGGGCTGGACATCGGCCGACGCCGCGCCGTGCTCGACACCCTGATGACGGTCACCGTACTGCCCATCACCCGGCCGGGGCCTGGGTTCGACCCGGACACCGTGCGGATCGACCCGAAACAGACGTGATCGAGAACCCATGACTAGCCGCCGGATGAGACCGTGTCGCACGGTCGAACACACGCACATGCGGTCCGTATGGCCCGGGGCGGCCGTGTCACTAAACCATCCGCGAGCGACACCGGGAGCCGTCCCACATGTCCCGCCAGGCCTTGTCTGGGACAGACCCGGTGGGACAGGTTCTGAACCGCTGCTGACGTGCGGAAAGCGCATCGGAATGAAGGTTGGGACGGGGTGCTGAGGGCCGTCCCCGCCGACCCGACCGCCCCCCGGACAGACCCCCGCAGTCGATGACACTCGACGCCGGGACGGGACACCCTTGGCCATGCCAAGGTGGTGGACACGTCACCTTCCGGCGCGTGGGGCGGGGATGGTCGTGGACCGGCACAGCTGGCAGTACACCATTCCGGGATCGACCAAGGCTGCGGGCAGAATATCGGTGCTGTTGCAAAGGTGGGGTGAGGGTGCGGTGGAGCCCGCTGCCAGCTGCTCGACCGCTGCCGTGAGCTGCCGACTGTTCTCAGGCGTGGGCGAATGCCTTCTCGACGATCACCACGTCGGGGTTCGAGTGTCCGTAGGCGAAGATCCTGCCCTGGCCTTCGCGCGGTGCGTGCATCGCCTCGATCCCCGTGAGCGTCCGGTAGGCGGTCACCGGGGTCTTGAACCCGCACCTCGGGCCCAGGACCCTCCTCAACCGGCCGTGACCGCCCTCGATCCGGTTGGTGAGGTACCTCACCAACCGATGCCGCACCGATGTCGCACACCGCCCGTCGGCCTTGAGCTCGGCGATCGCCGCGGCCAGGGCGGGGTTCTCATCCGTGTCGATCACCCTCGGAGGTCCGGCATGCGCCGTGGACCGCGGCGTCGTGACCAGGAACCTCTTCGCTGAGGCGGTGTTTCGCCTGGTGGACAGGGAGAACTCCAGGGTGTCGCCGGGGAAGGTGACCGCCCGTTACAGACAGCACCACCTCCCGCCAACCCGGATGCAGGTCTCATCGACCCGCCACGACTGCGCTGTCCACTCACCGACACGGCGGTACCAGCGGGTCCGCTTACCCGGCTCGGGTGCGTAGCGCCGCACCCACCGACAGACGGTGGTGTGGTCGACCGGCACGCCCCGTTCGGTGAGCATCTCCTCCAGGTCGCGGTAGCCGACCGCAACTCCTCGTCAGAGGTAGTAATCCCTACACTGGTGATCGGGGACGGTCAGGGCATGCCTACGAGCAGCTTGCTGCACGGTAAGGGGGGCTGACACGGACAACGCGGCGGTGGTGGCTCAACGAGCTGGCTGTGGGGGTTCAAGTCTGCGGGGGGCTTGCGCACTGACCACCCGCCTCACGCTCGGTGACGCGGCGTGATCGTGCATCTACCTGCGGGTACCCGGCGACAGGTGACATGAGTGACCGTTGTTGACCCCTCCTGACCCTGAGAAGGGGCACGCGGGGGGCACGCACTCGGCCAGGCACGTGTGTCTCCGTCCTCGGCGGGAGAGGGTGGAGACCCTGCGATTAACAGATGCAGGCGGGGCGCTGATTGGACCGCTCGACGTGGGCATGCGGCGTTCGCTGAGTGGCGTCGGAGGGCGGCCCGGTGCTGCTCGTTGCGGTCAGAAGTGCGGTCAGATGAGCCGTCCGACTTGCTGGGCGACGGTCGCGCAGGAGCTGAACGCATAGAGTTGGGTGTCCGTTCTGCACGGTCGGGCTGGGTTGTCCGGTGGCATCAGCTCGGGCCCGGACGTTCGGCTCCATTCACGGGTCGGGCTGCGATGAGATGTCGGGCCGTTGCGGGTGTGGGGAGTCAGGGGTTGCCGTTGAGGGCGTTGTGAATGGCGTCGATGGCGTGGATGCCGTGGTTGTGGGCGCTGAGGAGGTAGGAGCGCACGCGGCAGTATCCGGCGAGGGTGGGGGTCCAGTATGCCAGTAGCCGGAGACGGCTTGGTGTCGTTTGGGGCTTTTGAGGGCCTGTTCTGAGGAGTTGTTCGTCTTATCCGGATATCCGGATAAGACGAACAACCAGGCCGAAAGAGACGCCCGACCGGTCAAGATCCAACAGCGCACCGCCGGGGGCTGCTGGCGCACCCAGCAAGGACTGGCCGACTTCGCC
>Ga0213882_10000385_pt1 | contig 15595 bp, 13 predicted proteins | sample BarmaccoBMER_R09_FD_160106 | JGI IMG/M metagenome (GOLD analysis project Ga0213882, IMG submission 160106) | Barbacenia macrantha exposed rock microbial communities from rupestrian grasslands, the National Park of Serra do Cipo, Brazil - ER_R09 ...
TCATCACGCGGCACGGCCCGCCCGAGGTCCTCAAGGTCGAGGAGAGGCCGGAGCCGGAACCGGGCCCGGGCGAGGTGCGCGTAGCGGTCCGCGCCGCCGGGATCAACTTCGCGGACACCATGGCCCGCATGGGCGTGTATCCCGACGCGCCAAAGCCTCCAGCCGTCGTGGGCTACGAGGTGGCCGGCGAGGTGGACGCAGTCGGGGAGGGGGTCGACGGCCTGGCCGCGGGCGACCGCGTGATGGGCGGGTGCCGCTTCGGCGGCTACGCCGAGCGGGTGGTGACCGACGCGCGCAACGTTGTCGCGCTGCCGGGCGACTGGAGCTTCGAGGAGGGCGCCGCGCTGCCGGTGGTCTACGCCACGGCCTACGCGGCCCTGCTCAGGTACGGCTCACTGCGTGAGGGCGAGAGCGTCCTGATCCACGCGGCCGCCGGCGGAGTCGGCATCGCGGCGACGCAGATCGCGAGGCTGAGCGGCGCCGGCACGATCTACGGGACGGCTTCGGCGTCGAAGCACGAGGCGGTCCGCCGCTTCGGCGTGGACCACCCGATCGACTACACGAGCTCGGACTTCGTGGAGGAGGTGCGCCGCATAGGCGGGGCGACGGAACCGCTCGACCTCGCCCTCGACGCGGTCGGCGGGCGGAGCTTCCGCAAGAGCTGGTCCCTGCTGCGCCCCGGGGGCCGGCTCGTCTGCTTCGGGGTCTCCGCCGTAACGAGCGGCGAGCGGCGGAACCTCCTCGCCGCGGGGCGAACCCTGGTCGGCACGCCGTGGTTCAACCCGCTACGGATGATGCCGGTCTCCAAGTCCGTGATCGGCCTCAACATGCTTTCGCTGTGGGACGCGAAGGGCTCGCTCGACGAGTTCGTCGAGCCGCTGCGGGAGTGGGTGGAGAGCGGACAGCTCCGCCCCGTCGTGTCCGAGGCGTTCCCGCTCGAGCGCGGGCCGGAGGCGCACCGCTACATCCAGGAGCGCAGGAACGTCGGCAAGGTGGTCCTCACGCTGTAGGGCCGGCCCGCCCGCTCGTTGCGCCGCCCTCCCAAGCTGTGTTACGGTCGGCATCGGGAGGGACCACTGGTCTAACGGACTAGCGACGTGGCCCACCGGGAACCGCCTCACAACCTGAACAGCATCCACCCACGTCCACGCCGCGGAGCGCGGCCGCCCGCGGCGCGACTGGCCGTTGCAGTGGCGGCGGCGTTGGCAGCCGTGGCCCTGGGTGCGACGAGCGCCGCAGCCGACGTCGATCCAGGCCCAACCCCGCCGCCGTGCTCGGCCTCGGACGCCAGCCCGGGCCTTTCGATGGGCGGGTCGTGCCTCGAGCAGGGCGCTGCGCACTTCGCGGTCGAGCCGCGGGTCCTGCACGTCGGCCAGCACATAACGGGCACAGTCACGCCCGGCGGCAATGACGAGCACTGGGACTGGAAGGCCTTCGTCAAACAGGTCGGCGGGGGGAAGGTCGTCAGCGGCTGCGGCGATGACGTGTCGAGCTGCACCGTCAAAGCCAGTCACAAGGCGGTCTCCAATGTCTGGGAGGTGTTCGGGGAGGGCGTGGACATCCCGTTCCTGGGATCGCGTGCGACCTCGATCTCGAGCGACTACTTCATTGTCAACAACGATCTCGCCCAGCTGAGCGGGACCGTGAGCGCCGGCCCGCACAAGCCTCTGAGCGGCGTCGAGCTCCGCGTCAGCGGCACGTCGGAAAGCGGCCACCACGTGAGCAGGACGACCACGACGGACAGCTCCGGCAACTACGCGTTCGCGCTGACGAAGGGCAGCTACACCGTGAGGCCGCTCCACGGGACGTACAAGCCGCCCGAGCGAAGCGTCAACCTCTCGAGCAACAGGACGGGAGTGGACTTCGAGCAGGGCCACGACCAGATCAAGCTGACGATCGACCCGCAGACCGTCGAGTCCAACGGTCGCGCCGTGGTGACGGTGACGGCGACCGACACCGACGCCGAGGGCAACCCGATCCCGGACCACGAGCTCCAGATCGAGCCGCCTCCGACATACGACGTGCCCGGTCTCTTCTGCGATGCGAGCGCGCGGTTCGTGTCGCCGACGCGCCTCGGGTCCGGAGAGATCCTGCCGACGCACTTCAACCGCTTCACCGACCAGGACGGGCAGGTCCGCTTCACCGTCTTCGTCGGCGCGGTGCCGGGCGACATGATCATCGAGGCCCGCGAGGCCGACCATCCGCTCGTCGCCGACAGCAAGGTGCTGACGGTGGGCGTCACCGGCGCCGGCGCGACGCTGCCGTTCGACCTTCCCGCGACGCTCCTCGGCCAGGGCGACACGACGCTGTTCGCGGGCGGTGAGGCGTCGCTTCTGCACTGGCTCGGCACGATCAAAGCCGAGGGTGCGCTTGGCGGGATTGGCTTCATGCCGATCCACGCCACCGACGCGACCGCGGCGCATCGCGTACACGACGGCGTCGTCCTCTTCCCCGAGAACCAGGGCGTCAAGCAGCAGCTCTTCTCCTTCCTCGACGGCGGGACGAACAGCGCCCCGGGCGAGCAGCAGGCGCAGGTGATCGACATCGACAACCTCCTGAACTGGCAGTTCGGCCAGGCCGCCGCGGGCCACCTCGGGCACAGCATCCAGAACCACCTGCAGTCGCTCCAGGGCTGGCAGGACGGCGAGGTGGTCGACTTCGGCGAGAACGCGCGCGGCCAGGACCGCAAGCTCTCGATCCCCGGTCGTGGGCGACCGTTCTCCGGCTTCGCCCACCCGCAGGGCAACGACTACCTCCTCTACGAGTACGGCCCGTACCCGCCGTTCGGCTCGGACCAGCAGACCGCGAACACGTTCGACCGCTGCATCTCGCCCGGCTTCCAGGGAACTACCTTCACCGTGCATTCGCCGCTCGCCGTGGTCGTGCACGACTCCCGGGGCGACAGCGCCGGCGTCAGCCCGCATGGCGGACCCGGTGACACGCTGCCCGGGTCGGTCGTCGTCTACAGCGGGAAGCGGGTCCGCTCCGTGTCGGTACCAACCGGGACGTACACCGTGTCCGTGGCCGGCACGGGCAAGGGGCCGGCCACGCTCGTCGTCAGCTCGGGGAAGAAGACCGAGGTGTTCTCGTTCCAGGCTCACAAGGGCCAGACCGGGTCGCTGTCGATCAAGCCCGGCCACCTGCCGAAGTCGTTGCGGATCGGGGGGCACACCGTGACCGCAGCGGGCGGGCTGAAGCTGCGCGTGAAGGGTCTGCCAGCGAGCCTTGCCCACGGAAAGGCGAGGACGCTGAAACTCACGGTGCGCGACCAGTTCGGGCAGCCGGCGTCCGGCGTCGAGCTGAATCTGACAGGGCCGCCGGGGGTCGGCGGGCGTGCGGCGACCTCGGACCGGAACGGGAACATCAAGCTGACCGTGCGACCGAGCAAGCCCGGGCAGGCGACGGTCCACCTCAGCGGCGTCGGCTACCTCAAGCTCACGCGCAAGCTCACGATCACATAGCGGGCGGGGTTGTAGAGTGCGTCGCGAAATGTCGTTCGCGCTCGATCTTCGACTTCTCCTCCTCCCCCTTCGGGGGGAATGACGCGCGGCGGCCGCACGAGCCGCACACCGAGGAGAACTGGATCGAGTAGTCGAAAGGAACGATGAGCGACATGGAGACCGAAGTAACGAAGGCAAGGCGCGAGGAGGATCGGGTCCGGATCTTCGACACGACCCTGCGGGACGGCGAGCAGTCCCCGGGCATCTCGCTGAACGTCCAGGAGAAGCTCGAGATCGCGCAGCAGCTCGCCCGGCTTGGCGTCGACATCATCGAGGCCGGCTTCCCGATCACCTCCCCGGGCGACTTCGAGGCCGTCCAGGCGATCGCGCGCCAGGTCGAGGGCCCGGTCATCTGCGGCCTTGCGCGAACGGCGAAGCAGGACGTCGAAGCAGCCTGGAACGCCGTCAAGGACTCGCCACGGCCCCGAATCCACACCTTCATCGCCACCAGCGACATCCACATCGAGCGCAAGCTCCAGACCACGCGCGAGGACGTGAAGGGACAGGCGCGCGCCGCCGTGGCACACGCGCGCGAGCACACCGAGGACGTGGAGTTCTCGCCCGAGGACGGCTCGCGCTCGGACGTCGAGTTCATGGCGGAGGTGATCCAGATCGCCATCGACGAGGGCGCCACGACCATCAACGTGCCGGACACCGTCGGGTACACGATGCCCGACGAGTACGGATCGATGTTCGAGGAGCTGTACCGGCTCGTGCCCGACCTCCGGAAGGTGGTCGTGTCGGTCCACTGCCACAACGACCTCGGGCTGGCCGTGGCGAACTCGTTCGCAGGGCTCCAGGCGGGTTGCCGCCAGGTCGAGTGCGCGATCAACGGGATCGGCGAGCGGGCCGGCAACGCGTCGCTCGAGGAGATCGTGATGCTGCTCCATACGCGCGAGTCGAGCGTTGGACTCTGGACCGGGATCAGCACGCGGGAGATAGCGCGCACGAGCCGCCTGGTCTCCCGCCTGACGGGCTACAACGTTCAGCCCAACAAGGCGATCGTCGGTCGCAACGCGTTCGCGCACGAGGCCGGCATCCACCAGGACGGCGTGCTCAAGGAGCGCACCACCTACGAGATCATGGACGCGACGACCATCGGCCTCGAGACCAACGCGATCGTCCTCGGAAAGCACTCCGGGCGCCATGCGCTGCGGAAGGAGCTCGAGCAGCTTGGCTTCCAGGTCGACGGCGCGGCGCTCAACACGGCCTTCCAGCGCTTCAAGGAGCTCGCGGACAAGAAGAAGGCCATTACGGCGCTCGACCTCGAGGCGATCGTGTCCGACGAGATGCGCGAGGCGCCGGAGTCCTTCGGCATGGAGTCGTTCCAGGTAGAGGCGTCGTCCAGCCGCGCGCCCCTAGCGCAGGTGTCGGTCCGGATGCCGGGCGGCGAGGCCGTGAGCGGCAGCTTCACGGGCGACGGCCCCGTCGACGCGTTCTTCAGCGCCATCAACGCGGCCACCGGCTACGAGGCCCGGCTCAAGGAGTACCACGTGAGCGCCGTAACGGGCGGGCGCGACGCGCTCGGCGAGGTCACGGTGCTGCTCGAGCTGAACGGGTTGCTCGCCTCCGGACAGGGCGTCTCGACGGACATCCTCGAGGCCTCGGGGCGCGCGTACCTGCGGGCGCTGTCGAACGCGCTGCGGGATTCGGCCGCGGCCGAGGCCGAGCACCATCTCCGGGCGGCCGAGGCCGCCGAGACGCCCACCCCGTAGCTCAGGCGTGCTCGACGCCGAGCGCGAGCAGGTCGCGGCCGCCTGCCGGCGCCTCGCCGAGCAGGGGCTCGTGATCGGGACGGCCGGCAACGTGAGCGCCAGATCCGGGGAGCACGTGGCCATGAGTGCCACCGGGGTCGTCCTGGCGGATGCGACGCCCGAGCAGGTCACCGTCGTCGACCGCGATGGCGCGGTCGTGGCAGGCGAGCTTGAGCCGACATCCGAGGTCGACCTCCACCTCGGGGTCTACCGCCGCTACGACGCGGGCGCCGTGGTGCACACGCACGCGCCGATGGCCACCGCGCTCTCCTGCGTCCTCGAGGACGAGCTGCCCTGCGTCCACTACCAGATGCTCCTGCTCGGGGGACCGGTGCGGGTCGCGCGCTACGCGACGTTCGGCACGCCGGAGCTGGCCGAATCGGTCATCGAGGCCCTCGAAGGGCGCGCCGCGGCGCTGATGGCGAATCACGGGGCGATCGCGCACGCTGCGGACCTCCCGACCGCCGTCGAGCACTCGCTTCTGCTCGAGTGGGCGTGCACGGTGTACTGGCGAGCGCGCGCGATCGGGGAGGTCCGGGCGCTCGACGAGCGACAGCGCGAGGCGGTCGTGCAGGCCGCCGTCGAGCGCCGTTACGGCTCGACGCATCGGATCGGGGAGGATTCGCCGTCCGATGGCTGAGGAGATGCACGCGATCGTCATGGGCGTGCACGTGCTGGACGTGCTCGTCCGCCCGGTCGAGGAGATCCCGGAGGGGCAGGGTGGCCAGCTCGTGGAGGAGATCCGCATCACGGCGGCCGGCTCGGCGGGCGGCGCCGCGCTCGTCCTCGCCAAGCTGGGCGCGCGTGTGCGGAGCGCGGGCGCTGTCGGCACAGACCCGGTGGGGGACATGCTCCTGCGCCTCCTCGAGCGCGACGGCGTGGACACCTCGCTGCTCCTGCGACGCACCGACGTCCAGACCTCGGCCAGCGTCCTGCCGATCCGGCCGACCGGCGAGCGGCCGGCGTTCCACGTCGTCGGCGCCAACGCGACGTACGGCCCGGACGACGCGCCGTGGGAGGACATCGCCGAGGCCAGCCACCTTCACCTCGGCGGGCCCGAGTTCATGGGCGGGGAGGCGGCGGCCCGGATCCTCTCGCGCGCGCGGGAAGGCGGAGCCGTCACCTCCGCCGACATCCTCGCGCCGGGCGATCCCGGCCTGCTCGAGTGGATCGCGCCGGCGCTGCCCCAGCTCGACTACCTGCTGCCGAACGACGAGCAGGTGCTGGGCTTCACCGGCGCTCCCGATCTGGAGGCGGGCTGCCGCGCGCTCGTCGAGCGAGGGGTCTCCTGCGTCGCGGCCACCCGTGGCGAGGAGGGCGTCCTGATCGTCGACGCGGAGGGATCGCAGGCGGTGCCGGCGTTCGGGATCGAGGTCGTCGACACGACCGGCTGCGGCGACGCGTTCTCCGCGGGCTTTCTGCGGGGGCTGTCGCTGGGTCGCGACCGCGGCGCGGCCGCGACCCTCGGCTGCGCCACCGCGGCCCTGGTCGCGCAGGGCCTCGGGACGGACCACGGCGACTACGACCTCGCCGCGGTCGAGCGATTTGCCGAGCAGACCGGCCGGAGCACCTAGCCGGCGACCTCGTTGGACGAACACGATTTCACCTGGGTCGACGGCGAGCGGCTGATCCGTTTCGGCCCGGACGCGGCCGCCGAGGCGCCTGACCTGCTCGCGGGCCGCGGGTTCGAGCGCTACGCCCTGCTCACCACGCCCCGGGCGGCGGCGCAGGCGCCCGCCCTCGCCGACCGCGCAGCGGAGGTCCTGGACGTGCCGGACGGCCCGGTGCCCGATGCCGCCGCCGCGGTGCGGCCGCGCGTGCGGGGGCGGCCGGTAGTCGCGCTCGGAGGCGGACGCGTGATCGATGCCGCGAAGGGAATCGCCGGCGCTGACGGCCTGCCTTGCGCGGCGGTGCCCACGACCCTCTCGGGGGCGCCGATGACCCGCCTCCATCGCATGCCCGCCGGGGTGGAGTCCTGGAACCTCGTCCGGCCCTCGCTGGTCGTGGCCGAGCCCGGCCTGATGGCGTCCCAGCCCGCCGGGGCGCGCGCCGCGAGCGCGATGAACGCCCTGGCCCACGCCGCCGAGGCGCTGTACGGCCCGCTGGCGAACCCGGTCGCCGAGATGGCTGGGCTGCGAGCCGCGCGCCTCAACGCTCAGGGCCTCGAGACCGACGGCGAGGGCGAGGCCCGCCCCGCCCTCGCCCTGGGCTCGATCCTCGCCGGCTACGCCGTGGGCGCCGCGGGGTTCGCGCTCCACCACACGCTCGGACAGACGCTCGTCCGCGTCACCGGCGCGCCACACGCCAAGGCCTACGCCGTGCTGCTGCCGCACACGCTCGCGGCGATGGCGGGGCGCGCGCCGCGAGAGCTCGCGCATCTGGCGCGAGCGCTCGGCGCTGAGCCGCGCGCCGAGGCGGCGCCCGGGCGGGTCGCCGAGCTCGCGGCACGGTCGGGCGTGGCCGCGCTGTCGGAGCTCGGCGTGAGCGAGGAATCGATCGAGCCGGTCGTGCGCGAGACGCTCGCGCGGCCGGACCTCGCGAACACGCCCGACCCGCCGTCGGCCGCGGAGCTGCGGACGTTGCTGGAGCGCGCGCTGCACCCGTCCGAGCGCCGGTCGCTACGGTTGCGCGCGCCATGACACGCGCCCGAGCTCGGATCGCCATCGCCTCCCTTGCCGCGGCCTGCGCGCTCGCCGCCTGCGGCAGCTCACCGGCCGACGACGCGACTTCGACCGTCAAGAGCTATCTCGACGCCTTCGCCAAGGGTGACGGCAAGAAGGCGTGCTCGCTGATGACCGCGCCCACCCGCGCGCTCTTCGTGGTCCACGCGAGGCCACTGACTCACACCGGCGACTGCGCGACCGCCGTGGCCAGGCTGAAGCCCGCCCTCTCCCGCGCGTTCAAGGGCGTCCACGTCAGCCAGGCGAAGGTCGCGGGATCGGACGCCGTGGTCAACGTCAGCGCCGGAAACCGGCTTTCCCCCACCCTTCTCCACAAGGAGGGCGGGACGTGGAAGGTCAACGCCGGGCCGGGCACGCAGTAGCCCTGCTCCTGCCCGCCGGCGAAGTTGGTGGATTGTCAGTGCCATAGCACTCAGGATTCACCAATCGGCGCCGACGACCGATAGTGAGCGTACGTGATAACGTACGGACGTACAGGATGACTGTCGCAACGACCGAGTCACTCCCGATCGGACCCCGAGTTCGCGCCCTGCGCGAGGGGATGGACCTCTCGCTGCGCGACCTGGGGGAGCGCGCCGGCGTCTCGGCGCCGATGCTGTCCCAGGTGGAGCGCGGCGAGACGAGCCCGACGCTCGCGGTCGCCGGGCGCATCGCGGCGGGGCTCGAGCTGTCGCTCTCCCAGCTCCTCCGCCTGGACGAGGCCGAGGGCGTGACCGTCGTCCGCCGCGATGACCGCCAGCCGGGCGGCTCGCGGGCCGACGGGCATTCCTACGAGCTCGTCACGCCGGCGGTGCCCGGGCAGCGCGCCGAGGTGTCCGTGCACGACCTCGCGCCGGGCGCCGCGACGGGCGGCCCCGACGACCCTCCGATGCACGAGCCCGGCAGCCGCGAGACCGCCCTGGTGCTCGCCGGCTCGCTGCGGCTGAGCTGCGCCGGCGTCGACTACGACCTCTCCGAAGGCGACTCGGTGACGTTCGACGCCGATCTCTCCCACCACTTCGAGAACCCCGGCCGCCGGGACGCGCGCTTCGTCGCCGTCGTGAGCGCCGGCTTGCGGAGAAGCTGACGCATCCGATGCCACGCACGCTGTTCGACAGGATCTGGGAAGCCCACGAGGTCACGCCCGGCCTCATCTACATCGACCTCCACATGGTCCACGAGGTCACGTCGCCGCAGGCGTTCGACGCCCTTCGGATGGCGGGGCGCCGGGTGCGCCGCCCCGACCGGACGCTCGCGACCGCCGACCACAATGTGCCAACCGACGGCTCCCGGGTGGCGGCGCAGATCGCCGACCACCTCTCGCGCGTCCAGGTGGAGACGCTCGAGCGCAACTGCCGCGAGTTCGGCGTCCCGGTGTACTCGATCGGCTCCGACCGTCAGGGCATCGTCCACGTGATCGGCCCGGAGCTCGGCGTCACCCAGCCCGGGATGACGGTCGTCTGCGGAGACTCCCACACCGCCACCCACGGCGCCTTCGGCGCCCTCGCGTTCGGAATCGGGACGAGCGAGGTCGAGCACGTGCTCGCGACGCAGACCCTCGTCCAGCCGAAGCCGCGGTCGATGCGGATCCTCTATCGCGGGCAGCTTGGGCCTGGCGTCACCCCCAAGGACCTGATCCTCGCAACCATCGGGCAGATGGGGGTCGCGGGCGGCGTCGGCCACGTAATCGAGTACGCCGGCGAGGCGATCGAGCGTCTCTCGATGGAGGGCCGGATGACGATCTGCAACATGACGATCGAGGGCGGCGGTCGAGCCGGCATGGTCGCCCCCGACGACGTCACGCTCGAGTGGCTCGAGGGCCGTCCCTCCGCGCCCGATCCGCTCCCCGCGGACGAGTGGCGCGCGTTGCGCACGGACGACGGCGCCACGTTCGACCGCGAGCTCAACGTCGACGCGTCCGCCGTTTCGCCGCAGGTCACCTGGGGGACGACGCCCGAGATGGTCGCTCCCGTGACCGGCGAGGTCCCGGACCCGAGCACCGAGGGCGAGGAGCGGGCGCTCCGGTACATGGACCTCACCCCGGGGACCCCGATCCGGGAGATCCCGCTCGACCGCGTCTTCATCGGCTCGTGCACCAACTCGCGGATCGGCGACCTCCGCGCCGCCGCCGGCATGGTCGAGGGCCGGCGGGTGAGCCCGCGGCTCAGCGCGATGGTCGTCCCCGGGTCGCAGCAGGTGAAGGCTCAGGCCGAGTCCGAGGGCCTGGACGAGGTCTTCCGCTCCGCCGGCTTCGACTGGCGCTCGGCTGGGTGCTCGATGTGCCTGGGGATGAACCCGGACATCCTCAGCCCCGGAGAGCGTTGCGCATCCACCTCGAACCGCAATTTCGAGGGGCGCCAGGGGCGCGGCGGTCGCACCCACCTGGTCTCCCCGGAGATGGCCGCCGCCGCGGCGATCGAGGGGCACTTCGTGGATATCCGCGACTGGGACCGGGCAGCGCTCTGATGCAGCCGATTCGCGTCATCGAAGGAGGCGTCACCGCGCTCCCGCGCGACGACGTCGACACCGACCAGATCATCCCCAAGCAGTTCCTGAAGCGGGTCGAGCGGACGGGCTTCGGCGAGTTCCTCTTCTACGACTGGGCGCGGGAGCCGGGTTGGGAGTTGCCTAGCAACCCGATCCTGGCCACCGGCCGCAACTTCGGCTGCGGCTCCTCGCGCGAGCACGCGCCGTGGGCCCTCGAGGACTACGGGTTCCGAGCCATCGTGGCGCCGTCATTCGCCGACATCTTCTACTCGAACTGCACGAAGATCGGCCTGCTCCCGGTCGTGCTCGGCGCGGACCACGTCGACGCGCTGCGCGCGGCGGGCAGGGCGAGGATCGACCTCGACGGCCAGCTGGTCTCCTTCGACGGCAGCGAGGTCGGCTTCGACATCGATCCGGAGATCCGGCACCGGCTGCTGAACGGCCTGGACGACATCGGCGTGACGCTCGCGAACGCCGAAGCCATCGAGCGCTACGAGGCCGAGCGGGAGCGACCGGGCCCGGTCACCACCGCGCTGTGAGCGGGCCCGGCACGGCGCGCGACTGGGACGCCGCCACATATGAGCGCGTGTCGACACCGCAGGTCGAGTGGGCGCGAGCCGTTCTGGACCGCCTCCCGCTCGAGGGCGACGAAACGGTGCTCGACGCGGGATGCGGAACCGGCCGGGTCACGAGGATGCTCCTCGAACGGCTGCCGCGCGGCCGCGTGATCGCGGTCGACTCCGCGCCCTCGATGGTGGAGGCGGCGCGCGCGGCGCTGGGCGACCGAGCCACGGTCATCGAGGCCGACCTCGCCGCGCTCGAGCTCGAGGAGCCCGTCGACGCGGCGTTCTCGAATGCGGTCTTTCACTGGATCCCGGACCACGACCGTCTGTTCGCCGCGCTCCACGGGGCCATGAAGCCCGGCGCTCCGCTGATCGCGCAGTGCGGCGGCGAGGGCAACGTCGCGCGCTTCCACGCGATCGCCCGTGAGGTCGCGAGCGAGGCGCCGTTCGCCGAGCATCTCGCCGGCTGGACCGGCCCGTGGAACTTCGCGGCCGCGGACGAGACGGCTGCGCGACTCCAGCGGGCGGGCTTCGACGAGATCGAGGCCTGGCTCGAGCCCTGGCCGGTAACCCCGGACGAGCCGCGCGCGTTCATCCGGACGGTCTGCCTCGGCTGTCACATCTATCTCCTGCCCGAGGACCTGCGCGACCCGTTCACCGACGAGGTGGCCGAACGGATGGAGCCAGAGCTCGACTACGTCCGGCTCAACATCAAGGCCCGGCGTGCCTGAGCCGAGCCGCATCGTCGCGCTCGCGGGCGACGGCATCGGCCCCGAGATCATGGGCGCCGCCCGCGAGCTGCTCGACCGGCTTGGGGGTTTCGAGGTCGAGGAGCATCCGATCGGCGGCGTGTCCATCGACGAGCACGGCACGGCGCTCACGGCCGATGTCCTGGCGGCCTGCCGCGGCTCGGACGCCGTGCTGCTGGCCGCGGTCGGGGGTCCGAAATGGGACAGCACCGACCCGGACGCCCCGCGCCCCGAGCAGGGGCTGCTCGGATTGCGAAAGGGGCTCGAGCTCTTCGCGAACCTCCGTCCCGTGCGCCCGAGCGCCGCGCTGCTCGACGCCAGCCCGCTGCGGCGGGAGCGGATCGAGGGCACCGACCTGCTGGTCGTGCGCGAGCTGACCGGCGGGATCTACTTCGGCGACCGCGGCCGCCGTGACGGATCCGCCTACGACACGTGCGCGTACAGCGCCGACGAGATCGAGCGGATCGCCGAGGTGGCGTTCCGCTTCGCACGTCGGCGCGTGACGAGCGTGGACAAAGCGAATGTGCTCGAGACATCGCGGCTGTGGCGAGAGACGGTCGAGCGCGTGGCCGGACGGCACGAGGCGACCGAGCTCGAGCACCTGCTGGTCGACAACGCCGCGATGCAGCTGGTCTCGCGGCCCGCCGAGTTCGACGTCATCCTCACGGAGAACCTGTTCGGCGACATCCTGAGCGACGAGGCCGCGATGCTCACCGGCTCGATCGGAATGCTCCCCAGCGCGTCCGTGGGCGCGTCGGGGCCCGGGCTGTTCGAGCCCGTGCACGGATCCGCACCTGACATCGCCGGAACCGGCCGGGCCAACCCGCTCGCCATGTTCGGCTCGGTGGCGATGATGCTGCGCTACGGAATCGACCGCGCCGATGAGGCGGCGGCAATAGAATCGGCGGTCGATCGCGCGTTGGAGGGAGGCCTCAGAACGGCCGATCTCGGCGGCGACGCCACAACCGAGGACGCGACGAGCGCGGTCCTCACAAACCTCTGACCAGGAGGAGCAGTCACGTGAACACCGCGGACCTCATCTGGGCCAACGGAGAGCTGGTGCCATGGGAGGACGCGAAGGTGCACGTACTGACCCACGCCCTGCACTACGGCACGGGCGTGTTCGAGGGCATCCGCGCGTACGACACCGACCTCGGGACGGCGATCTTCCGCCACCGGGACCACCTCGAGCGCCTCCAGAAGTCGGCGACCCTCTACTACATGGACATCCCGTACGCGCTCGACGAGCTCCGCGAGGCGACGCACGAGCTGATCTCGCAGAACGGCCTTCGCAGCTGCTACATCCGGCCGCTCGTGGTGCGCGGGTACGGGCCGATGGGCCTCGACCCGCTATCGAATCCCGTCGAGGTCTACATCGCCGTCTGGGAGTGGGGCGCGTACCTCGGCGAGGAGGGGAAGTCGAACGGGATCCGGGCGCGGGTCTCCTCGTACCGGCGGATCTCGTCGGACTCGTTGATCCCGCACGCGAAGGCCTGCGGCCAGTACCTGAACTCGGTCCTGGCGAAGATCGAGTCGAAGAACGCGGGCTACGACGAGGCGATCCTTCTCGACCAAAAGGGGGTCGTGTGCGAGGGGACGGGCGAGAACGTCTTCGTGATCCGCGACGGGGAGATATTCACCCCGCCCCACACCGCGAGCATCCTCGACGGGGTCAATCGCCGGTCGGTGATCGAGATCGCGCGCGACCTGGGTTATCGCGTCACCGAGCGCGACGTCGCCCGCTCCGAACTCGTCCACGCCGACGAGGTGTTCCTCACCGGGACCGCCGCCGAGCTGACGCCGATCCGCGAGATCGACGACATCGCGCTCGGGCCGCCCGGGGAGATCACGCGGCAGATCCAGCGCGTGTTCGACGACGCCCTCCACGGGCGCGCGGAGCAGTACCGCGAGTGGCTCGACGTGGTGCAGGTACCATCGAAGGCCTGATGCCCCAGCCGCTGGACGCCCGGCGAATTAGGAGCGCGGCCGCGCTCTAGAGAGCTGCGTCGCGCGTGGCCGCCGCAGGCCTCAGTCCGCATTCGCCGAACAAGATGACTGATCCCGAACCCCCGCACCCCTGGATACCGCTGCAAACCTTCGCTGGACGTTCGTCCTCGGGCTCGTCCAGGCATTCATGCCTGAACTTCGCCCTGCGTCCTTCGCCAGCTCGGTTTTCGCGGTCCCAGGCGTACGCGGATTCGGCATCAATCATCTAAGGCGTCCGATTCGATGTCCGAGCAGGTCCTGATCTACGACACCACGCTGCGCGACGGCATGCAGGGCGAGGGCGTGTCGCTCTCGGCCGAGGAGAAGCTCCGCGTCGACCACGCGATCGACGGCCTCGGCTTCCACTTCGTCGAGGCCGGCTTCCTCAGCTCCAACCCGAAGGACGCCGAGCTGTTCGACCTCCTGGAGCGCGAGCAGCTCGAGCACGCCGACGTCGTCGCCTTCGGGATGACGCGCCGGCGGGAGGTGGACGCGGACGCCGATCCCGCCCTGGGCCTGATGGCGGAGTCCTCCGTCCCGGTCTGCTGTCTCGTCGGGAAGACCTGGAGGCTGCACCTCGAGAAGGTCACGCGAGTGGACGCGGAGGAGAACCTGCGGATGATCGCGGACTCAATCGCATTCCTCACAGGCGCCGGCAAGCGCGTCGTCTACGACGCCGAGCACTTCTTCGACGCGTTCCGCGACGACCGCGCGTACGCGCTGCGCTGCGCCAGGGCCGCGGCCGAGGCGGGCGCCGAGTGGGTAACGCTGTGCGACACGAACGGCGCGACCCTGCCCGACGAGATCGCGAGCGCGACGCGGGCGGTGGCGGGGGAGCTGGCCGGCTCGGCCGGGCTCGGCATCCACACTCACGACGACGCCGGCTGCGGCGTCGCCAACTCGATCGTCGCGGTCGAGGCCGGGGCCCGGATGGTCCAGGGCACGGTCAACGGCTACGGAGAGCGCTGCGGTAACGCGAACCTCACGACGATCGTGCCGGGACTCCAGCTGAAGCTCGGCCACGACTGCATCGACCCGTCCCTGCTGACCGCCCTGACCGAGACGGCTCACCTCGTCGACGAGATCTGCAACGTCACCCCGAATCCCAACCAGCCGTACGTGGGGCGCAACGCCTTCGCCCACAAGGGCGGCATGCATATCGCGGCGATCTCCCGCGACACGCGCACGTTCGAGCACGTCGACCCGGCGGCGGTGGGCGCCGACCGCAAGCTCCTGATCTCCGAGCTCTCGGGAAAGGGGACGGTGCACGCCCGCGCCGAGCAGACGGGGATGTCGCTCGCCGACGGCGACGCGGCACGCGTCGTGGACCGTGTCAAGGAGCTCGAGTCCCGGGGGTTCCAGTTCGAGGCGGCCGACGGGTCGTTTGACCTCCTGATCAGGAAGGAGACCGGCTCCTACGAGCCGCTGTTCCGGCTCGAGGCGTGGCGGGTGGTCGCCGAGAAGCGGGAGGACGGCCGCGTCCAGACCGAGGCCACGATCAAGATCTGGGTCGGCGGGGAGCGCTACCTGCGCACCGCTGAGGGAAATGGGCCGGTCAACGCGCTCGACCGCGCGCTGCGCGCCGCCATCGGAGACGTCTACCCCCACCTGCGCGACATCGAGCTCGTGAACTACAAGGTCCGCATCCTCGACGAGCGCAAGGGCACCGGGGCCGTGACCCGTGTGCTGCTCGACGCCACCGACGGGACCGACACGTGGGGGACGATCGGGGTCTCCGAGAACATCATCGAGGCGAGCTGGGACGCGCTGGTCGACTCGCTCGAGGCGGGAATGCTGCCGAGCCGCAGCCACCACACGCGCCGGGCGGTAACGGAGCCCGCGGCGCCACGGTGAGCGAGCGGATCCCGCTCGCGCGGCCGGTCGTCGGCGAGCGCG
>Ga0213882_10000387_pt1 | contig 15533 bp, 10 predicted proteins | sample BarmaccoBMER_R09_FD_160106 | JGI IMG/M metagenome (GOLD analysis project Ga0213882, IMG submission 160106) | Barbacenia macrantha exposed rock microbial communities from rupestrian grasslands, the National Park of Serra do Cipo, Brazil - ER_R09 ...
TCGAGGATCATTGTCGTCGTGGGGTCGTACGGGCCCCGCTGGCTTTCCCGCACGATTTGTAGTGGAAATCATCCTGCCTACTCAATCCAGCGTGTCAGCCGGCACGTTCTTCACCCAGAAGTGTCACTGCCCTGCCGCTTGAAGCTCCGCCCCCAATGTGATACCAAAGACGGACTCCAGAATTCCCCCAGAGCCGTGTTTCGATATTTAACTGGTCTGCGGTTGCCCAACTAACGGTCGCAACGTAGCCTGCTGACGAAATTTGCAGCGGGTTTGTTAATTACTTAAGTGTTTTAAACCGCGAGGGTCAGCTTGGCGATTGGCTGGAAAGTTTTGCGCGGTGCCGCCGCGGTCGGGTTATGCCTGACGATCGGCGCGATGCCTTCGCGAGCCCAATCCGTCTCTTCCAACGACGAGAGTACGAACGGAATGGTGTCGCCGCAATTGCCAAACGCGCAAAATCAGAATAAACCGCAAACGAATGAGACCATCACGCCCGGTCCGCAACGTCGTCTGCCTCATCAGCGGGTGATTACCACCAGCTCCATCGAAGGACTGGTCACCAATGAAGACGGCCGCGGTTTAGCGGGCACCCGCGTTGTGCTGCGAGACGCCGAAGGCAAGTCTCACGACGCGACGACAAACGGTGATGGAGTTTTTCGCATCAGCGATCTGAATTCAGGCGCCTACAGTCTGGATTTGCGGCGCGAGGGATTCGCCGACTTCACTCGCGAAAGCATTCAGCTTGGCTCAAGCGAGGTCTTGAGCATCGAGATTAAGCTGCGCGCAACGGAGAATAAAGCTGCAGCCACTGGTCCGCTCGACCGGCCTCTAGCCGGAGCGATTCCACCGGCTGCTACGGAAGCTGATGAGCAGCCGTATCGCGAACTGCGCCGGCGCCCTAATGAAACGGCGATGCCGGAGCAGACCGTGACCACTCCCGCTACTCCTCCTACGGAGAACGAGAACTTCGAGAAAAGAACCTACCGGTGGGACGTGACCGGAGGCGATCCGCACGATCCGCTGAATTCTTACCGACGCTATAACGTCGGAGGAGAGTACGACTACACCAGCGGCCACTGGTGGGACCCGTTCAACCGCAACAAGTTGAAGGGCGACTATCCGATTTTCGGAAAACAAACCTTTTTCTCTTTCACCGGTAGTGCGGTCACTGCCCTCGACGGCCGGCGCTTGCCTACCCCAAGCCTGGTAGCGGCGCGGAATCCTGGGGAGTTCACGTTTTTTGGCAAAGGCGGGCAGTTGTTTTTAAGTCAGCTCTTTCGGTTTACCGGCGAGCTTTATCATGGCGACGCCGGCTTCCGTCCGAAAGACTGGCGAGTCGTATTCACCCCTGCGTTTGATGTGAACTATCTGGCGACGCAGGAGCGCGGCATCGTCAACATCAATCCCCAGCGCGGGACGAATCGCTTTGACGATCACGTGGGACTGCAGCAGGCATTTGTCGAATATAAGATTCACGACCTCAGCCCCAACTACGATTTCATTTCCGTTCGTGCCGGCATTCAGCAGTTCCAAAGCGATTTCCGCGGCTTCATCTATTCAGAAGAGCAGCCCGGGTTGCGCATCTTCGGCAACCTGCGTTCGGATCGCTATGAGTACAACCTTGCCTACTTCTACCATCTGGAGAAAGACACCAACAGCGGTCTGAATACCTTCAATGACCGCCATCAGCAGGTGGCAATCGCCAACTTCTTTATTCAGGACTTTTTTTTCAAGGGCTATACCACTGAGTTCAGCTATCACTTCGACAAAGACGACCCGACGATCTACTACAACAACAACGGAGTGATCACGCGACCTGAACCGATCGGCGTGGTCGCGCCGCATGGCATCCGATCGCACTACGTCGGCTGGGCGAGCAACGGACACATCAAGCGCATCAACGTCTCGCACGCCTTCTATCAGGTACTCGGTTACGACACGGACAATCAGGTCGCCTCCCGGCGCAATGTCACACCCTGTCCAGCAGGTTTCGGAAAATGCGATCGCGTGGACATCAACGCGCAACTGGCTGCGCTGGAGCTCTCGCTGGACAAAGACTGGCTGCGCCTGCGCACTTCGTTCTTTTATGCGTCAGGCGACAAGCATCCGCGTGACGGAATTGCCCGTGGCTTCGATTCGATCGACGAATCGCAAAGCTTTGCCGGTGGTGACTTCAGCTTCTGGAACCGCGAGGGCATCCGCCTGACCAGCACGCTGATTGGACTCAAGTCGGACAATGCGCTCTTCCCGGACTTGCGTGCCAGCAAGAATGAAGGTCAGGCGAACTATGTGAATCCCGGGGCCTACGTGTATAACGTCGGCGCAGACTTCGACATCACGCCGAAGATGCGCTGGGTAGTCAACTTTAATTACCTGCAGTTCGTGCACACCGAACCACTTGAACTCGTGCTTTTTCAGAATCACATTCATAAGGGCATAGGCGGCGATTACGGAACCGGGTTCATTTATCGTCCGCCATTGTCGGAGAACATCGTGCTCGAAGGCGGCATCACGGGCCTCACTCCGGCGCGAGGGCTTCGCGACGTGTACACAGGCAAGACGCTGGTGAGTTCGTTCGCGCTGGTGAAGTTTGTATTTTGAGACATGCAGTCAGCTGACTCGTCATCACCCATTCGCATTAGCGAATCGGTGAGCGGATATTCTGCGAAAAATGTACTTAACCAGTCTTCGAGTGAGAAGATCGCTCTTCCGAATCGGCTCGTTCGCCCTAGCGGCCGGCCTGGTATTCGACGCGCCACTCCGTGTGCGCGCGAATGCCGAACAAGAGCAAGCCGGTCAGGTTCAATCGAACAATCAGAGCGAATCAATCTCGGAGCGCACGGAGCGCCGCGGCTCTCAGCTGCTAATCCGCCAGACGCAGGAAGAGGCAGATGCCAAGACGCGCGGATGCATGAGCTGTCATACGACGGTTGACAGCCAAACTATGCACGAGCCCGGGACAGTGCGCCTCGGCTGCACCGACTGCCATGGCGGCGACGCATCTGTGATGAACTCCGCCTCGAAGGACTCGGCAGAATACACCGCCAACAAATACAAAGCGCACGTCCGCGCTCGTTACCGCGAGGATGAGCGTTCGTCGGCCAATCCCCTTCGTGCAAACTTCGGGGCGCGCTGGCTCAAAGAAAGCGCCGAATGGATCAAGTTCGTGAATCCAGGTGACAACCGCATCTCATCGGAGACGTGCGGGCGCGCCGGCTGTCACTCCGAGGAAGTTCATCAGGTGCGCACCAGCATGATGACCCACGGCGCCATGCTGTGGGAGGCCGCTCTCTACAACAATGGCGGCTATCCCATGAAGAATGCCCGCTTCGGCGAGAGTTACTCGCGCGACGGCCAGCCGCAGCGGCTGATCACGTGGCCTCCCCCGACAGCAGAAGAGACAAAGAAGAAAGGCATACTTCCCTTCCTTGATCCGCTCGAGCGCTGGGAGATCTCCGAGCCTGGCAACGTGCTCCGCGTCTTCGAGCGCGGAGGTCAGGAGAAAGGCGAAATCGGCAATCCCATTTCGGAAGAAGATCCCGGACATCCCGACGTCAAGCTCTCCACCCGAGGCTTTGGCACGGAGCTGCGTACCGATCCCGTGTTTCTTGGGCTGCAGAAGACGCGCCTCTTCGATCCTCTGCTCTCATTTCCGGGTACAAATGACGAGCCGGGCGACTATCGTCAGAGCGGCTGCAGCGGCTGCCACGTTATTTACGCCAACGACCGTGACCCGGCCCACTCAGGCAAGTACGCGGTTTATGGCAATCAGGGGTTCTCACAACAGGCAGACCCGACGATTCCCAAAAATGAACCCGGCCATCCTCTTCAGCACGTGTTCACGCTCGCCATACCCTCGAGCCAATGCATGGTCTGCCACATGCACCCCGGCACGAACATGGTCACCACCTATTACGGCTACACATGGTGGGACAACGAGATCAACGGCGACAAGATGTATCCGCCGAGGCAGCACGATCCATCTGCTAAGGAAGCGTACGTAGCGCAGGTCCGCGATCCTGAGGGCGCCACCGATCGCGGCAAATGGCGGGATGTGAGTTTCCTCAGCCAGGTTGGGACGCCTGAGTTCAACAAGCAGCTCGACAAAACTCAGTTTGCCGACTTCCATAGCCACGGCTGGATTTTCCGGGCTGTCTACAAGCACGACCGCGAGGGAAATCTGCTCGACGCAGATGACCACATCATCGAATGGAAGGACGCTGACAAGTTCAAGAAGGCCGTGCATCTTGCCGACATCCATCTTGAAAAAGGGATGCAATGCGCCGACTGTCATTTCGAGCAGGATGCACACGGCAACGGCAACCTTTATGGCGAAAGTCGCAATGCCATCGTCGTACGCTGCGAATCCTGCCACGGCGACGTAACGGCGCGAGCTTCGCTCATCGCTGATGGTCCCGCTGCGCCTGAACACGGCATTAACCTGGCACTCAAGAACACGCCATTCAGAGAGAAGCAGTTTTATTGGCGTGGGGATCGTCTCTATCAGCGGTCCATCATGGATCCGAAGATCGAATGGGAGGTCGTGCAGGTCATCGACAGCATCACTCCCGGCAACCCGCACTATAGCGAGAAATCGCGACTGGCAAAAACCATTCAGAAGGACGGCGTCACCTGGGGCGTGGTGATGGACCAGAACGATCTCACCAAGCTGGCGCACTCATCCACGCGCATGAGTTGCCAAAGCTGCCACACGTCATGGACAACAAGTTGTTTTGGCTGCCATCTCGGGATGACTGCCAATCAGCGCATGCCCATGCTGCACAACGAGGGCCTGCTGACGCGCAATTACACGAATTATGACTTTATGGTCCTGCGCGATGACGTGTACATGCTGGGAATCGACGGCACGGTTACTGGAAATCGCGTTTCCCCAGTGCGTTCAGCATGTGCAGTGGTCGTAAGCTCGCAAAACGCTCAGCGGGATTGGCTCTATTACCAACAGCAGACCGTCTCTGCCTCTGGCTTCAGCGGACAAGCATTCAGTCCATATGTGCCCCACACGGTCCGCGCGAAAGAGACAAAGCAGTGCACCGACTGCCACATCTCGCAGCAGAAAGACAACAACGCCTGGATGGCGCAGGTGCTTGTTCAAGGAACCAACTTCCTGAACTTCATGGGCCGCTACATCTATGTAGCGACCGGCGGCGATGGATTTAACGCAGTCGCCGTAGCGGAGCACGATGAGCCCCCGGCAATCTACGGCAGCGATTTCCAAAAAGTCTCCTATCCTCGCGACTATGAAGAGTTCGTGAAACACAAGCGCGTATTGGACGATATCGATGAGCATCCGGTGCGCGCGAAGTTGGGAGGAGAAGAAGTTCTCGACGTGCAGCTTCGCGGCGAGTACTTGTACGCCGCTCTCGGCAAAGGCGGTTATCGCATTTACGATGTCGCCCAAATTGACAACAAAGACTTTTCCGAGAAGATCGTCACTGCTCCGGTCTCTCCGTTTGGGCAGAAGTTTTACGTGAAGAGCAAGTATGCGACGGCCATCGCCAGCCCAACCACACTGGGCGTAGATCCTTTACGCACGCAAGATCCCGAAAATGAGGAGCAGAAAATCCACCTGCTGTACGGGTTCCTTTATGGGACGGACCAATATGAGGGACTCATCGTCATCGGCAACGGGCTGAAGGAGAAAAAAGATTTTCCCGGTGTCGGGACGCTGCTCGACGGCAATCCGGCCAACAACTTCATCCATCGCGCGCTCACGTTTAATCCTGAAGGCAAGCTGAACGGTGCTCGGCGAATCACGATTGCTGGAGTTTATGCATATATTCTGTGTGATCGCGGCCTTGAGGTCGTCAACCTCGATGATCCATTGCATCCGAAGATTACTGCGGAAATCGGCAAACCCCTACTGAATGGTCCGACTGGCATCGCCGTGCAGTTCCGCTATGCGTTTGTTACGGATCACGACGGATTGAAGGTCCTCGACGTAACGCGGCTGGACGAACCGAAGCTGGTTGAATCGGCAAGAGTCCCGCTCTCAGATGCACGCAACGTTTACGTTGCCCGCACCTATGCGTACGTATCAGACGGCAAGGACGGGATCGCAATAGTCGACGTCGAACGGCCTGAAGAACCGAGGCTGGCGCGGATGTTCAATGCGAACGGCGCATTGAAAGACACACGCGACTTGAAGATCGGCATGGTCAGCTCCAGCCAGTTTGCCTTCGTGGCGGATGGCGAGGCAGGTTTCAAAATTGTGCAACTCTTCTCACCCGCCGACAACGACAAGTTCTACGGCTTCAGTCCGCCGCCTACGCCGAAACTGATTGCGAAATACAAGACCAAGGGTCCGGCGCTAGCCGTGTCAAAAGGAGTGGATCGCGATCGCGCCGTCGATGAGAGCGGCAATCAACTAACAGTCTTCGGACGACGCGGCGCGCGTCCGTTTACGTTGGAAGAAATGCAGCGAATGTATCTGCGCAATGGGCAGCTCTACACCGTGACGAATGACCCACCCGGGCGACCAAGAGAGACGAATACTCTACGGGCTGGCGGGCAATGAGGCTCCTGTCAGCTGTTCGCCGTTTGCGGGTCGGTTTAGCTGTTTTCGGTTGACGCCGCTCCGCACCCTTACCCGTTCCTTACCAGCGAATGGTTCTGACTCAGCAGGAGCGGGAAAAACTGCCCCTCAATCTTCTTACCCGCTGGAATGACTGGAACACCCGCAAGCAAAGGTTCATCGCTTGCCGAATGCACGCCGTCGCGGATGACATTAATGACTGTTGCTCGCCTGGCGCGGTCGGAGCGATTCGCAAATGAGCCGTGCACCAGCCGCGGGTGATGGAATGAGGCTTCTCCCTTCTTCAACTCTACTGGAACGGGGTTCTGGAATTGCTGGCGCTGTTCTTGGTCGAGCACGGCACTGATCGCGTTCATGTCGCCTGCCAAACCCGTAATGGGAAGATCCGGCCAGCGATGGCTCCCGTCTATGTATTGCAGACAGCCATTCTCGCGCGACGAGTCATCCAGACCGATCCAGCAAGTGAGATGGGCTAGAGGCCGGGTGCGCGTCCAGTAGGAATAGTCTTGATGCCACGCGACTACGCCACCATGATGCGCAGGCTTGCAGAAAAGCTGGTCATGCCAGAAGCGGACATCTCCGTTCAGCAACTGCGATGAGGGAACGGTAAACGCCGGGTTCCAAAGAAGATCGTGAAATCCAGACGCGATTCGCCAGGCACCGAGTGCGTGAAAGAGAACAGTGGCGGGATCGGCCGATTCATTCGAGTGGTATTCGTAAAAGAATTTGTTACCCGGATGATTGGGATTTACAAGCTGCGCCAGTTCCGCGCGAAGGATTTCAACCTGTTCATCACTCAAGATCCTTATGCCGCTGAGGTAGCCGTGCTCGTGAAAAAAAGCAATCTGGCACTCAGTTAGGCGCACAATCTCGCCCCCGGGCGGCTTGCAGAGTTCATTGCGGAGAGGCTGATGGACAAGAGAAAGGTCGTCCATATTCGCCAGTCTATCCCAGGATCAAGAAGGTGGGCTGCATGGAAGACTGGGCGTGCATGACCACCTATGCATCTCCGACGTTGTAGGATTTGTGGCCATGATTTCCCTTGCGCCGCAGTTGGACTTTAAGAAAGCTCTGCTTCTTCTTTTGGTTTCATTTTTATTCGTTGCCTTTGCCTGCTGGGGCCAGCAAGTTCCAAATAAGCTCCTTCAGCCTGCAGAAGGTGACTATATCGCCCATGACTTCCATTTCCGCTCCGGCGAAACGCTCCCAGAGCTTCGCTTGCACTACTTGACATTCGGCAAGCCACAGCGTGACGCCGAGGGCCGAACCACCAACGCGATCTTGATTCTGCACGGCACCGGTGGCTCTGGACGCCAGTTTCTGCAGCCGCAGTTTGCAAATGAACTTTTCGGCCCCGGACAGCCGCTCGATGTCGGTCGATACTTCATTGTCCTGCCGGACAACGTGGGCCATGGCAAATCGAGCAAGCCCAGCGACGGTATGCATGCGCATTTCCCGCAGTACGATTACGACGACATGGTCGCGGCGCAACATGACCTCCTGCAGAAAGGCCTAGGCGTGAACCATCTGCGTCTGGTGATGGGCACGTCGATGGGCTGCATGCACTCCTGGGTCTGGATGGAAAGCTTTCCCGACTTCATGGATGCCGGCATGCCTCTCGCGTGCCTTCCCGTCCAGATTGCAGGACGCAATCGCATTTGGCGAAAGATGACAATCGAAGGCATACGTCAGGACCCAGAATGGAAAAATGGCGACTACGCCACGGAACCAAGAGCCGCGCTGCAAGTGGTGACCGACTTTCTCCTCATTGCCGGCAGTACGCCGCTGCCGATGCAGATCCAATATCCGACGCGCGACTCCGCCGACAAATACCTTGACGACTATGTCAAACGCGTCACCGCAGCCTTGGACGCGAATGACTTCCTGTATGCAGTAAGTTCCTCACGCAACTACGACCCTTCGCCGCAGCTCGACAAGATCTCTGTGCCGGTGATGTTCGTAAACTCGGCCGATGACTTCATCAATCCTCCCGAATTGGGAATCGCGGAACGCGAGATCAAGCGCGTGAAGCGGGGGATGTTTGTGCTGATTCCAACTTCAGAGCGGACGCATGGACATGGTACCCACACCTGGGCGGTGTTTTGGAAGCAGTATTTGCAGGAGCTGCTGCAAGAGTCAGAACGGTGATTTTCGGTGCGGTCAATGCTTTGCTGACTGAAGGCCGGATTAGAACATAATAACGTTCGGCACTTTGCCTTACAGAGCAGAGGGGCGGATGAAGGTATACGGCGAAGAATCGGTGCTTGTTATTACACCGGACTCAGTGGTCCAGGCGGCGGAAGTACTTACCTCCACACAATGGGAGGAACTACGCACGTCTGCCCGCTTTGTCGCAGCTTGGAATTCTGGATTGCCAGGCAGACCAATCCCTGTCTTCTTGGAGGATACGGGACTCGAACACCGTCAGCTAATCGGACTGATACTTCTCATTGATGTTGCACGTCAGCAAAGCAAGGTAGCTTTGGTACGTGATGCTGTCAGATACTTGCACCAGCCGACCAACGAATTGTTTACGCTGCTGAGCCGGGACTGCCGGATCTGGGTTGTTCCACCAGTGAAAGAAGCAGTGATTCAATAAGCAAGAAAGATCATCAGCAAGATATCGGAGCGCTCCCACTGGTTAAAAGAGGTTCCAAAGATACTGGTTGTACACGTCGTGGTGGTATTGGACCTCCGGAACTTTCACGAATGTGCCCAATAGCCTTGGGCAGCGATCGGCTGAAGCTTTCTTAAGATCCGCGTAGCGCCCCTTCACGTCAGCACTCAGTAGGGTTGTAGTCCACTCCGAGGCCAAGAAGTTGTCGATGGCAGTGTAGATGTTGTCGGGCAGATATCGCTCGGCCTGCCGCAAATTCTTGATCTTCGCGATCTGGCCCTCAAGTCCAGTCCGAAAAACTGTGTACATCACCATGTAAGGATTGGCGTCCGGACTCACAGAACGGACCTCGACCCGCGCAGTTTTTTCATTGCCGATGGGAATGCGGATCATCGATCCTCGGTCGACCGGGGAGGCTTTGATCTGGTTCGGGGCCTCGAAATGCGGATCCAGACGTCGATAGGCATTCACACTGGCATTCAGCAACAGGCAAATGTCATTGCCATGTGTAAGGATTCGGTCCACAAAGTCCCAAGCCACCTTCGCCAGCTTCTCTTCCCCTCTCGGTTCCCAGAACAGGTTTTTGCCGGCTTTGCTGACGGAAACGTTCGTGTGCATGCCGCTTCCGTTCACGCCCACTACAGGCTTTGGAAGAAAGGAAGCGGTGAATCCCATTTTGGTGGCGACCTGGCGGCAAATGAGCTTGTAAAGCTGGATCTGATCGGCGGCGGCAACCGCTTCGCCATAGCTGTAGTTGATTTCAAATTGCGAAGGCGCCACCTCCGGATGGTCTTTTTCGTTCTGAAATCCCATCGCCCGCTGAACTTCGGCCGTAGTGTCGATGAACGTGCGAAGCGGGTCACCGGGCAGCGAATGGTAATAGCCGCCGGTATTTACGTAATCGAACTTGCCGGTCTCGTTGTAGCGGCGCTCCGCGTCAGGGCCTTGGAATAAGAATCCCTCAATTTCGTTGGCGGCATTCAGCGTGTAACCCTTACTCTGATAAATCTCCGCAGCCCACTGCTTGAACATGCCGCGAATATCGGCGGTGTAAGGCGAGCCATTTTTGTCGATTACGTCGCCGAAAACGAGCACTTTGCCCGCACCGAATATGTCTGCGGGCGCCCAGTAGAAAGCGCTCCAGTCCACTCCAAGACGCAGGTCGCTCTCACGCTGCGCGGTAAAGCCGCGAATGGAAGATCCATCGAAGGTCAGGTTGTCATAGCTGCGCAGCAGGAACTTCTTGTCGTAGTCCAGCATGTGCAGGCGGCCTTCAAGGTCGCTGAATAGGACGGTGACGGCCTTGATGCGCTTCTCGTCGGTCAAGTAGCGCAGGCGTTCGTCCTGGATTTTGTCGAGCGCGATCCGGCTCTTGCGTTGCTCCTTGGCTTGAAGGTTCAGGTCCTCCAACTCGTCATAGGGAATGGCCAAAAAATTACGCAATTCGTTGGACATGGATTTCCTTTTGGATGGAATTACAGAGCGCAGCAGTGAAGCAGTAGATTATCGCGCTGCGCGCCAAGCTCACAATAAATTTAATTGATTGGAGATATGAGAGCAGGAGGTCTCCGCAGCGTGCCCGAACCAGAGCAGTTGCGCGGTTCACTTCAGTGCTTCAAATCACGAAATCGCTGGGACTGCGAACCTACGAATTTCAGTGGTTTATGCCGCCGAAGATACAGAGAAAACACAACAGACGGTGGTTTCGATAGAATTACGTTCTGATGGACTCGCTGCTGCAAACGCTCGCCAGGATCCTCGTCGTCCTCTTTTTCATTGGGGTGATTGGGTCAATGGTGGTGGTCGTCATTAGCTTCGTTGTCGATCTCGAGCTGCTCCTGCAGGCTGACGACGAGCCCGCCGTTGACGGTACGGGAACGCGGGCGTAGAGTTTAGTTCTTTTGAGCTCCTGACCGTTTGTCCCGCGTCCCAACGGGACCGCAGCAGTAGTTCCGCCAAGAAATGTCCTCTCGCTCCCAGAGCTTACTACCCTCCGACCGAGTACGAATCGTCGTCGCCTCTTCGGTCGCCCTTACGTTTATCTCGTATTGGCGGGCCGCCGCAATCGTCCTGAACGATCTCGGTTCATCGGCGTACTACGCCGGCGGCATCGCCGAAGACGCATTCGGACGCTCTGCCCCCTGGTTCATTCTCGGAGTAATGCTGTTTTCCTTCGCTGTCCGCGCCGTTTACGTCGAGAGCTGCTCGATGTTCGTGCGCGGAGGCGTGTATCGCGTCGTGAAAGAAGCCCTGGGCGGCACGCTGGCCAAGCTCAGCGTCTCCGCGCTGATGTTTGACTACATACTCACGGGTCCGATTTCGGGAATCGCTGCCGGTCAGTACATCGGCGGACTGACGAACGAGCTGATCAGTAAGGCTGATTCACATGGCTGGATCCCGCCGCACTTGCATACCGTCTTCCATGGCGTGCCACAGGTGAATGTAAATGCGGTGTCGGTAGTCATTTGTCTGGCCGTCACGCTGTACTACTGGTGGGAGAACATCAAGGGCATCGAGGAGTCGAGCGACAAAGCTTTGCGCGTAATGCAGGTGACAACTGTAATGGTGGTCATCCTGCTCGGCTGGGCTGTTGTAAGTCTGCTCAAAGGACGAGGCGAGGGCTTGCCGCCCTGGCCCACACCATCCAATCTGCATTTCAGCGAAACGTCCCTTGGATTTCTAAAGCACACCAGTCTCGCTCATGTCTTTGGACTCTTCGGGATTCTCATGGCCTTCGGACACTCTGTGCTGGCGATGAGCGGCGAGGAGACACTCGCCCAGGTCAACCGCGAGATCGCGCATCCCAAGCTCAAGAATCTGAAGCGCGCGGCCATCATTGTTGCCATTTACAGCTTTGTATTCACGGGGCTCGGAACGCTTGTCGCGGTAATGCTGATTCCGAGCAAGGTACCGGTGGTCAGTTACGAAAACAACCTGCTCGCCGAGTTGGTTATGTGGTTCAGCGGTCCCCTCTTGCTGCGGCTGCTGTTTCGAACCTTCGTCGTTGTGGTTGGTTTCCTGATTCTTTCTGGCGCAATTAACACTTCCATCATCGGTTCGAACGGCGTATTGAACCGAGTCTCTGAAGACGGAGTGCTCACCGATTGGTTCCGCAAGCCGCAGAAGAAGTACGGAACCAGCTATCGGATCGTCAACCTCATCGTCGGTTTGCAGGTGATCACAATTTTGCTCAGTCGCGGGGATGTAAACGTGCTGGGCGAGGCCTATGCCTTCGGCGTAATCTGGAGCTTCACGTTCAACAGTCTTGCGATGCTCGTACTTCGCTTCAAGTACAAAGGCGAGCGCGGCTGGAAAGTTCCTCCTAATATCACCGTTTTCGGCAGAGAGATTCCCATTGGCCTCACTTCAGTTTTTCTTGTACTGCTGATTACCGCTCTGGTGAACCTGGCCACCAAGGAGGTGGCGACCCTTACCGGCATCATCTTTGCTGCTGCTTTTTTTGTGATATTCAGCGTTTCCGAACAAACGAACAGGCGGAAGTTCAAACACGTCAAAAAGGAAATGACTGAGCACTTCCAACTGCTTCACGAAGAGCGTATCGAGCGCGAGGCTGTTGGAGTCCGTCCGGACTGCACGATCGTTACTGTCCGTGACTACAACACGCTGCTGCAGCTGCGCTGGGTCCTGCAGAACACTGACACCACGGAATATGACGTAGTCGTCTTAGCTGCTAGGCTGACGGGACCGGGCAGCGGCGAAATCGATCTCTCGACCGAACAGATCTTCAGCGACCACGAGCAAACGTTGTTCTCAAAATGCGTGAGCATCGCTGAAAGCTACGGTAAGCACATATCGCTGATGGTCGTGCCGGCGCGCGACGTGTTCTCCGCCATCGTGCAGACGGCCAACTCGCTTGGCGCGGCGCGAGTGGTTGCAGGCCTCTCTACAAAGATGACGGCCGACGAGCAAGGCTTTCGCATGGGCCAGGCGTGGGAAGCTGCGCCTCCACCGAAGCACCAGTTCGTTTTCCAGGTGGTGAAGCCAGGACCGGAAGTGCAGAACTTCCGCATTGGACCACATAATCCCGATCTCACTTCAGAAGACGTCATGCTGGTGCATCGCTTGTGGCTCGATGCCCGGCGGCAGGCCGGCACGGAAGAACTGCATCACCATGACATCGTGACGCTTGCGCTCACTCGGCTGGCTGCAGATTACGCGCGCGATCGACAAACGGTGCTCAAGGATCTTCGCGGTAGGGTCGACGGCATGATCGGCACAACGCCGGCGCGTGTGGGACCTCAAGGCAAGCCGTTGCCAAAGCCGATTAGCGCCTCGCCTCCAACGGACCCTCGCCGACAATAGTCGTTCGAAGACGCGGCTGCTTCACGTCGTTGTGTTGAGAATCGTCTTCAGTTTTTCCATGTTAGTCACTGGCAGCTCTTGGACAGCGATCTGCGCCAACGCTTTATAAAGGTTCAACAGTTCAGGCCTCTGCTTCAGGACCTCCAGGTGCTTTCGCACAGTCGCAGCATCCCCGCGCTTTAGCGGGCCACTAAACGCTGCCGGTGGATCCAGACCTAAACAGTTCTCGATCGTCTGTCGCACGATCGGCTCCATGAGTTTGCGCGCGGTGGCAGACGACAATCCGGCGAGGCTGCCTACCTGCTGTGCTGCAGCCAGGAGCGTAACGATCGCCGGCGAAGAGAAAAAACCGAAAGCATGATATGCCGGCTTGAACTGCGATCCGATGCGAAATGGTTTTGCCTCCATGTCGCGTACGAGAGCGGCAATCACGGAAAGACAGCGGGCATCGCCCTCCAGGGCAAAGGGAACGTCTGTCAGAGCAGTTTCACTAGCGCTCACAAAGGTCATCAAGGGGTGCGCCGACGCAGTGCATGCGCCTGCGTCGCGCAGCGGGCGCAAAACCTCCGCCCCAAGAGCACCGCTCGAGTGCACGACAAACTTGCCGGTCCAACTCGTTCGCGTGAGCAATCGCTGGACAACGCTCGCAATGGCATCATCCGGCACGCATATCCAAGTGATGTTTGCAGCGAATTGGACCTTGCTCAAACTCATCCATCGGGCGTTCACTCTTTTCGCGAGTTTCCGCGCGCGCATTAATGACCCTGAGCCGTCGCGACTGATGATCGCCGAGATCGTGTAGCCAGTTCTGTGGAGATTGAGCGCTAACGCCGTTGCCCAAGTTCCGGCTCCGATCACGGCGATCTCCGGCTTCTTTCGTTTTGGGAAATTGGGCGAGGAAGACATTCGAGCGCGACCGGGCAGAATGTTACCCTATCGCTTGATGTCCGCCGGGAAAGCAGCCTCGCAGAAATATAACGGGAAGATTCCTCGTGCAAAGCGCGCCAAAATACTCTCCCGCAAAGTTGTGTATCGTGGCCGCGTCTATGCAGTGGTGGTCGATCGCGTGCGCGAGCCGAAGGGCGTTACCGCGCTGCGCGAAGTCATTCGTCATCATGGCTCAGTAGTGATACTGGCTGTGGATGACTCAACTTCTCCCCCGCGTGTTCTGCTGGAGCGGCAGTACCGCTATGCCGCCGATAAATATCTCTGGGAGCTGCCGGCTGGACACGTCGATCCCGGTGAGTCTCCCGCCAAGGCAGCCAGAAGAGAGCTGCTGGAAGAGACTGGCCTCACAGCTAAAGTCTGGCGCAAAGCTCTCCACTTTTACGTCAGCCCCGGAATCCTGGACGAGACGATGGAGGTCTTCCTGGCGACCGGCCTCACCCCTGGAAAAGCTCAACCGGAAGACGATGAGCGAATTAAAACCAGGTTCTTCCCGTTTCCCGAAGCGCTGCGAATGGCACAAGACGGCTCCATTCAAGATGCCAAGACATTGGCATCGTTATTCTGGCTGGATTCAGCGTTTTAGGTGAATTACTTAATCTGACTCTTCCGCGTTAAGAAGGGCACTATCAGGCGTAGTACTGCTTTTGACAATACCTCTTTGGTACACGATATAATTATTACCAACCAGTAAACCTCACTAGGACCCAAGACTTACCGCGGTACGCCGTTCCCCTCTCACCCAGCAGGCGTTGCAGTAAATCTCCTTGCTCAGTCCCCAAGGGAAGTTTCTGGAAGCTCGGGTCCAAAGGGCCTAATAAAGGAAATCAGGGAAGGTATGCAAGTGACTCGCATTAAAGGCACAGTGAAGTGGTTTAACAACGCCAAAGGGTTCGGATTCATCGGCCAGGAGAACGGTCCCGATGTATTCGTCCATTACAGCGCCGTAAAATCTGAGGGCTACAAGAGCCTTCAGGAGGGCGATCAGGTCGAGTTCGAGATCGTGCAGGGCCAGAAAGGTCCGCAGGCTGACAGCGTAATCAAACTGTCCTAGTGAGCTCAAATTCTTAAGTAAGACCCAGCCGATTTGGC
>Ga0213882_10000388_pt1 | contig 15522 bp, 17 predicted proteins | sample BarmaccoBMER_R09_FD_160106 | JGI IMG/M metagenome (GOLD analysis project Ga0213882, IMG submission 160106) | Barbacenia macrantha exposed rock microbial communities from rupestrian grasslands, the National Park of Serra do Cipo, Brazil - ER_R09 ...
CAGCCCAAAATCAGCGCCGCTCAGATCGTACCGTCATCCCCGGTGTAGTGAAGACCTTCGAGGGTCTGATCGAAAGATATCAGCCATTTACCTCGCTCGACCCGGCCCAATCGGCCAAGACGGGCTAGTGCTGCGCCTTGTCGTCGGCCGCATTGCGCGCTAACCCCACTACTCGCCGCGCCTCTTCGATCGCTTCGTCCAACGGTGTCCAATGTGCTGTCGTAGTTTGCGGGGCGGGAAGCTGCTGCCGGGGCTGTGGTAGGGAAGCCGGCGGCGCGGCTTGAACCGCCGGGAGGCTTGGATACCGGGGTGCCGGAAAAGCGCGGCTGATCTTCATGCGGCGGCGCTGGGCCGCTTCCTCGGCCTGGCGCTCCTTGAGGCCGTCTTTGCCCCATGTCTGCTCTTTCAACCGCCACAGGGTCTTGCCAAGGCACAGGCTGGCCGGGTCTTTCTCGAACTTCTTGACCATCCCGCCGAAATAGCCGCCCGCGCTTTTGATGAAATGCCCCGGCGGTTTTGTCGAGACGATCGCCACGGCGACGGCGGCATATTCCTCGCCCATGATCTGGCAGGCGCGATGCCAGAGGGTAAGGCTGATCCCGAGTTCGGCGGTCAAATAGCGGGCCGCCTCGATCAGCGCCGACCAGCTCCTATCGTCGTAGCGGGGCGGCATATAGGCGGCAAGGCGCGGGGCCAGCTCCACCATGGTCGTCGGGGTCACGTTAAGCCGTTCAGGGAACATCCCTCTGTCTTGGGACGGGGACTTAAAAGCTTTCCCTTCCTGAGATGGTGTGGGTTTGAGGGGAGGGGCCTCGGCCCGGCTACATGCCTCGCTGGCAATTACAGTATCAGTTAACTGATTGGCAGCTAGGGTTGTAAATGTATTGAGGGTGAAATTTTCTTCACCCTTGGGGTACGTTTCCACAGGTTTGATGAACTTCCGCAGCATGTCCTCGGCCGCCGATCGGCGGTTTTCAAGAGCCTGCACGGCCAGCGCCAGATCGGCCGAATGGGTGCAGCGCTTGGCGGCCGCCACCAGCTCGGCCGTCTCGCGCATCAGGCAGGCCAATGCCTCGCTCTCATGGCCCTGCCGGCCCAGTTCCTCGTCGGCCTGCGCAATGCCTTGGCGGGCAGTGGTGGTGCGCCGGCGCAGCTTGCGCATGCGGCTGCGCTCGATCTCGGCGTCGACGGCGATCTGCTTGAATTCGGCCTGCCGCTGGGCGAGGCGCGAAAGGTCGAAGCCGTAGGCTTCGATAATGCGCCCTTGGTTGTCGCGGCGGCCGTAGCGCTTGCCCTGCGGGTGATCGCGCATCACGAAGATGCCGTTCTCGCAGAGGTCGCGGACCAGCATCTTGACGCGCCGCTGCGAGACGCACAGCAGTTCCTGCAGGCGGATATTGGACGGCCATGCGATCGGCCGGCTGCCTTCCTCCCAATCCTGCGGCTTTGTCTGGCGCACCAGAAAGCCGACAAGCCGCTGCGTCAATCCGGGCAGACCGAGATAGGGCAGGGCCTGTTCGAACGCGGCCAATATCTCGAACGGCTTTGCCGTGTTGCGCGGCAGGCCGGTGAAGGCGTCGGCCTTGTCGATCTCGGCACGCATCGTGAGGGTGATGCGGCGGGTGCCGGCCGCGCGAATCGGGGCAGAGGATGGGGCTTCGGAGTGGGGTGATTCAGACATAAAGGCTCCCTTCGGGTTTGTGAAAACCCGCCCGAAGGGGCCGGAAAACCGGCGCAAATCAGCCCGTTAACGGAAAAGGATATCTTCCGTCTTGACTAAGGCTCCGAATTTTAGGAGTCTCGTTTTCAGCGACGAAACCGAGATTCCATTCGGCCTTGCGCCGACATCAGGCCCGCCCTTCAAGGCGGGCTTTGTTGCATCTAGGCTGTCCTCTCACCAAACTTGGACAATGCCCGCGAATAATTCGCGGGCTGCGGAAGTCTGAATCAGAATCGCGCATCAGGCAAGCGAACAACGCAATAATTCGCTGGCCGCGCGGCCGATTAATCGTGTCGAAATCGAAACAGCGCCCGATCGATCCTGCGGATTGATTACCGCTCCGCGCGTTGCGCGCGTCGGGTGAGCCTACGAGCACAAAAACAAATGGGACGACGGCCGAAAACCGCGCCGCCTCTCTGCGGCGCGGTTTTGCCGCTTCCCGCCGGCGTCACTCGATGCCGAACTGGCGGGCGCTCTGCGGCGATAGCATGCCGTTCTCAAATTTCCGGCGCAGCTCGCGGATGATCCTGTCGTATTCCCGCGCCTCGTCCGGGGTGGCCTGCCCGTCCGCGATGCGCTGCTGCAAGGCGGCGGCGTCCGCGAGCCGCACTGGCGGGTATTTATAATGCTTCCTCTTTTTGATCGGCCTCGGTTTGGCTTCGTGCTTGCCCGGAAAGAGGCGCTGTAGCTCGCTCGGGTCAATCCGGCGTATGCCGTTCGCGTCGAGCGTGTAGGGAAGTTTGCCGGCCTTCATGGCCTGATGCAGCATGCCTTTATTTCGGCCGCTGCGGCGGGCGGCTTCGCGCAAGCCGATCATCTCAACTGTCATTGGAAAGCTGCGCTGCTCTGCTGCTGTAGTGCTCATCTGGAATTGTCTGCCATTGGCCGGTCGCGTTGTCAAAAACGAGCGAAGCGGCCGGGACGACAAGCAACCGCGCCATGTGGCGCGGTTTCCGCTTCCCGCCAGCGTCACCCCGGAGCAAAGCTGCAAAATCATTGACAAGGGCAGGGCGGGCTCGCCGCGCAGGCGCTGGCGCAGCGGGCCGGTGAAAGCCCGCCAGTCGTCGAATCGGTTTTCCCTTTTTGTCGAACATGCGCGGCCAATAAAAATTGAGCAGAAACGCGGCTTTCTTTGGCGTACCATCCGGTGCCGCCGCTGCCGCGTCCATCAGTTCCCCGATACCATCATCTGCCCGAAAATCCGCCACCGGTGACCAGCCTTCGGTTCTACGGTCATCCAGATGCAGGATTTCTCCGATGCTGTTAGACCCGCTGCCGTCTGAATAATGCCCGGTGCGCTTCGCGCGAACGAGATAACAGCCCCGGTCGGCGTGTTCTTTGTAGGATTCGATAAACTCAACGGTCGCGCCGCCGATAGTGTACATCGCCATGTGAAGTCTCCCTTGATGTTTGTTAGCTGGTGTTGCGGTTGAAGGAAAGCGCGGGCCGGTGAGAGCCCGCCACGGCATCCTTGCCTATGCCGCCATTGGCTGCTGCGCCTCCTGTAGCCGTGCGGTGGCCGTGGCGTGGTGCTGCGCGTCCAGTTCAATGCCGATGAATTGCCGCCTTAGCTGTCTGGCTGCGACCAGTGACGAACCGGAACCGGCAAACGGATCCAGCACAATGCCGCCGGCGGGACAGAAAGCCTCGATCAGCGGCTTGAGCGCGGCGAGGGGCTTTTGCGTTGGGTGCAGCTTGTTCCCGGTGTAGGGAAATTCGATCACATCCGGGATCGGCTGCGCGGGCGGCTGCACTTCGCCTTTTGCCAGCACATAGGCGTTTTCGTGCTGGTAACGCAGAAAGCGGGTTGAGGACGGATACCGCTTGCGGAACACGACATGTCCGACCATGCGGAAACCGGCGCAGCGCCATGCGTCAATGAACAAATCGGCCTTGTTCCAGCCGTAAAAGCTGATGCAGAAGGCGGCGGATTTCAAAAGCCGATGCATCTGCGCGAAGGCCGGTTTGAGCCAGCGCGCATTGTCGTCATTGGCAACCTTACGCCCGTCACGCGCGCAATAGCGGGTGATGTAGGGCGGATCGGTGATGACAAAATCGACGCTGCCGGGCTGCATTCCGCGCATGATCTGGACGCAATCGCCCTGCAAGACGGTGTTGAGGTTGGCGGTGGCTGCGGTGGTCAATGTGCTTGTGGTCATGGTGTTCCCCTGTTCGTGATTGGTTGATTGAGAGAGAGAGAAGGGGCGGGCCGGTGACGCCCGCCCGTCGGCTCATGCGGTCGCCTTGGCGATGGCGGCGGACACTATCTTCGGGCAGTTTTCGTAGTATCCCTTGCGCTTTGACGCCGCGATGTCGGCAAAGGTCATGGCGACGTATTCCAGCGCCTCGATTAAATCACGATGCGCGTTGCAAGCCCGGACAATGAATTCCGTATTGGCCTTTTCCTGTTCGGTGTATTGCCCTGCCGCGCATTCGCGGGCGCAGTCGGCAACAAAAGGCGCTTCGGGTTCATGGTCGCTGGATACTTGTCCATAGATCAGGCATTCGTTGTTGCAGACCCACGGCCCCGGCGTGTGCTTTGCTGTCTGTGTCATGGTCGTTCCCCTGTTCGCGATTGGTTGATTGAGAGAGAAGGGGCGAGCCGGTGAAAGCCCGCCCGGCTCATGCTTGTTCCTCGAAGTCCTTTACGAGGCCCGCGTAACCGCAATTGCCGCATTCTGCCGGGCTGTCCGGCGTCCAGTGATGATCGCCGCAATTCGAAGCATCGGCATCCGTGCCGTTGCTAGTTACCCGCAGCCATACCGATGCTTGAATGTCGATCTCGCCTTCGTCGCCGCACTTCGGGCATTTCATGTCAAAGAAATTAGTCATGGTCGTTCCCCTGTTCGTGATTGGTTGATTGAGAGAGAAAAAGGGCGGGCTCGCCGCGCTGGCACTGGCGCAGCGGGCCGGTGAAAGCCCGCCCTGGGCTGCGGCCTATTCGGTCGCGGCGGTGTCTGCCTCGTCGTCTTTCGGAACGGTGCAGGTGATACGGCCGCCGACGCTGATCTGATCGTGAATCACAACGTCGAAGCCTTCGCCGTTCTTGTGCGGCCAGACGACGCCGACCGCGCGCCAGTAGCTATTTTTCTTGCCGTCTTTGGTCACTTCCTTGACGACATAGGCGATATGGGATGGCTTGCTCATGTGCTTCTCCTTTTGGTTATCGGGTTGCAGCTCTGCTGCAACCCTTGGCCTCGCCGAGAGCCGGGGGTAGCAAGCGCAAGCACCTTCGCGGGGACCCGAAAAGCAATGCGGTCTGCGCGCTCCTTCAGCGCGCAACCGCATCTGTCTTTTTGGGCGGAAGGTGCTTGCGCGCGCGAGGACCCAGCGGGTCCTTAGTCTTGCGGCGTCCGCCGCTAGAGAGTCGTCCGCCGGCAGGCGGATAATGGGCTGCGCCGGCAGGCGCGAAAACAGGACAGGTGACGGCTTCTTAAAAACAAAAAAGCGCCGTCACCGTGAACCCAAAATCATTTTGTCAAAACATCCGATAACGGCGTTTCTAGGCTTTGGCGGTCGAGCGATCGGATCGGCGCTGGGGGCCTCGGCCGCCGCGACGGGCCGGCTTGCCGGCGGGATCTGCGCCGGGTTTTGCGGGGCGAGTGCCTCGGCATTCGGGAAAACGCGGGCAACCCCAGAAGGCACCACGCGCTCCGGATCGGAGCTGCATGGGCGTCTGGCAGACCGGGCAGGGCGGTATGTCAGGCTCCTGTGCTGCGCGCGGGTTCCGCTGGCGGTAGCGCCAGTCGGTGCGGTCGCGATTTCCTTTGCCCTTGTTGCATGTGCTGCACAGCACTTGCAGGTTGGCATAGGTGAGGGCGAATTGTGGATGCGACCGGCGCGGGTAGATGTGATCGACGTTGATCTTCCGGCCGTCCCTCGGGCCGCGACCGCAGCATTGGCAGAGCGCTTCGTGGTCGCGCAGAAAGTCGTAGCGCAAACGCGCCCATTCGGCCGAGTGTTGGGTGAAGGCGGGTGACTGGATGAACTCGATCTGCTCTGCGGTCAGAACAGGCGGCGCGCGCAGTAATTCGCGTTTGATGTCGCGAAAACTCCGCAGTATCGGGGCAGTCGCCATAGTCGCTCAAGTCTAGCAGGCAATGGTTAAAAGGCTTGTGACGGCCCCTTGGGTGGCCCGCCCTAGTCCGACGAAAACGGGTCGGGTGCCGGCTCGGGCGATGCGCTCGGCGGTTCGCTGGCCGGGCGCGGTTTCCGCTTCTTCATCCGGGCGATGTATTTGGTGTTGTGCGCGTTGATTTCGCGCCGAGTGTAGACCTTGGGCGGGGTATAGCTGCGGCTCGTCGAGCCGCCTTCTTCTTTGCGGATCGCGAGGGCCGCTCTGGCGATGGTCGGGGCAACCGGGTGCCCATTGGGGCAGGGGATCGCCTCGGTGCGATCGAGAGAATGGCCGACGATCTCGCCGCACTGGCGGCACATCGCCTTGTACGTCGCCGGCACGCTCTCGCCATGCATGCTGCGGGCAATAGCGGCAATGAGCTGCGGGCCGTCGATCAGCTTGAGCGGCGCGGTCGCGGCATAAGCTTCGGCTTCGCGCGTGAAGCCACGCGGCGTGATGTAGAAGCCGGCGGCGGCGTTGGCGTTGATAACGTCGGCGTGCAACTGAGTCAGGTCGTTCGGCCGCGTCGCGCTCTGACTGGTCGTCGAGGCGAATGCGATAAGGTATTTTTTGCCGTCCTTGGTCGCGAGCAGTTTGGCGGCCGTATCCGGGGTGATCAATTCATAGCCAAGGCGTTCAAGCATCCGCGCGACCTGGGCGCGCAGTTCGAGCGCATTGAGCAATCGCATGGCTTCCAAGGTCGGCACTATGGCGGCCGCGAGGCGGGTAAATTCCCGTTGCCGCAGCTCCTGGGCCGCGCTGGCAAAATCGCTTACAGGCATTGGTCGCTTATATCGTATCGGTGGCTGGCACTGTGCCAGTGATTGAACACACGCCGCAGGGTGTACGAACGGACAATAGAAATTACGGTCATGATAATGCCGATTTCGATATTCTGGCGCAGGCTGATTTGAACACCAAAAAGCGGAAAGACGACGATCTGCGCCGCAACGGCAACGCAGTAGCCGACAGCGACATTCACCAGCGCCTCAATCAGGCTATGTATTCTCGATTGTGCGCCGGCCCGCTTTTTCATAGGCATTGGCCGTTTATATCGCAGTACAGTTAATTTGCTTTTAATCCTGGGCTTAGGTCGGTCGATTAATTCTGCACGATGCTGAGGATGCCCCGTTTTTGATCGACACACGGACAACGCAGCATCACCGGCTTGCGACGCTTGCCCCGCCATCCCCAATGCCACCCGTTGCCACCACAAATGGTGCAAGCCGGATCGGCGTCGGCCTTCACCGACGCTTCGCTTTCGGCGTAGGCGCGGCGTAACTCGTCAAGATTCTGCTGCACTGTGACAACCTTTGGCATAGCTACACGTCTGCCACGGCGTCCCGCCGCAGTCAAAAAGCGGTATGGGTTCGAGTAGGGGTAGGACGCTTTATCGCATCGTGGAGCCGTGCAACGCCTTGGGCTGCGGCGGACGCGATATCCGCCTAACGAGCTTCCTTGCCTTCGATCTGTACCGGTGCGCTGTCACGCCCTGATCGCGCATGGCCTCGCTTCTGATCGCGCTGCCGGTCGAACTCGGCCTCTGCCAGCGCGCGGGCACCAAGGATCATGTCGCGGATATCGTCGTAAGATCGGCACGCGTCGTTAAACCACGGAATTTCAGCATATGGAACATGGTGCCGAAGTCGAATAGCCTCGCGTAAATATTCGCCGGCTGTATCACCTTTGATGTGCATTACCGAACGCAGATGTCTTAATGCTCCGGCCATGCAGCGCTGTCCCAGTATGTTGCGCCACTCTCCATATGTCCATCGCTGCCCATTCTCGCCAAAGAACTCCAGCATGGCGTCGAGCATCTGAATGGCCTTCTCGGGGTTGCGCTTAGGCATGACACCGGCTCCTGAATGGCGGTCGGTGACGGTATCACGCCGCCGTCAAAATGGCCCGTAATCCACGGTGCCAGATTTTGTGTCAACGCCTGTCGAGTATTCGGCTGGTCGGCAAAGTCTATCGCCGCACTCGGCCGACCGCGCGCGCAAGTCTGAAACCCCGCCCGCCTGTGGTTTATCTTATCGGCGGCGATAGCGACTTGCTGGGGACTTTTGCGCGCTTTCCAGAATGCACAGTTATGCGACTTGCGTCGCTTCTCCTTCGCGTGCAAGAACTACAAGATATTGATCACCCGAGCGTGTCATTTCGCATCTTGGATGCCCCCTATCCTCAACCGTTAATGGCTTAGTGACGGTGAAGCCAATCTGGTTATATTCATAACTGCCTTCTGTGAACAAAGGAGGTTCTGGGTGAAAGCTTGCGTCCTTCAATCGACAAGGCAAACAATCCATTAGTGTTGAGGCCGAGAGTTTCGTAACGCTCCTCCTTGGTACTCACAGCGGGATTGACGTACCTCGCTTAACTAATTGTTCCTAAGGGAGGCTCTGTCTTGAAAAGAAGCCGACGCGTGCCGACCGGAGCGGTCAACACTTCAACCTTATATGATAGCATCAAAACGGCTCTGCTCAATAATTGGGTTTTTGCAGTACTTGCTTTAGTGACACTGGGAGGAATTACAGTGGGCAGTCTTATAGCAGCCATACACGGCATCATAACCACTGTGAGTCCTGCCAAACCTGCAATGTCGATGCTGGTGACGGTCGATAAAGGTAAATCATGTGGTGGCGAAATTTGGCCTGAGCCTGAAAACGAAACGGATACACTGCAAAGGTCGATTATCGACGTAGGCTTGAATAATAATTCTGACAACAACGTTATGATTACGTCGGCAACACTTTACCCAGAGTGGATGTTCGGTAGTAATTTCCAAGGAGAAATCAAACCAACAGCCGAATACGACCTGATGTTGGACGATTGGTTGGAAATGGCTGAACTAATGCTGAACGCCCGTGACGTAGATTTTCATCACCTTGGCCAAACACAGTATGATCGTCATCCTGACGAACGAGCCGACAAAACCTCTCCAGGCCTTCGACCGTGGACAGGGCAAGACGATTTAGACAACAAGATGAATGACCATCTTAAGGAGGAGTTTACCAAATGGTGTTTGCCAAAATTTAAGTCACGTATTTGTCAAGAAGGAGTCAATGGTCTAATTACTGCAGGTCGAGTCAAAATAGAATCCTACGGTGAAGATCCTGCTATTTACAAACTTCCATGGGTGAAACCTGATCCAGTGGAAATGACGAAAATGGTTATCAATAAATATACTATCATGAAGCATACAGCAGAAAGATTTCTTATTAAACTGGGATTAAGTCAGTCTAATGAGTATCTTGTAGGGACGGTGTTTCTAGTAATTACCACTGATGGTGGAGAAACGGTGAAATCGGGTCCGCTACGAATCGCTGTTTGTGCACCTGAGAAAGTAAAGTGACAACGTGCAGACTGTCTTATGCAGAGATGTGACGAGGTGGCCAGCGCCGCCGCTGGGCGATCGCGGTGCTAAGGCGAAGCGACTTGCGAGCGAGCTTAGCGCCACTGATATGGAACGGTCCGCCCTGCGGCTTTGATGATACTCCTTCACCGTAGTGGACTCTCACCTCGTACTCTTTGCCGGTTGTGATCGGCGCACCATAAATCAAGATATTTGCAACAGCGATTTTAGGTCACAAAAATCGAGGGGTTTTGAGAGACGCCGAGAGCCTACGAATGTCGCGCGTTGAAAGCCCGCAACCGACCCGAATCGGACGGTGCCGCCTAATCCGTCGAAATCTGGTGAGCGGGCTACGGTTCTAAATTCACCAAGACGAATTAACAGAATGTGCGCTATGCGGCTTCTGGTATAGATCATTGATAGAAACGTCACCGAGCGGCCAAATGGGAAAGAAACAACGTGTTACCCATTGACAGTATAAGCCAAAATGCTGGTTCCATATCAAGCAGCCTATAATAAATGGTGATCATAGGACGATGATATGCATGGTACTCTAAACTAGCATTTGCGTCTTCCCATTGCCTGCTTTGCATTTCGACGCGTTTAATGCTATCTCTAAAAGCAGATAATTGTACACGTAGCGTCAGCCTTTCAATATACCATATGTATCCGATTAACATTTCAAGAATTAAGATAATAGCTGTAGATCGGAATTCGTTATTTATCGCCAATGAAACAATGATTATGAAGATATACGACCCTCTAAAAAAAAATCTGCTTGTAGCTTGCAACCGAAGCAATCCCGCGTATCGGGCAAGAAACATCTCGCGTGTTGCAAACCCGTCATCTTCTGATTGTCTCATCTTATCGAAGGGAAAGCGCGAGGTGCTGAATTATGTGATCAGCAGACTCGCCATTGTCATGAGCTTGGATTAAAGAGCATGGTATGATACGTACAGATCGTGTACGAGGTCCAAAACCAGATTCCAGAGTATGATCCATGATGGTCCGCGAGTTTGTTGTCCAATCCGATATAGTCGTCTGTGAGACAAGGTCTTTTTTATTAAGTACTAATACTATGCTTGAGAGTACTTTCCGTAGTGGGCGGCGCTCTCGCAATTTCTCTGATAAATTGGATGAAAACTCTTGCAAATAATATTTTCCTGAATACTCATTGTCTCCCTCCCAATTTGAGGTTAAATCAAGCATTACGATGAGAGCATGAGGTTTAAAATAAGCAAAGTTTTCAGCATGCTCACCCGGCCTAACTTGACCAATAGTATCTATGGCATGTTTTATTTGTATCTGCAAACGCTCGTTCTTACCTGCTACCACTCTAAAACCGGCGGTTTTTACTATCTTGGTCGTCCGATCTGTAGGAATGTTTGGAGTAGCAAAAGTGCCGTATTGAAAATAATCTACAAAGCTCGTTTTGCCTGCACGTGGCTGGCCGACAATCAATATCTTCTTGCCTCTTAGCCACGTCGTCACCCAGGCCATACCAGTTGGCGCTACGCGTGTTATTAGCTGGACACCGACTTTAAGGGCGATAGCCTCCCCACCAGACATTGAGATCTCCTATCGAATACACGTTCGCGTCTCCCGAGATGATCCCGGGGATTGGTAATGCGCCGGAATCCGCTACGCACAAGCTTATTTCTGCTTTTTTGATCGGGCGTAGCAAGATGAAAGAAGGTCGTGATGCGCGATAAGCCCTGACGTTCCTGAGCACCACACCCAGATGTCCGGTTACCACCCATAGCCGCCGGTGCAGATCTTGTGCTCGCGAACCCGCCAAAACAGCTCTCAAAACTCATTATCGATTACCGCCTCTCATAAGGCGTTTTGTGACAGTGTGCATAAATTAAAACATCTGCATCGCCGCGCGGGCCTTAATGCAATTGCACTTTTTTGATGCAAATTTCTGAAGCGGCAATCGCGGCCATCAACACGGCTTAAGGCGTCAGCCGTGAAATCGTCGCCGGACTGACGTTATAAGTGCGGCCGATATCGGCCAGCGTTTCCTCGCCTTGGTCGCGGCGCTTGACCGCTTCTTTCTGTTGATGCTGCGTGAGCTTCGGCGGCCGCCCCATTTTGACGCCGCGCGCCACGGCTCGCGCCCGGCCTTCGCCGGTACGGGCGCGGATAAGATCCCGCTCGAACTCGGCCAGCCCGCCAAGCACGGTCAGCATCAGCCGGCCGTGCGAGGTGGTGGTGTCGGCCCAAGTGTCGGTCAGCGATCGGAACCCGGCTTTGCGATCGGCGATCGCCGCGAGCGTGTTCAACAGGTCGCGTGTCGATCGCGCCAGCCGGTCAAGCCGTGTCACTATCAGCACGTCGCCGACCGCAAGCTGGTCGATCACGCGGCGAAGCTGCGCACGGTCGGTCTTGGCTCCGCTGACATGCACGTCGCGGAAAACTTTTCTGCAACCGGCCTTGGTCAGTTGCCGCGCCTGAGCCTCGACGCTCTCGCTTTTTCCGCCGGGTGATACCCGCGCATAACCGTATTTCATGGGGTTAGTTATGGCGGTAATTTATGCAAAGGAAAAGCGCTTTTAAATCAAGGCGCTAATTTTTTTGCATAATTCTTAATTTATGAACACTGTCACAAACGCCTTATGAGAGGCGGTAATCGATAATGAGTTTTGAGAGTTGTTTTGGCGGGTTCGTGGGCTCGAAATCTGCACCGGCGGCTATGAGTGGATTGCCGACATTCGTCGAAGCCATAGTGAACGGAAAGGTTGCGCCGAAAACGGCCATTGGAACTTTGGCCAAGTCCCGATCGCATCTAATGCGAGCCCGATAAAGCCGCCGGCTCTATGCGGCAAGCGCCGATTGCGGCAAAATTGCGCCTCCGCGCAGGGCGAGCGACCCGTTTCCGCGCCTCGGCACCGTCAGCTGACTGGGTACGCGATGCGCGATACGAGATTGCGCAAGACGAGCAAGCAGCAGCGCACCCCGCGCGGTCATTTGGGGGCCGCTTTGCCTTGCGCTGGTGGAGCAGAAAACCATGATTGTCGAGAAGCTGAAATCAGGTGTGATCACCGTTGGTGACGGACGCGGCTTCGTCGTCGAGGCTGCAGGCGAGCGGCTCGTCATTACCGCCGCGCACTGCCTACCGTTCCTCCCGCCGGCCCGGCCTTCTTTCGGGATCGAGACGCGTACCTACGGGCCGCTCCTCGCCCCCCGTGAAAAAGCGCCCGGCGCGTGGGCGGTGTGTCGCTTCGTCGATCCGATCGCCGACATCGCGGTGATCGGTTCGCCCAGCGCTCCGCACGCCGATGATTACCAAGCGCTGATGGCGACGGCGACGGCGCTGCCGATCGGCGATTCCGTTCGGCACCCGGTGAATTTCTGGATACCGGCCCGGCTGCTATCGCTCGATGGCCGCTGGTTTTCCTGCACTATCCGCCACTACGGCGGGCCGCTTTGGATCACCCACGCCGCCGAGCGCGTCCACGTCGGGATGTCCGGCTCGCCGATCGTCTCGGAGACCGGGACGGCGATCGGGGTCGTGTGCACCACAACGTCGCCCAGGGAAGGTGGTCCTAACGCACGCCTCTCCGACAACCTACCGGGATGGCTGCTCCGCGACACCTTCTAGATGGTTCGCCTGTCGCTGTTTTCGCACTCAATGGCTGGCTTCTACGGTCCCCTATTAAACCGTTCGGTCTGTTCCTGACGGGCGAGATCGGCTGACCTGGAACGCTCGCCGCAGCGGCCCTCAGCCCTCGCGACCACCGAATGCCCCGGCGCCAAAAAGTCCGGTCACCTTCTTCGACTCGATTGGCGCTTGCCAATGGCCGCCAAGGGGCATGGGCTGCCGTCGCCGTCAATACGAGCGAATGGCTGTAGTGGGTCGATAGCGGGCTTTCGAGGCGCAACATTCGAGACCTCGGGGCGTCTCTCAAAACCCTTCAATTTTCGGCCTCAAATCGCCGTTGCAAATATCTTAATTTATGCACACTGTCACAAACGCCTTATGAGAATTTATGCACACTGTCACAAACGCCTTATGAGAGGCGGTAATCGATAATGAGTTTTGAGAGCTGTTTTGGCGGGTTCGCAGGCTCGAAATCTGCACCGGCGGCTATGGGTGGACAGCCGACCTTCACTGCCACACTTTGGAACGACGGAGTCGCGCCGAAAGCGCCCATTGGAGTACGGGCTCAAAGCCGCGGCAAGCAAGTCACCGGTCGGTCGAGAGACGGAGCCTGATCTCGCCTTGACCGGCATGACCTGACCCATGCAGGGTGCATCCCTAACGCCAGAGGATCGCGGTGAACACGATGATCCGGAGTCGGTGCAGTCGTGCGCTCGCGATATGCACGCTCGGTATTGCCGTCGCCGGTGCCGCTCTTTCGCGTTCGGCATCGCCAGCAGGTTTTCCTGCTCCTGATGCCCTGTCGCGTCTCATGTCAACATATCACGTTCCTGGTGCCGCTTTGGCATTAATCAAAGATGGCAGAATCGTGCTGGAGAAGGGATACGGTTATCGGGACTTGGCGACCCAGGCGCCGGTCACCACCACTACGCTTTTCAACATCGGGTCGATCTCGAAATCGTTCACCGCGCTCGACATCGCCAAGCTGGTCGATCAGCACCGGGTCGATCTGGACGCACCGGTCATCAGATACCTCCCGGATTTGCGGCTGAGCGATCCGCAGGCGACGCGGACGCTGACGTTGCGGCAGTTGCTCTCTCACACCAGCGGCCTTCCCGCGGATGAGCAATGGCCCCAGCAGGTGCCACCGACTCGACAGGGAATCGTCGCCGAGTTCGCCACTATGCCGATCACCGCGCCGCCGGAGACGCGCTTTCAGTATTGCAGCCGATGCATCGTGCTCGCAGCTTGCGTCCTCGAACGGATCGTCGGCCAGTCTTGGGAAGCCTATACGCGGACGCATGTCTTTGCTCCGCTAGGCATGACCACGGCCTCTTTCGGCCCTGTCGGTCTGGAGCAGGCACCCAACCACGCGCAGCCGTACCACCATGACCCTGTGCTAGGCCCGGTGCCGGTGCCTTGGGGCCGTCTCCAGTACCTGGACCCTCTGGCACCGGCAGGTGGCATCGATGCCAGCATTGATGGGATGGGGCGCTACGCGTTGCTGCAACTCGGCGACGGGACGATCTTCGGGCACCGGGTCGTTACTGCGGATATGTTGGCCGAGCTGCATCGGCTGGGGATCGCCGTGGGGGCGGACTGGTCGCCATCCGCTCCGACCAAGAACCTGCACTATGCGCTCGGCTGGTTCACCGCCAACATTCACGGCGTGCATCTCGTTTTTCACAATGGCGCTAATCCCGGTTTCCGCGCATCGATCTTCCTCGTTCCCTCCTTCAAGGCGGCCGTGGTCATTCTGGCCAACGGCGAATCGGACCGTTTCACCGAGGCTGCTAGCCGCGGTCTGCTTGAGCAGCTTCTCCATTAGCAACGGCGCGAAGTTCGTGATCGCGGCGATCCGCTTCGCAGAATCAAGTCGGCTCTGAGGCATGGGCCGAGCTTGCTGTCGATGGAACCGAGCGACTGCTTTGGGTCGACTCCAGCCTTAGTCGATGGGTATCAAATGTTAGATTTTCGCCACGTGGCTGAAATCTGACGCTTGGTACCCGTGCCGGGGGTCGGCTCGGGGTAAGAACCCTTGGAGGACGTGACATACGCATCCCTGCTCTTTTTATGCTTGCCTCTGTCGCAGTGTTTGCCGCACCTGCCTTCGCCCAGACTTCGGGCACGAACGCCGTGCCGGCCCCTCCGAACGCTTCCGCCACCACCCAGAATCAGACCGTACCGAAAAATGCTGCAACGTTTTGTGCGCAGCATGTGGGCGCGCATCCTAAGCGTGACTGCAGTTTTTCAACACTTGACGAGTGCCGCGCGAGCATCAGGGCGCAGAGCGGCGGACGTTGCTACAGAAAGCGTTAGAAGCTTGGTCCTTGGCGGCTGTCCAGCAATCAAGGGGCTCTGGAGTTGGTTAAACCTAGCCAAGGGCGTCCCTTGATACCCCTAAAGGGAACAGACACACATCGCCTTATCATCCCGCTGCCGCACACCTCTCGCTGCAAGAGGCACATAAATTATTTCTGGAAGGCCCGCGTTGCAGGGGTTCGATTCATACGAAGGCCGAATGTCGGCAAAGGGTCGACTGCGGTCCATCCCGTATCGAGGGGCGCGGAACTCGCCGACGGCATCGGACGGCTCGCGGAGCGCTTCGCCGGTCTCGCCCGCCGATCCTGCTACCCTCACTCGGAGACGCCTGGGCGGTCTCCCCCCTTTATAGGCATTCCGCACGCGAGATACGTACCATAACGGAGAGCCCGCCCGCCGCACCCCGCGCT
>Ga0213882_10000393_pt1 | contig 15423 bp, 14 predicted proteins | sample BarmaccoBMER_R09_FD_160106 | JGI IMG/M metagenome (GOLD analysis project Ga0213882, IMG submission 160106) | Barbacenia macrantha exposed rock microbial communities from rupestrian grasslands, the National Park of Serra do Cipo, Brazil - ER_R09 ...
CGGCAGGCCACGCAAGACGCTGGGCTGGCGAAAGCCGGTTGAAGTCTTCGAGAAGCTGATCGCAGAGCATTGTGTCGCCATGACCGATTGAAACCGCCGTGAGTATCCCCCTGGTGGCAGCGAGCCGCTTCTCGAAGGACGTATCGAATTGCAACAGTAACGTTGCGGTAGCCCAAGCAACTGAGAATAACGTAGCTGTCCCTCCGGGTTCATCAGGTAGAGGCAGGTTCACAATTTTTGCCGTCGCGAAGCAAGCGCCGGGAATAGCGGCGATTAGAACTACCCTGATGCGCCGCAGCGCCCGGAGATGGGCATGGGTTTAATGTCATCTCTTGGTTGGGCCGGCCTGTCCACCGGGGCGCCGAAGCCGGGGGGACAACGGCTCGACCGGCGGCTGGCCGGGGCTTCTACTCGCCGCGAGTGCTGGCGGCCCGCGCCGACGCCCGCGCCACTGGGGATACGAGGTGCAGGATCGCCGTTGCCATCCGGGCGGCCTGCTCTTCGGTGAGCCGCACGGCGCCCCGATCCAGGCTGTGGATCATCCACGTGCCGGTGGTCTCGCGGATCGCCAGCAGCGTGCACTCGGTGTCATCGTCGGTGCGGGTGCCGGGGACCGACACCTGGACCGGGTACCGGGTTCGGGGTTGGTCGCTCACGCGGGGAGTCCTTCCTTCGGTGAGTCAGCCGAGTTCTCGTACGTCAGTTTCCGGCAAATCGAGATCATGTGTTGCGGCATGCTCCCCCGGGCCGAAGTGAGTCGCGCGCCGCCGCTTCTCCGTGGTGTCTCTTGAGGTGCTCAACGAGTTCGTCCCGTAGCGTGGTCCGTGCTATACCTACGAGGTCCGCGACCTCAGCGGCCGTGTCGTGATCGCCCCCCATGGAGTAGCCCACGTGGACCCACGGGCATGTATGAACAGGGCAGATAACGACATCGGCGTCTGGGTGCTGTTGGTCATCGCGGGATCTGGGATCCTTTTCTTCGGGCGCGTGGGGAACCGACCGGCCGCCGGGAACTCGGACGGGGGCACGGCTCTCAACCAACGGCTGGCCGGGCATGACTCGTCTCGCGGACCCCGGGCACCGAACTTCACCCCGCATGAGGCGGCTACCGTGCCCTGAGCGCTCAGCTCGCCGTGGTGGGTGTCGTGGTCACCCTTGGACCGCAGGTACCAGGTCACGGGGTGCCCGCCAGGGTCGCCTCGGCCATCCGGGCCTCGGTCACCTCCACCAGGTCGTGGCGGGCGTGTAGCTCGTCCCAGGTGGTGTGGTGGCGGCCCTCGCCGGTGCGGGAGCGGCAGTGGGGGCCGGGTCGCCAGGTGCGCATCTGGTCGTTGCGGACGGTGGGCTGGTCGGTGGGTGCGGGGACGTTGCTGAGTCCGGTGACGAGCCACACCCGAGCGCCGCTCATCCGAGCCACTCGATCAACGCGTCGCGGATCACCCGGGCCTGGTCCTCCTGGAGGATGATGACGCACTCGCCGGTGACATGCGGGTCAAGGATGATCTCGCTTCCCTGTTTCTCCATCACCAGATTGGCGAAGCCTCTGGGGCCCTTGTGCAGGGCGCAGGTGACGCCGATCGCCCTGCGGTTGGCGGGCCTCGCCCGCGAGGTCGCGCCTTCAGCCATGGTTGACCTTTCTTAGGATGGGGCGGGGTTGTGTCCCGCCGCTGCTCATCGGTTGGTGATCCACACGACATCGGCGAAACAGGCGCCGGCCAGGACTAGCCCCGCTACGGCCATCCCCATCACGGGGCCCCCGCGCACAGGGGGCAGAACCCGCCGGGCGGGGTCAGGCTCGCCGGCAGGACCCGGGCGCCGCACACCGCGACGTAGCGCCCGCGCCCGTCGGACGCGGCACCGCCGGTCAGCAGGTGCTCGACCAGGGTGCCCGCGTCGGTGACCCCGGCCAGGCGTGATCGCGACCGGTCGCGCGCCGTCTCGCCCCGGCGGCGCCGCCGCCAGGTACGGAGCCTGTGCCTGCCCGCCATGAGCTCACCTCCGCCGCCGTGGGCTGCCTGGTCCGCTCGGGCGGGATGGTGCTCGCCTGCTCGGCCGCCCCGGGGGTGACCGAGCACCGGTAGGTCGCCCTCTGGGGGGCGCCCGGCGGTGGCGACCACGCTCAGCGACCTGCTCCAGCAGCGCGCCGCCGACCTGGAACCACACGGCGCAGGGAAAGCGGCGGCGCCGCCAGGTGAACCGGCGGCAGGTGCGGCAGCGGCCCGCGCGGGTCGCCGGCTGATGATCGAGCAGGACCGAGCGCAGCGCGTCGATGGCCCCGAGGTGATACCCCGCCCGCTCCAGCTCGGCCAGCTCATCCCACACCCAGCGGACGAACTCCCGCTGGTGAGGCCGCTCGGCCAGCCACGCCACGGACCGAGCCGACAAAGCGAGGTCAGGGCGCGGGGGGCGAGTCGCCATGACGGGCTCACCCCGACATCACACGGCAACAGGCCAGGCAGACCCGCTCCCGGATCGGGCGGACAACCAGCCATGCCCTGAGGGCGACCCCGGACACCACACACGGCACCGACCATGCCCTCACCGCCCAGCACACCCCGGTGCGTGTCCCGACCAGCTCTTGACCGCGGGTACCAGGACAGCTGCGCGGCGTTCAGGTACGCGGTCAACTCCTCACGCAGCCGCCGCTGCCCACCACCGGAGCCCTCACCACCGCCCGCGCGCTCGCCGGGCTGATCCGGTGTCCCGGGTCCATCACCGATCACGGTTGACGATGGTGAATCCGATCAAGCCCTGGGGTGTCCGGCGCAACGGACTGCACCCCGACGGGCTACACCGGCAGACCCGCCCGGTAGGCCATCCCCCGCAGCTCCCGGCCCACCGCGTCCCGGCGGGACCGCACGAGCAGCTCGGCGAGCACGTCGCGGACGAAGGGGTTGCGCTGTACCTGGATGGGGAACATCCGCTCGGCTTTGCGCAACGCCCGCACCGCGTCCTCGGCCCGCCGGGGTACCCGGGCCAGCGCACGACCGTAGTCCATCCAATAGGCGGACTGGCGGGTCATGAACGGGTGCCGCTGGGGCTGGATGGTCTGGGCGAGGCTCACCGCCCGGTCCGGCTCGCCCGCCTCCAGCGCGATGGCCATGCGATAGAGCCCGACGTCGGTCGGGCCGAACGCGAACCCCAGCGGGTCGTCCTCGCCGGTTTCGCCGAACCGGAGGGCGAGCTCTTCGGCTGTGTCCATGGCGGCCACCGCATCACCAGCCCGGTCGTCCGCCGTGGCGACCAACGCGTGCCTGATCATGAGACCGCCGACCAGGCCGGCGGTCTCCGGTGTCGTGGCGGGCAGCGGAGCGGCGTCAAGCTGGGCTTGAGCGAGGTCGGGCTGCCCCTGAGAGATCAGGTGGCGAATCGATAACGCGGCCACTCCGAGCGTGACATCCTCACCGTGCTCCCGGGCCAGCCGCCGGGCCAGGGAGGCGACCTCCCGTCGCAGGTCCAGGGGGGCACCGGCGTCCAGGAGCCACATGCTGGTCACCTGCACATGCAGATAAACAGCCAGCGGCAGCAGCTCCCCGACCCCACGACCGGTCGCCAGGGTGGTGTGCAGGTCACAGATCAGACCCGGCAGATCAGTGGCGGCCTCAGCGAACCGGCAGCGCCGCCGCATCTCCTGCACACGGCGCACCCGATCCCGCAGCACCTCCACCGGGAGCACCCGCCCGCCCGCACGCCCGCAGTCCACCGCCGTCAGCACCAGACGCGCAGCCTCGACGGTGGCATCCGTATGCCCGTTGCCCGGCGCCGGAACCGGCAACCTGACCAACTCGGACGGAGCGATCCGGAGCGCACTCGCCAGAGCCACGAGCTGCTTGAGACTGTCCAGGGCACGCTCACCGCGCTCGATCTCCGACAACTGCGACTTACTGACCCCCGCCAGCCCGGCGACCACCCGCAACGACTTGCCCCGGGCAGCGCGGATCAGCCGCAACCGCTGACCGATCGTCCGCGCGTCGTCGTCAACGTCCACAGAGCACCACTCTCAATTCACCGGAGTTAAGGGGCCCTCACCGATGCCCCGGAGAGCGACCCCGGGGCGGGACACTCCGGTGAGGGGCGCGAACGTCAGGTTACCGCTCACCTGCCCAGCTCCACCGAGTGCGGGTGATCACCGCCCGCCCACCACAGCAAGAGCGACACGCTCAGAGTCCCACACCGGGACGTCGCCCATCGTGTCCGCCAACGCGGACACCATCCGGACGGCCTACCCCGGCAGACCCGCGCGGTAGGCCATCCCCGGCGAGCGTGCCCCCTGCCCCGCCGGACGTAGCCGACCCGCGACAACAAGTTGATCGGTCACAGGGTAGCCGCTGGTCAGGGGTCACTTTCGACAAGATCACCGGTAGTGGGCAGATCAGGCATCCTGGCTAGGGGATCCGCTGGGCGCGGGTGATCACTGCGGCGACGTTCTCCACGGTGCAGCGCTCGAACCCGGCCAGCCACGTCAGCGACGCGCGCTCGGCCTCGGACAGCGGCACACCGGAAAGCGCGTCGAGCAGCACGGCCAGCCGGGCGGCTTGCCAGGGTGGCATAGTCGTCTCGGTCATGCCGTCTGCCTCCTCGCTGGGTCGGGCTCCATCAGTGGCGCCTGAAAAGTCCGGGCACCCGCAGCGGAGGTAGGCCGTGTTGGCGGTGGCGCGTGGTCGGTCTGGTACGCCAGCGGCAGTGCCAGTCTCTGGTTGTTGGTAGTCACCGCGTGTTTTCTTCCTCCCGCCTTAATGAGGGACTGACACACCTCATCGCGGTGTCCGGCCTTCGCGTTGCCCGTAGCCCGGCCGCTGAGCACTGCCCGAGCAGCGGCCTTGGTGAGGGCAAGGCCCCTCTCGGGACATACTCACCCGGTCCGGCGGCAGCAGGCACCACCCCCAGCCCACAGTCGACAGATCAGTCCCAAGGCATTCACGCCAGTTGCGTTGCGGGTCAGACCATGGCCCGGGATGGCACGCCGGTGATCCTCACACTCTGATCGAGACCTGGGGTGGAACACGCCGATCCTCACAGTTGCGTTGATCGGCTAGCTCGCCGGCTGGCCGGTCGCGGCGCGAGGTGGCCGACGCGAGCAGGCCAAAACCGCGGCGGAGGAGGCCGCCGAGGCCGCGCTGGAAGCCGCGGCCGCGCCGACGACTACTGAGCAGCTGGTCGCCGCGCTGGTCGCTGGGTGGCACGAGGCCGCGCACGGTCTGGCCGACGTCCGGGGGTCAGCGACACGTCCCGGCAGGGGCCGTTACCCACAACAAGCGGTTCAAAGCCCTGGGCGAGGAGCTGGGCCTGGTCATCACCGAGGTAGACAAGATCGGGTGGTCCGGGACGGCCCTGGGCCCGGACCTCGATGGCCCGGGAAGTTGCTCCGGGGCCTGGTCTCCCTGCACCGACGCAGCAACCCGCAGCTCATCAAGCTCGCCAAGCAAGCGGGGCTCACCGTATAAGGATCACCTCAGGCGTCGCTGTGACACTCGGGGCTATGGGTTACGACGGGCGGCCAGGCACCGGTCAGGTAGCCTCGGGCGGTTGATTCTCCGCATCGTGGATGAACATTCGACAGCGACAGGCTGAAGAGAGCATGATCATGAGCCCCTCGGGAGGCTTCGTGGGAGCGGTGTGGCGTAAGAGCATGCGAAGCGACAGCAACGGCGGCCAGTGTGTGGAGGTGACATCGCTAGAGGGTTGGCGTTGGAGGGTTGCGGGATTCTCGCGGTCGCGAGGTCGCCGGGCGAGACTCGACGAACTCGGATGGTGGGGTGCTGATCTTCAGCCTGGATGTGTGGAAGGTCTTCCTATCGCGGGTTCAGACCCCGGCGTCTCAATCGTGAGGCGCGTGGGTGTCAGCCCCGCGCGGAGGTTGGTTTGCGATGCCATTACGCAATGATCGTGACGGCGAAGGGATCGAGGGGGGCGGCGAGAGCCCACAAGAACCATTGGTTGGTCGGGAGCTTGAGCTTGACGTGCTTCGCCAGCACATCGCTCGGGTAGCCGAAACCCGTAGAGGCCATGTGGTCCTGGTTCTGGGCGAGTCAGGTGTGGGAAAGTCACGCCTCGCTGCCGAGGCGGGAACCGAGGCGCGTAAGCGTGGGTTGATATTGATTCCGGTGCGGTGCTTGGGTAGGGGCGCGGAACCCTTGCTTGCTCTGAAGGAAGCGCTTGCGGCTTATTTGGGCCGTACTCCGGACCAGATTAGGCGGACGTTAGCGCGCGCCGCGCCGCGCTTGCTCGATGCGGTGCCGTTCATTGGGGCGTTCTTGGGCGCCATCGGCGAAAGGCTCACCGAGTCATGCGGCTTTAAGGGGGTTTATGAAGAGCTGTCGCGCGTCTTGGTCAGGGCCGCCACTGGCGGTGTTGGGCTGTTCCTCTTGGTCGATGACTTGCACGCGGCGGACCCGGACACGTTGTATTTCATGAACTATCTCTTCCGCAAGCTGGAGCACGTACCCGCGCTTGCGGTGGCCACCATTAGAGAGGAACAGCTTGATGACTATCCTCAGCTTGCCGATCTAATGGCTGAATGGACAGCCATCGGGCATGTGACTCTGACGGTGGTCCCGCTGGAGCGAGCGCACGTTGGTGAGTATGTGCGCAAGACGGCAGCTCTAGGTGAGCAGGTTGACGATTCTATCGTAGACCGTCTTTTCCGGCTAAGCGGTGGTAATCCCTTCTTTCTGCGGGAAGCGCTGAGTCTCGTCACCCAGGCGCCGGAGCCACGTCTGGCAGCCGATGTTGTTCCGCCGCGGGCGGACGCGATTCTGCGGCGTCGGCTTGCCCGCGCGGACGACATGACCCTGCATTTCCTGAGAGCCGCATCTGTGATTTTGGACACGTCCGAAGAGCTGGCCCCGACCGCTTACGTCATGGACGCTGACACCAAGATGCTATAGCCGCGCTGAATAGGGCGTGTGAGCTTCGGCTGATGCGGGAGGGACCGCGGGGGGAGGTGAGCTTTGTCCACTCGCTCATGCAGCGCGAGGTGTACGCGGAGATGGGCGCCAACCAGCGGCGCTACCTGCACGGGCGCGCGGGTGAGTGGTTCGAGCGCAACGGGGGCATGACCTCGGCCGCATTCCACTTCGAACAGGCCAATCAGTGTGATCGAATGGTTCGGGCGGGTTACCGGGCGGCATCACAGGCTGAGCGGGCCGGCATGTACCACACCGCGCTCATGTTGTACCAGAAGCTACGGCCCCACGTGAGCATAGAAGAGCTGGGGCCCCGCCTGGCCAGGGTTCTGATCGTGTTAGGCGACTGGAACGAGGCCGAACGGTTGATTAAGCTTCTGCCGGTCGAGGACAGCCGTGTCCGCCTACTTCGTTCTGAGCTTCAGTTCGTGCGGGGAGACTTCGACGCTGCTCAGGCCGAGGCTGAGATGGCGCTCATCGAGCGCTCCGCTGAACGGATACACGTGCTCATCCGCCTGGCGGATATCGCGTTGTATCTTGGTGACTTCAGCGAGGCGCAGCGTTACGGACATGCCGCTCTCGGGTCAGCCGACACGTCGGACACGGCCGACCTGCGGGCCCGCTGTTATGGCATCGTCGCCGCGACAGAATACTTCGGCGGTGATGTCCAGGGAGCCGAAGCGCGGTTTCGTGATGCGCTAGAACTCCTGGAGAGCGTGCCCGAGGCTGATCGTGACCGGGTGGTCCACACCACGATCCTCGCCAATGTCGGATGTATTGCCGAAACGAAACAGGACTGGGCCGCGGCCGAGCATTATCATCGCATGGCCCTTCGGCTGCGGCGCGAGGTTGCCGACGCCCGTGGCGTCTTGCAAAGCCTCCATGCGCTGGGAAGAGCGCGGCTCGGCGCGGGTGACCGAGACGAAGCTGAGAACTATTTCACCGAGGCTGAGCAGCTGGCGATCAGCATTGACGAGACCCTCGAGCGTGCGAAGATATGGCACACACGCGCTGAGCTTCTGTTGCATGACGGTGACGGCGGCCGTGCGCACGAACTCGTCACGGCCGCCTGGGAAACGTTCACCACTTCACGCACCCGCTATGACATGACACACGCCAGGGTCACGTTGAGCAGAGCCGCGCTCGTCTGCGGACAGCAACGCCGGGCGATAGAACAGGGGTCAGTGGCGCGGTCCTCGGCGCTGGCCATGGGTTATGGGTTGCTGAACCGCCTCTACCCGGAAGAGGTCTATGATCTTGGTGAGCGCATCGCCGGCGCTCTCACGGCGTACGCCTGCGGTGATGCGCTCGGGGTGCCGTGGGAGAACGTCTCCCGGGCGAGTGGGGTTCCTACGATTAGCCAGGTCGAGCAGTTGCCCGCCCGCGAGGGGTGGCCGCGCGGCGTCACCTCGGATGACACGGCCCTGACCCTGCTGGTAGCCGGCCATCTGGCTGAGCGAGATGGCGGCTGTGAGGCGAGCGCTTTCCTGGCGGAGCTGGCTGAGCGGGAGCCGATGATCAGGGGGCTTGGCCCGACGACGACCGCGGCGATCGAGCGCTTCCGCCGCGGTGGCGAGGCGGTGGCCTCCGTGGGCAGGGTGACGAACGGGGCGGCGATGCGTGCGCTTCCGGTTGGCTGGGTGCTGCCCCACAGCCAGGCGGACCAACGCCGAGAGGTCGCGATCGAGATGTCCCGGGCGACCCACGCCGATGCTGCGGCCGTGGTGGCGGCGTGCGTGATCGCGGCGTGCGCGTCGTGGGCGCTGGAGGGCGCCAGTCCGGCCTTGCTGCTCAGGGTTGCCGTCGAGGAGGCACGCGAGGCTGCCCGCGCTGTGGGCACCGACACCAGGCTCGCGCAGATGCTGACCCAGGTGTCCACGGGAACCTGGCAGGCGCCGCCCGAGGGCGTCAGCCTTGACCCGTACGACACCGTGGCTGCGGTGCTCTCGTGCGTTGCGCCGGCACCCTCACTTCGCGGCGGGCTGGTGAGCGCGGTCCAGCTCGGGGGTGACACCGATACCGTGGCAGCGCTGGTCGGGGGCCTCCTGGGCGGCAAGCTGACCGTCGAGCAGGTGCACGGTGAGCTGCCGTGGCATCAGAGCGTCGTGCTGCCCGGACCGCAGAGCGCAATGTCCGAGATCGCCGCGGCGCTGGCGACCGTCCGGGCCGTCCGCTCGGCGTGAGACCCCATGGTCAGTACTGACTCCGATCAACCGCCGACTACTAGGCGAGTGGCGTCTCCCGGCCAGACGGTTCGCGTGAAGTCAACCGGGTTTCCGCGCCGGTCCTGGTAGATGTCCTCCCGCACCAGCACCGCGGCGTCCGAGGCGAGCGCCAGAGCGGCAGCCTCCTCCTGAGTGGGGTGGCGAGCGGTGACGTGGCTGCTGGCCAGGCGCACCTGCCTGCCGAGGTAGGTGCTCAGTGCGGCGGGCCAGGCATCGGGGATGGCGTGGGGCTGCGCGATCGGAGTGCGCTCAGCTAACTCTGCCGGGAGATAGCTGACACGGAACTGGACGGGAGTCTCGTCCGCGGCGGCCAGCAGACGGCGCCGGACAATCACCGGCCGCGTGGGGTCTGCGACCCCCAGTGCCACGGCAGCATCGGCGGGCGGGCGCTCCGCCCGGACATCAAGCGCGGCGAGCCCGCCGTCGGTGTCCGGGGTGATGCTCCCGCTAGCCGGGATCGTGTGAACAGACCTGACGCTCAGGCGGCCGGGAACAGCGATCGGTGGGGGCGCCTTGCGCGCATAGTCACCGACAGGAGGCGCTGGGGGCGCGCCCCCGGTCGAGATGTGGCCGCGCGTGCCTTCCTTCCGCGCGAAGCCGCCCGCGGTGAGCTCGTCGAGGGCCCTGCGAGCGGTGGTGGTGGACACCTCCCATCGCTGCATGATCTCGCGAATGGACGGCAGCAGCGCTCCCGCCGGGTAGACACCTGCGGTGATCTCGCTGGCGAGCTGATCGCGGATGCTCGCGTACCTGCGGGTCGCGGTAGGAGGCGGTGTGCCGACCATGGAGAGTACCTTCCTCACGGCAGTGCGCTCACAGTTTACCGCGCAGAACTCTATGTGTAAAGCCGCTGGACGACGCCGGCCTCGAACGGCCAGCCGTGACAGTGGACCGGTCGGTCTAACCCTAGCCGGCCATCAGCTCCCAACACCAGGCCGTGTGAGGCCGACTTGCCGTTCACTGCGCAAGCCCCCGAGGCACACAGCCGTGCGCGCAAAAACTTGCACGCAGGCCCTTGCCAAGTTCCCGGACTTGATGCATACTTCCGAGCGCAAAACTAAGCGCGCAAAGCTTTGCGCATGAGGTTGGGCGGCTCCGCAGCCGCCCTCGGAGGGAGTGATGCTCGATGTCCTTGACCCCTGGTCCCGATCGCTGCCGCGGGTCTCGCCGTCGCCGTGGTGGTCGTGTCGGCGATGGTTCTCCTTGCCGTCAGCCGCAAGGACCGGCGGAGGAGCCTGAAGGACGCCGTTGCCGAGGGTGCAGAGATCTGGCTATGGGTGGGCGGAGGGCCTCGCCTGCTGGGTGCCCGAGGTCTACGTCCGCCACCACAGCGACAACGGTCCCGCTGAGGACCGCTTTCTTTCGGCCGGGGGAGGAGGTGACGTCCTGTTTGCGTACCCCTTCGATCGTCCTGGGTGACCGCAGGTGTGCGTGCGGCGCCGTGGCGCAGCACGGGTCGCCGATGTGCCGTAAGTGCGGTTACCGAGCCCGCTGGCGCCGCCGCCGCGCCCGGGGTCACCGGTGGTGATCCCGGGACGATCTCGATTCCGCTCGTGGCCATCGTCGGCATGTTCGTCCTGGTGGCGTGGCCATATGCAGGGCTCACAGCCTGGCAGGCGTTCGTGTGCCCGCTCGCCAGGTTCCCGCTCGCGGCAACCAGTGCCGCCCCGCTAGCGGTTCACCAGAGTTGCCACGACATAGCTGAGACGACACCCCGGTCCGGCGGTCACGTGCCTGCCAGCAAGCCCGCCGGGCCGGGTCTCCCCAACACCCAGCATGAGTAATCGAGGTGATCTACATGATATAGGTCCACACCTGTGTGAGTGTGCATTGTGATCAGTGCGACCAGGCTGTTGGTCGTCTGGGGCGGGCGCGGTATTTCCGCACCGAGCACGCCGCGATCACCGCGGCCACCGCTGCGCGGTGGCGGATCGGCCCGGATGGGCTGTGGTGGTGTTCACTGTGCGCCCCCGCGCTGATCTGCCAGGCCGAAGGACACCACTTCAGCCCGTGGTGTTCCCCGCAGATCCCCGGCGGGCGCCCGGCACCGAGTGAGTACCGGTCTTGCCGCCGCTGCTGCGTGCTGGAAGACCGCCCGGTCACCGGTACGGGCCGAGACGGGGGTGAACCCCGATGAACAGTACGAATGTTCAGGTCATGCTGGTGGTGCTCGGGGTATTGGCCGGGGTGGGAGTGCTGGCCGCATTCCGCAGCGGGGCCCGCAGCGCCTACCGGGTCGCCCGGCACACCCAGCACGTGACGCGGATGGGCGGCAACCTCACCCGCGCACTCGCTAGTGCAGTGGTGATCGTGGGGACGCAGTGGGCCGTGGTGTCCTTCACCACCGACCCGCGCGCTTGGGGTGTTGCGCTCGGGGTGCCCGCGCTGTTCGCGGGCAGCGCCATCGCCCGCATGTTCGCGGTGACGGAACTTCTGCACGACCCGTACAGCAGCAGGGGGCACCGGCGATGAGAGCCCTCAACGCACCACCACAGGCCCGGCCCACGCCGCCGCGCCACCACTCGCCGACTCGAACCCCGCCGCGGCCGCGCCCGGCGTGGATGCGGGGTGTGACCGCGTGCTCCTGCGGGTTGTCTTCCAAAGTCGCCGCCGCGCTGATCGCTGAACTCGCCACCACGACACCACCACCGGCCGCCACGTCAGCAGTGACGGCCGGCGCTGCCCGCAGCGAGCCGGACGGGAGGACCGCGCGATGACCACCACCCTGAGTGGCACCCCCGATCCCGAACCGGACCCCGATGCTGCTGCTGGTGGTGCCGGGTTGGAGCCGGCGCCGGAGGTTGTGGAGGGGGAGGTTGTGGAGGGGGAACTGCTGCGCGATGAGCAGGCCGCCGCGCTGGCGCGGCGCCAGGGTGTGCGCCGGTGGGTCCCGGCCTGGGTGGTGGTGCTCGTGGTGCGGGTACGCCGCTGCGGGCACAGTGCGCTGGTGTGGCGGGGGGTGCTGGGCGCCACGGGTGTGCTGCACGTGCTCTGCCAGGGGTTCGCAAGCTGGGGACGCCGGGCCTGGGACGCCTCAACACTGGGTGCTTACCGGCGGCAGATCAAAGCCGCGGAGGCGCTGGGGGATCGGGCACTGCTGGCGGAATGGATCGAGCGCCGGGAGCAGGCCGCCCAGGCCCGTCACCAGCGGCTGCTAGAGCTACCCGCGCTCGCCACGGGCCTCGCGAGCCTCGCGGCGGGCGCCGTGGTCGGGCTGGTGGTGGCGCTGCTGGTGCTGGGTCTGCTGGTGTGGCTCTCCGGCGCGGGCAGCGTCCTTGGGCCGGTGCTGGCTGCGCTCACCGTGGCCAGCTGGGCCTGTACCTTCATCGCCCTCATCTGGACCCCCGCCGTGGCCTCGATCCCGGTGTGGGTGCTGGTTGCGGCGTGGCGGGAAGGCCGCCGCGGGGGCAGCTCAGTCGGCTGGGCCCTCGCTGACAAACGCGGTGATGAGGATGAGGGCGCGGTGATTACCCCGATGGGCATCGCCCAGGCGCTGGCGCACTTGGGGATCGGTGAGCTGAACAAGGCCATGAAAAAGGGGTGGACCGTGGCGTTTATTACCCCGCCGACAAGGGTGAACAACCGCGGTTACCATGCGGTATTCGACCTGCCCCTGGGCGTCACCCCCACCATGATTGCCGACAAGGGTGACGTGCTGGCTCGCAATCTCCATCGGGCGCCACGGGAAACCTGGCCCTCACAGGCCCAACAACCCGGATGCGTCGACCTGTGGGTAGCCGATCCGGGGGCAACCGAAAAACCGGCACCAGAGTACCCCCTGCTGTATGCCGGCACGTGTGACGTGTTCACCGGGGTACCGCTCGGAGTCTCTCAGCGAGGTGACGTCATCGCCCCGCCACTTGTTCAGAACAATATGGTGTTCGGTGGCCTCATGGGCCAGGGCAAAAGCAACGGGGCCCGCGTCACCATCCTGGGCGCAGCACTCGACCCCCTCGCGGAGATCTGGGTGTTTGTGTTCGCTAGCAACGGTGATTTCGACGCCTACCAGCCCCGCCTGACCCGATACGAAAAGTTCGCACAAGGTAATGAGGACACGGTGTGCGCCGCTGCGCTGGCATCGCTGGAAGAACTCTACACCGAAGTCGGACGCCGGGAAGGGCGACTCGCCCAACTCGGGGCGAAAAAAGTCACCCGCACCCTCGCCGAAAAACACCCAGATCTGCACCCGAGAGTGGCGCTGTTCTCCGAATGCCACGAACTCTTCGGCCATGAGCACCTCGGCAAGCTCGCCGCCGAAATCGCCACCAAAACCCTGCGGCGAGCCCGTAAAACCGCCATCACGCTGGGATTCGACACGCAAAGCTCACGGGCGGACGCGATCCCTCCCAAGATCGTGGAACTGGTGACGATTAATGCGTGTTTCGCGGTGAAAACCTGGCGCTCCAACGACGGGTTCCTCGGCGACGGCAGCTTCCAAACCGGGATCCGCGCCACCGAACTACGCCCCGGCAAAGACCAGGGCACCTCTGTCCTCACCGGCGCCACCACCGAGCGCTTCGAGATCCTCAAATGGTTCTACATCCAAGCCAACGACGACACCGGCTACGACGCCGCCACCGAGGTCATCGCCCGCGCCCTGACCACCGTGCACCCCGCCATCCCCGTCCTCGGCGAGCACCCCGCCATGCCCGCCCTGCCGGAAACCCGGGACCTGCTCACCGACCTCGCCCACGTCCTCGGCACCGATCCACTGCCCGCAGCCGACATCCCCCCGCTGCTCACCCGGCTCGCCCCGCACTGGACCCCCTACCGGCGCATGACCGGCAAATCCCTGCGCCAGGCGCTCGCCCGGGAGGGAGTGAAGGTGCCCACGACCGGTAACCGCCACCCCGTCGACCCCACCACCGTGCGCCAGGCCCTCGCCCGGCGCGCCACCACTGAGAGGGACGACACATGACCAGCCATCAAGACCCCGGAACCGGGTTAGCCCCCAGGTTAGGTCAGCCGCAGCGAGTTAGATTTCTCACTCCCCGAGTTAACCCCCTCCAAGCAGCACAAACCCACAGACCTCACTCCGGGCCCCATTCCAGCACCCCCAGCGACCAGCAGAAACCCAGGACAGCTAGCCCAGTTAACCCCACACGCCACAACCCCCTCCCACACCCCCAAACACATAGTCCGCCAACAACCACCCCACCTCATCCCGCAGCAAGGGCGTTCAACATCGGGCTGTTGGTCGCCACCCAGCGCTCCGACGATCGCACCCTGCCCGCCGAGATCCGCGACCGCTTCGGCATGCGCGCCTGCCTGCACGTCGGCAACGAGGCCACCAACGACATGATCCTCGGCAAACCCGCCTTCGCCGACGGCGGTCGCGCCACCGACCTGCGCTACAACATCGACCGCGGCATCTGCGTGGTCAACCACAGCTTCGCCACCAACACCAAATACACCATCGTCCGCACCCACTACGTGAGAGCCCACGACCCCGAAACCCGCGCTTCCGACCAGATCACCCCGATCATCACCCGGGCCCTCCACCACATGACCGCCACGGGACGCACCGTGCGCGCAGCCCCGGACAACATCACCGATGAACCACCACCGCCAGACCACCTCACCGACATCCACACCGTGCTCCACGACCAGCCCCGCGTCCGCACCCAGATCGTGCTCACCCGGCTAGCCGAACTCAACCCCGCCGTCTACGAAGGCTGGAGCTTCACCGACCTCAAAACCGCCCTCGCTCACCACGGCGTCGCGATCAGCAAATCCCACGGCAACAGCGTCATCCGCACTCACGACATCTCCCACGCACTCACCCACCGCAGCACCAACCACAACCCCAACGGGGCCGCCGATGCGGGGAACTAACCGGGAAACCGGGGAAGTCTCCCCGCAGCCTCCCCAACCCCACTTCCCCCCGCCAAGCAGCAAAAACCCTCCACGGGGAAGCGCAACCATACACCCGAATTCCCCACCAAAACCCAGGAAACGACGGCTCCCTCCCGACGAAAGAACACCACCCACCCTCGCCGAGCACATCCAGGCCATCGTCGACTTATTCCCGCCGCTAACCCCCGAGCAGCGAGACCGCATCGCCACTCTGCTGCGCACCCCCAGTAACCGGCAGACGAACCCACCGGTCCAGCTGAAGCGCCGCAAACCATTCCACAGGGACAAACCTCACCTCACAAGGTGACTCCCAAGCCACGCGGCGTGTGAACCATCCCGGGTTTGGTAGAGACTCGTTGTTGGGGTCAGGCGACTAGGCTGATCAGGTCGCCCAGCTCGTACAGGGTCTCGTACTCCACCGGTGGCCTGCCTCCGCA
>Ga0213882_10000394_pt1 | contig 15423 bp, 29 predicted proteins | sample BarmaccoBMER_R09_FD_160106 | JGI IMG/M metagenome (GOLD analysis project Ga0213882, IMG submission 160106) | Barbacenia macrantha exposed rock microbial communities from rupestrian grasslands, the National Park of Serra do Cipo, Brazil - ER_R09 ...
TAGAATACTGCACGCCGCGATAGATGCAGCGGATGAACGAGGTCAGGGTCAGCACGCCGAGGCACGAGACCGTGACGATCAGGCCGGCGATCAGCTGGTTGTGTGGGCTCATTTCTTCTCCTCCATCATATCACGTCGCCACGGCAGTCCTTGGGCGAACTTGACGTCCTCCTCGATCTGCTCGCGGTCCCGTCTGGTGTCCATGCAGCGCCAGTACCCGGAGTGGCGGTAGGCTCGCATCCTCCAGTGCTCGGCGCAGGCCGGCATGGCGTCATCCTCCAGCTTGAAGGACCCCCAGTCGTCCTCCAGGTACCGCCAGATGAACTCGGACTCCACGATCATGAAGCCGCCGTTGATCCAGTCATCGGAGCCCTTCTCCCGGAAGGTCCGGACGTGGTGCCAGTACGTGGGGTTGAAGTCCAGGACGCCGAAGCGGCCCGGGGGGTTCACTGCGGTGAGGGTGAGCAGGGGCGGCTGATGGGCGGGGTGCGGCTTCACCGCTCCGTCCTCCAGTCTACCCATCTCTGACCAGTCGTGCAGGTGCTCGTCGAGGACGTCCTGCATCTGCACGTCGGACAGGCCGTCACCGTACGTGAGCACGAACCGACGCCCCTGGATCAGCTCCCGGAGCCTCACCAGGCGCTCTCCCGTATGTGAGCCCGCTCCGGTGTCCACCACCACGACCTTGATGCCGCACAGGTCGGGATACTCGACCCCGTACTGCTTGTACTCGACGCGCTCGTTGGTCCCGTTACCCACGGGGTAGTGACCCAGGCAGAACGGTCCCCTGCCGGTGGCGTGAAACCACGCGTCGATGGCCTCCCACAGGTACCCGCCGGCGACGATGAACTCGCGGAAGCCCTGGACGACGAGGCCGTCGATGATGTGCTGCAGGATCGGCTTCCCGGCCACCGAGATCATGGGCTTCGGAAGCACCTGGCTCTCGTGGTCGAAGCGTGCGCCCCGGCCGCCGGCCAGGATCACCACCGGCAGGTCGGCGAGGCCACTCACTCAGTCCTCCTCGCCCGGACGGTCGGCGTACGCCTCCTGCGGGAGGGAGCGCCGGCGATGGTGCTCGCCGAGGAGCTGCTCGTAGAACAGCTTGAAGCCCTCGAAGCCCTTGCGGGCGCACCAGTCGTGCGCCTCCACCAGCTCGTTGTACTCTCGTGTCGAGATGCGGACGCGACGCTTGCTCACTGCGACCTCCCGTTCAAGATCTTGAAGCTGTCGAGCTTTGCCGGCCACATGTGCTGGACGAACTCGCGGCCCTCCGAGGGCGTGAATCGGACCTCGATCCAGCCCGGACGGAGCTGTGACCGACCGACGATCTCGGCCGGCACCCCCGTGGGGGACTCCAGGAGCGTGCCAACGGGCAGCGCGGAGATGGGGTGCCGGAAGTTACGGGTGCGGACTCGCTCTCGCTCGCTCACTTTCGCTCTCCTCAGCGGCCGATGTTGTTGCCGCAGTTACACGTCTCGTCACGGCCGATGCAGTAGCGCCAGCCGTCCTCGTACTTGCGATGCAAAGACTGCTCGCAGCCGCACTCCCCGCAAGGCCAGGTGGCGTCGTGGAACGACCTCCACATGATCTCTCCGGAGCACGAGTTGCCCTCGGTGGTGGCAAACATACCCACCTTCAGGCCGTTCTTGCCGTTCTTCTGCGGTACCGGCAGCTGCAGGAGGTCCCCGAGGACCTTCCAAAACGTCATGAGCAGCGCGGCCTCACGGCCGGCGTGCTCGGGGTCATCCGACAGACGCTCCGCGCGCTTGCTGAGCCACTCGCCCATGACGGGCTCCGGCAGGTGCGCGCTGATCATCTCGTCGAGCAACTTCATACGACCATCTTACCTCAACCGCCTTTGCTCATGCGCTCGGCGGACTGCAGCAGCCACTCCTCGTCGGTCGGGATGTCGTCAGGGCCGACGTCGCGGTTGGGGACCACCCTCCAGGTGGAGCCCCGGCCCAATGATCCGTTCGGACCGCGGGAGACCAGCTCCAACACGGGGGCCAGCCGACGGACCACGGTCCGGGGCCTCGGCATGCGACCGTCCGGATAGCGTGGGACCATCTGGGTGAGCTCCTCCACCGTCAGGTGACGTCCCCATAGGCCCTGGCGGGAGGAGATCTCCGACGCCACGCCGGCCCACCAGGGAGAGTGTCCGCTCCGGAGGCTCACTTCCGCTTGCGGCTCTTGACCTTGCCGGAGCCCCGACGCTTGCGACCCTTCTTCGTGGCACGCTTGGCCTCGGCCAGCATCTCCTCGAAGCCGTCGTCATCGTCGTCCCAGTCCTCGTCGCCCTCCTCCGACTCGCTCATCTCGTCGAAGCGCTTGCGGAGCTTGGCCACGTCCACTCCGAGCAGGACGGTGGCGATGAAGGCCTCGCGGAGGTGGCCCATGGAAACCGGCAGGCCACGGAGGGCCTTGACGATCACCTCCGGGGTGGGCTTGCCGAGGGTGGCGTCCGGGTCACGGGCGTAGACCCGCTTCAGGTACTCCACCTGGACGGCCTCGGGCGGGCAGTCGACCTTCACGACGCGGTCGAAGCGACCGGGCCGGTTGGCGATGCGTGGGGGGAGGTCCTCCTTGTAGTTCGTCATCGCGACGAACACCGCACCGGCGACGGACATCTCACCGTCGAGGATGCTGAGGCATTGGGTGCTGTCGACGATCATGTCGGCCTCCTCGATCAGGTACATGACCGGGCGACCGGGCTCCACGTCGCGCAAGAGGTTAACGGCGGCGACGAGCATGTCGTCGTCGTCGATGTAGACCACGAGGCCGTTGGCCTGCGTGATGAACCGCTTGGCGAGCATCATCGCGAGGCTCGTCTTGCCGCTGCCGGGAGGCCCGTAGAACAGGTAGCCGCGCTTGTGCGTCAGCCCGAACTTCCGGTAACTCTCCTTGACGGCCAGGAACTGGTCGATGTCGACGAAGATCTCGTCGGCCACCGTCCCGGGGATGTCGATCAGGTCGTCCGAGGCGGTCGCCGCGGCCTTGAGGCCGTAGTTGCCGTAGCCCGTGGCGTCCTGGACCTTGTAGAACCCCGCGGGAACGGTGAGCATCGTGGCACCGCAGCGCACGTACACCCCGTTGACCATCGTGTACTGGATGGTCGCGAACCCCGGCTTCTCGTCGTCATCGTCATCGTCGTAGGACACGTGTCAGCTCTCCTGTCCGGGCTTCTGCCCGAACTGTTGTTCGATGTCCCGTGCCAGCCAGACGGCGAAGTCCGCCAGGCTGTCCGGATCATCCTTGTAAAGCCCCAGCTTGGCCGCCGCCATCTTCTGCGCGACGACGACCGACTGGAGGGCGAGACCCCTCGACTTGTGCTCGTCCTGCCCGAACGTGGTGCCCGGGAGGGCGGCCAGGGACGCGAGTATCGCCGTGATCCTGTTCCAGCGCTCGTTTGTCAGACGCTCGCCGAACAGCTCGCCGCGGAGGGCGACCGCATGGTGTGGAAAGTGCTCGGCGATCCGGTCAGAGAGCTTGACCATGAACGCCTGCACGTCACGCGTTGCCTCCGCGACGTCCATCAGGCCTCGGTCTCCTCGGTCGCCGGGGCCTCGGCCTGCGCCTTGGGCTCCTTCTTGACCTTGGGCTCGGCCTTGGGCTTCGCCTTGGGAGCCGGGGCCGCCTTCACGACGGCCACGAGCTTCCCGAGGGCCCGCTTCGCGGCCTCGACGCCGAGGTCGAAGTTGACCTCGGCCATGATGCCGCCCCGGCGGTTCTGCTTGCGCTCCTCCTCGGAGAAGACCGTGATGGCCTCGTCCTCGGGGATCGCGGTGTAGTCGCCGTTGCCGTAGAAGTACGCGCGGCTCACGCCGGTCGTCTTCGGAAGGGCGATGCGGACGCCGTTCTTGTGGCCGACCACCAGGAACGACGCCTTGTCGTACTGGGGGATGCCCGCGACGAGGGCCTTGACCTCGGTCGAGGGGATCGAGTTCTTCTTCGGCTCTCGGGCCTTCTTCTCGTTGGTGTTGTCTTCGCTCATGTGTGCTTCCTTGCGCCCGATCGTATCACTTCGTGTTGCGGAGGACGTAGCCGTTCTGGGCGTTGCGTCCGTGCTTGCCGTAGCGCGCCGGCTTCCAGCAGTGGATCGTCAGCACGTTCGCGCCGTAGATCGCGTTGTCGAGGGTCTTCAGGTCGAAGCCCTTGAGCGCGCGTTCGAGCTCGGCGCGGCCGGTCACGGTGTACACATCGAGGACGTCGCGGACCATCTTCGACGTGATCTTCGGCAGCTTCTTCGGCGGGCGAGGAGCACGGGGCAGCCGCGGCATCGCCGGGATCTCCTTGATGTTCGGGCAGCCGTTGGCCTTGGCGAACTTCAGCAGCGTCGCGTTCAGGCGGGCCTTCTCGTCGGCCGAGTAGAAGCTCGACATGTAGCTGACGGCGTCGGTGACCGTCTTCGCCGTGGCGAACTTGGAGTTCCGACCGGCCGCCTTCTTGCCGATCTTCTGCAGATCCGCCAGGGACAGCGTCTTCGCCCACAGGACCTTGCGGTGCCGACCGGCGAACTTGTTCCCGTCGTCGCCGGTGAGGTCGCCCCACACCTCGACCTGCGTCAGCGTCGGGCCTTTGCCGTGGCGCGCCGCCTCGGCCGGGGAGGGGGACGCGTGCATGCCGTCGCTGCAGAGACGCGGGCTCGCGCTGGTCGACTGCATGGACAGGGTCTTGCCGACCTCCGCCTTGCGGCCATCGCTGTAGCCGAGCTTCATGTTCGCCGGCAGGAAGTGGTAGCCGAGCTTGACCTCGCCGCGCGGGTCCTTCTTCTTGTTGTCGTTGTTGTTTGCCATCGTCCTCATCTTATTACGACGGACGACGGCGGCGACTTTTAACGACTCAGCTGACGCTGTCCTCGTCCCAGTCGAGCTCGTTGGCCCAGAGCTCGACGTCCGACCAGTCGCCCGTGTTGATCGCGTGGGCGATGATCTCGGTGGAGTCGTGGTCCCACCGTCCGTGTGGGAACACGTTACCGAAGCCGGTCCTGAGGAGGAGCGGCCAGGTCATCTCGTCTTCGAGGGCGCGCATCGGGCCTTGCACCAGACCTGCAGGAAGCCCACGAAAGCGGCGGCGTCACAGTGGGGACAACGGTGGGGGAAGTGCTTGTCCTCCACCCGTGAGTCCCAGTAGTGCCGGCCCTGCGGGTCGTTCAGGAGGAACTCGGCGACCTCGTCCAGGGCGAACGGGGTGTCCGTGAGGTCGTCATCCTGCATGACGATGGCCTTCACGTACGAGGCCTGCACGGAGTGTTGCCCCCGGACCAGCATCCGGATGGCGTCCATGCACATCCGGAGGGTCACGAGGGCCCTCCAGGCGTCGTTGTGGGTCCAGATCTCGTCCACGGAGCCGATGCGCAGGCCGCTCAGGAGCAGGCACCTGGCGACCATGGCCCTCTCGGCCGCGGACGGGGTGCCGATCATCCCTTCCTGGGGACTCGGAAGCCCGTGGTGGACAGCGCCTCCACGGCCCGGGTCACGACCTGTTCGGTCTTCATCGCCCCCGGACTGGCGGGGATGTCGTTACCACGCAGGAGGGCGGCCGCGCCTTGCAGGCTACGGACACCCTCCCAGAAGAGAGATTCGGCGGCAGTGACGGGATCATCGGAACCTTCGTCGGACATCGCAACCCCCTCTAAGAGCTATGTCGTTGGCGGCTTTTCGAGATATTCTGCCGCAGATCTCAACAATTTCGGATCGTCACGAAACCAACCGAGGCCCGCATTACATTGGTGACAGAGAATGCCGCGGACTTTTCCCGTCTCGTGGTTGTGGTCGACGGACAATCTTTCATTCCGTCTTTTGCCGACAGGGGCCTTCCTGCAAATCAAACAAACGCCACCCTGTTCGGCTAGGATCTCATCATATCTCTCGAGGCTCAAACCGTATTTCGTCTTGAGGTGTGCCTCGAAACGAGCACGAGGGTTTCGAGCCTTTGCGTGTGCGTATCGGCACGCTTCATCGTCACAGAGAATTCGACGGTGCTGTTTAGCGACGAACTCGACACCGCAAATCGTGCAGTTTTTGTTAAACTGCGCTTTCATCCCTTAACGCAAAGAACTTGGCGAAGTGTCGCAACTACTTCCACGAGATCAGCCTGTGTGCTGACATGACAGCATCGATGTCCTTGTACGCACCGGGCGTTTCATCGATCACATCAACATCTTTGCGACACTCCACACCGGCGGTGGCCTTGATATGATCTTCGAGAGTGAATGTTTTCTTCGCTTGATTTCGAGACATCTTCCGACCAGCGCCGTGTGAACAAGAGTGGAACGACTGCGCGTTTCCCTTTCCACGGACGATGAAGCTTTTCGCTCCCATCGAACCAGGAATAATTCCGAGCTGTCCCTTCTCGGCTTGCACCGCACCCTTTCGAGTGATCCACAAAGGGACAAGTGTTCCATCAACTTCGTGAAGTTCTTCCTGGACGAAGTTATGATGACAATTAACCGCCGCCTCCACCCCGTAGAGGTTCTTCTTCAGGCTCGCGGCCATGGCCCAGAGGGTGCGCTCCATCATGATCTCACGGTTCTTCATCGCGAACCGCTGCGCCCACGTCACCGCGTCGCAGTAGTCCTTGAAGTGGGCCGTGCCCTCGGTCAGGTAGGCCAGGTCCTGGTCCTCGGGGAGGTTACCGTGGGCCGCGGCCATGTCCTTCTTGGCCAGCTCGATGAAGTACGAGCCGATCTTGTTCCCGACGCCACGGGAGCCCGAGTGGAGCATCACCCAGACGTTCTTTTCGGTGTCCAGACACAGCTCCACGAAGTGGTTGCCCGTGCCGAGGGTGCCGAGGTGGTTGAACGTGTTGTAGGCCAGCATCCAGGGGTGCCGGTCCACCAGCTCACGGTAGGACGGGTTCATCTGCGCCCACGCGGTCTCCACGAGGAGCGGGGGGGCGTTGTTCCAGGCCCCCTTGTCACCGAAGCCACCGTTGTTGGTGCGTCCGTGCGGTACGGCCTCCTCGATGGCGGTCCGGACGTGTGCCAGGGTGTCCGGCAGGTCCTCCGCCTTCAGGTCCAGCTTGACGGCCATCATGCCACAGCCGATGTCCACCCCGACCGCGGCCGGGATGATGGCCCCACGGGTGGGAACCACCGATCCGACTGTCGCCCCCTTCCCCAAATGGACGTCAGGCATAACAGCTACATGCGGATAGACAATGCCTAGTTTGGCAATACGCTGTAGCTGGGCACGAGCTTCATCTTCGACAGGTACACCATCGACCCAAGCTTTGATCGGAACACCCTCTGACGAAATTTCAATCATGTGTAGATTCCTAACTCCGCAGATTTTTACGTGCCCGGTTTGCTCTCAAGATTTCGAAGCGAAGTCGAGCCGTCGGAAATTCTGCGGTCGAAAGTGTTTCGGTATCGACCAAAAGAACAAGAATCCCCTTGTTCGTTTCGAGAGAAGACTTCGCGAAAAGTACAATCTTTCTTACATCAGATACGCAGAAATGCTCGAACAACAGAACAATCGATGCAAGATCTGTAAGGAAGAATTCTACTCAACGGAAAAAATGCAACCCGTAGTCGATCACGATCATTCTTCAAATCTCGTTAGAGGAATTCTGTGTACCTGCTGCAATACAGGATTGGGAATGTTTAACGAGAGCGAAGAAGCAATGCGTGAAGCCATTGAATACATTCGTTATTCAAAGTCCCTCACTTGAGGAACTCCTTGAAGCCGTGCACCTGCTCCTCGACCCAGGAGGCGCGTTCGAACTTCGGACAGCGCCCGTGCTGGAATATCGAGAGCTTGCGGGGTGACCCGGTGTGCTTCAGGTGCACGTACTCGTTGACCCGACACGTTCCGAAGTCATCCTCCGCGGCAAAGAGCCCGTGCTTGCACGTGCCGCACGTCGGTCCGATCTCGTAGCCGATGTCGCGTAGCCTCTGGGCCTTGTTCGCGTCCATCAGCGCCTCCGGCCGGCGACGTGGTCCTCCGGACTCAGCCTCTGTCCCTCGATCACGAGCACGGGGACGGTCTGGGCGGACGGGGCGTGGACCAGCCGGACCACCTTCTCCGGCCTCACCCAGACGGGCACGGCCTCGTCTGGGATGTCCTCGGTGGCCGGAGGTGTCGTACCCCTGGCCTTCGGCCGGGGAAGCAGGCCCAGACGCTCTCCGATGGTGACCTTCATGGGCCTATCCTACCACGGCATTTGGCCGTCAGTAGAGTTGCAGGTGGCCCGTGATCTTGTCGATGTCCTCGCCCCACGCGGGGCCGATCGCGAGGCAGGTCCTGGTGGGAACCCCGTGAAACTCGGTGCGACCGGAGTCCGTGATGAGCTTCACAGGGAGCCGGGCCTTCTGGGCGGCCGCGAAGATCTCCATGAGCTCCTGCTCGGAGTCGACGCGGACGCAGATCTTGCTGAACTGTCCATGCAACCACTCCTCCGCTGCCTCATGGACCTCCTTCCCGTACGTGCCGGCGCGACCACTCGAATCGTGGTGCACCTCTGCGTCGCGTTGGATGAGCAGCACCGCGCCGACCGAGGCATGTGAACCCTGGGCGATCTCCTTACCGCGCCGCATCTTGAGGTCGCGTCGGACGACGATGACCTGCTTTGCCTCACGCTCGCTCATGCCGGGCACCCTTCCGCCCCGCACCAGAAGCAGGGGCCGTAGTTGAAGTCGTGACCCCTGTGATCGCAGTTGCGCTTGTCCAGGGGATGCGCGCAGGGGCCCTCGTGGGGCCACTGCTTGATCGTACAGGGAGCGTACCCGGGCGGTGGGTTGAAGTGTCCCCACCACTCGCCGTCGATGTCGGTGCCGCCGTCCTCGTCGGATGGGAACCACTCGGCATCGTCGGCGAGGACGACCTGGGAGACCTGCTCGTTGAACTCGTCGCGGGTCACCGGACAATGTTCACACCGATCCAACAGGGCCTGGAGGGCCTGCATGTCATACCCGATGTTCGCCAGCTCGCTGCTCTTCTTCCCATCGAGCGGAACGTGGATGAACCGATGCTTGAGGTCCTCGATTGCGGTCTTGAGGGCCGTCACCTCATCACGCCAGAGCTTCGGACGGGCGAACCTGGCGTTTTCCAGCTGGGCGTGGAGGCCCTGGTTCTCCAGGGCGAGCACGGCGCCCCTGTCGGCCGCGCTGCGGATGCGCTTGACGAGGTCCTCCCGTGACTCCCCGGTCACGAGCTCGTCGATGACGTCACCGACGACGACGAGGGCCACCCGAGCAAGCTTCCTCAGCATCAGGTGCCCGACAGGAATGCGGTGTCGAGGGGTTGGAACTCCGTGTAGGAGCCGTCCGGGGCACCCTTGGTCACGATGCCCACAAGCTCCCCGTCCTGGTTGTACACGGGGGCACCGGAGTCACCCGACGTACTGGGGGCGTCGAAGCCGAGGTGACCGTTGATCGGATCGAATACCCCGCAGGCCTCGTCCCGACCGTAGTACTGCGCACACAGCATGTCACCGAGGTGGGCGACGCCGAGGTATGGCGGCACGGCCCCGATCTCGAACCGATCGTAGGCGCCGACCAGCACCAGCCGCGCGCGGTCCTCCTTGCCGTCCGAGAACATCAGGTCGTTACGGTCCTCGTCCATCCGAAAGTGCCTGCCGTCCGGCAGCTTGACCGCGACGCCGGGGAAGTCCGGACAGCTCGTGGCGTGGCCGGCGGTAGCGACGTGCTTCTCCGAGAGGATCACGCCGGTAGACCAGCGGGGAGCGATCCACTCGATGTCCTCGTCGAACTGGTGGGGGTCTCCCGGTTCACCGGTCTTGAACGGCGCCTGGGTCACGCAGGTGCTGTAGACCCGGACGACGGTGGCGCGCTGCCGATCGGGCGAGCGCGGGTGGGGATCGACGTGCGTCAGTCGGCCGCAGGCCCCGGCCAAGAGCACAAAAAAGGTGGGAAGCTTCCGCATCCCACCATCATACCACCGTTGAGGTTGCTCAGTGACGGGAGGTCTTCACCTGGCCGCTTCCGACCAGGGAGACGAACTGGCTCTTGCTGACCCAGCCGTGCTCGGGACCCGCCCAGTACCAGCCGGGGTGCTCGTCGGTCCAGCGGACGGTCTTGCCGTCAGAGCGACGGACCACGCTGCCGGGCTTGGCGGGATTCTGGGCCACCGCGCCGCGCTGCATCTGGCCGGTCGCCTGGGCTCCGTGCTGGATCGAGCGCATGCGGAAGCCGCCAGAACGACGCTGGAGGATGCCGAGCTTGGCCTGGAGCGTCTTGACGCGCTCCATGTCGGGCCTCGGCTGGGAGAGCTCCTTGTCGATGGCCCTCTCCACCTCGCCCACCTCGTCGCTCTCCTTGTTCTTCTCGGGGGCCGAGTACGCGGCGGGCTGCCACTGCTGGCCGATGAAGTCACCGGGCTTGCTGGGCTTCTGCACGCGGGTGTGGGCCGGCTCCGCGCCGAGCTCCTTGGAGGAGGTGGGAGCGACGCCCGGACGCATCGCGTAAGACTGCGGCTTCTGGTGGGAGCCCGCGGAGCCCATGGCGTGCTGTCCGGAGGTCTTGGACGGGGTCGTCAGCTGCGACCCGGCGTCAGGCCTACGGTCCGGACGGGAGGGGATGGGCTCGCTGGGGCCCGAGCCCTTGTCCTGGGACCTTCCGCCGAGGTTGGGGGCCGAGGACCCACCCCCCTGCGACTGGGATCGCGTAGACGATCCCTGGTCCCTTCCGATCAACGTGGACAGGCCCTTCACCAGGCCGTCCGCCTTGTCATCCATGTACTTCAGGGCGACGTGCTTCCGCACCTCGTCGTAGGAGCCTGCCCTGTCGACGAAGTCCTTGAGCTCGTCGGCGTCGTGCTCCCCGTAGCGGTCCGAGATGTAGCTGAGGAGGTCCCCGAGGGGTCCCTTCGACCTCGGCCGTGCCTCGAGGATCGAGCTGAGGATGTTCCAGGCTTCCGTCATCGTGGTCTAAGTACGGGGAACCGCGGACATTCGTCCAGGCGGACCGCAGACCCGGACCCCGAGGGGTCCGTGGGACTTAGACCACGTAGTCGTGCACGAACTCCGCGACGGAGTCGGCGAAATCCGCCTTGGTGGACGAGTACGCCACCAGCTCCTCGGTGCGGACGTCATAGACCTTCACCGTGTAGCCCGGGTGGAGCTCGATCCGGTGGGTCTTGCCGACGTAGTCGTCGCCGGCCTGCAGCGTCTCGATGATCATCGCGGCGCGGTCGTGTCTGCTCATGAACGGCTTCTCCATGTCTTTCCTTTCAGGCGAGTCCGGCGAGGGCGGCCTCGAAGGCCGCCAGCGCCTCGGTTCGGTCGTCGAAGGTGAGCTGTCCACGCACCTTGCCCAGGTGCATGTCCTTGGCCTCCTGCTCGGAGATCTTCCGGACGCCGGGGTGGTCGACGGTGAAGCCGCTGATGTCCACCCTGAGCTGGGACTTGAAGAGGTACACCCTCCGGTCGCCCTTCGGACCGCTGATCTTGTAGTTGGCCGAGCCCTCCTCGACCGCGGTGACCATGTTGCAGGCCCGGGCCGCGGCGAGCATCTGCTCGATCAGACCGGGGTCGCGCATGCCACGTTTGCGGGCCCTCTGCAGGGCGGCGTTCGGGTCTGCCGGTCCACGTTGGGCCGCGGCCGCCGCCTCGGTGAGGCGCTGGGCCATGGCGACCTCCTCGTTCATCCGTTGCGTGTCCTCCGGGGTCGCCAGCCGGGCCGCGGAGCCAGGTCCCTCGTGGTGAGTGCCCGAGGAGGGCACGTGCACGATGACGGAGCGCTCCCAGTCCTGGTCCCCTCCGGTGTTCAGCACGCCGAAGCAGATCACGCGGCCCCGACGCTCTCCCTGCTCGGTGGGGATGACCACGTCCTTGCCCAGGATCTTGTCCTCGGGCAAGGGGCCCTTCCACTTGGGGCGTTCCGTGCCCGCCGCTCGCATCTTGAGCTCCATCTTGCCGATGCGGACGAGCAGGGCGTTGCGCTCCTGCCAGGAGAGCGAGTCCAGCTGTTCCTTGAGTCTGGCGGTGAATCTATCGACGGTTGCGCTGTTCATTAGATGGCCGCCACGAGCTGTTGCAGAAGCAGGATGATCGCCAGAACGAGGATGGTCATCCACAACACGACGACCACAAAGGTCATGTATCTGGTCCACATCAGGTCCCCTTGTGCTCGTCGTTCTTGTCGAGCGTCATCTTGAAGAGGGTGCGGCTGGCCGAGTGGTAGACCACTACGCCCTCGGGGTTCATGAAGCCCGGTGCGGCGACCGAGCCCTCCTCCTTCAGCTTCCTGAGGATGGCATGGACGTCGACGTCACACTGGAGTCCGGCCGCGAGGATCGGCACCACATGGCAGCAGCTCGGCGGGGGGTTCTGCTCGTTCCACCGGGCGGTGTTGAACAGCGAGAACCGCTTCTCGGTGAGCCCGTACCGACGCTGGATGCCCTGGCCCCACCACTCACCGAAGTGAGAGCCCGGTCCGAGCTTCAGGAGCTCGTCCTTGTTGGCCTGGACCCACGCCGCGAAACCGAAGTTGTCGTCACCGGGCTCGATCCAGCGGTTGCGGGACCCCGCGTAGACGTTCTCCATCGTGTCGTCGATGTAGACTTGGGCGTTCGTGCCGTCGATCTTCTCGGTGACGACGATGGTACGGTTGTAGCGCGAGATCTTGGGGAACTCGACGAAGTCGATGGAGGGCTTCACGGGTTGATCCTCGTGACCTGGTGGACCGGGACGGCGCGCAGGCAGAACGCAGTGTCGGCGTCCTCGCTGGCAAAGCAGACGAACTCCTCGCTCTGCTGGTTGACGCAGAGGGCGTAGTCGTCCTTGTGCCCGAAGCACGTGAGGCCCGGGTACATGTTGCGGGTGACGTCGGAGGCGTTCTTGCAGCCGCATCCGACCAACAGCATCAGCAGGATCTTCTTCACAGGGTGTCTCCGGTGTCCGGTCGCCACACGAGGATGAGCTCGAAGGGCTCACCGCTGAGGGGATCGGAGGTCTTGATGACGACAGGCAGGCTGCCTACCGCCTCTGGCATCTTATCACCGTTGGTGCGGCGGCGGTAAATCGCGAGCGGGCCAACCGGCTTCTCCAGCTGCTCACGAGTGATCTTCCCGCCCTCGTTACGGACGACGACGAGGGGCCGGAACAGGCCGTAGTGGCCCGCCTCCTCCGTCGGCTTTAGGAACGCGGCGCCGAACCTGAACGAGGTCGCCCCGTCAGGGGGGTTGGTGTCATCGGTCGTATTGTTCGAGTTCATCGAGCTCCTTGCTGATGTCTTGGACGATCTCCGCCCAGGTGAAGCCCTTCTCACCGGGAGGCAGCTCACTCCAGGGACGTCGAAGGGTGTATGCGTATGTCCCGTGTGAGAGCCAGCGTGCGCAGGTGTCCCACCGGTCGTCGATGGCGTACCTTCCCTGCACCCAGTGCTTCAGCTCGCTGGGCACGGTCATGATCGGGATGCCGGGGAAGTTACGTCCTAGCCAGTCCAGCTTGTCCGGGATGTGCCCGTTGGCCCGTTTCATCAGGGCGGTCACGAACGCGACGTCACAACGCTTCCTGAGCAGATCCACCGCGGTCCAGCCGTCGAAGTTCACCATCACGTGCCTGGTGTAGACCTCCGGGGTGCGCATGAACTCCAGGAAGGCCCCTCCCCAGCCGCTGTCAGAGCGCTTGACGCCCTGTGATTCGGGGTAGTGGTTCCTGCGGAGCCACTCATCGACGTCCCGGAGGGCGGGAGAGCGCCCCATGTCGTTGTGGAACGTGATGTGCTCCGGACTGACGTGTAGGTCGAACCTCCGGTTTGCCCAGTTGACGAACGACGGGACGAGGTCGGCCACGACGCCGTCGACATCGACCAACAGTCGTGGCCGGACGCTCACTTGGTCTTCCCGTCGTCGAGGATGGCGCCGAGCAGCACCATGTAGTTGATGACGTCGTTGATGCGACCGTCGATCGGCTCGGACTCCGCGTGGCCGCCGTTGGCGACCTTCTGGATGACGGCCCAGTGCTTTCGCACGAAGACCTGCCAGACCTTCAGCATCGGCAGCTCGAGGTCCTTGGCGGCCTCGCGGAAGTGTGCGATGCGATCCCTCTGGGCCGTGCCCTGGGTGTAATCGGCGTTCTTGGCCCGGATCAGGTCGATGCAGTCGGCGAACCGCTTCGCGAAGACCGGGTCTCCGAGGTAGCCGGTGAGGTACGCCAGGAGGTCCTGGTCCTTGGGCATGATCGGTGCATCCTTCTTGATCAGCTCGGCCTCGACCGCGTCGAACGGGTCCGGGAGGCGGCCCATCTTGTCCAGGATGGGCTTCACGATGTGGTCTTTCGGTCGCGTTGTCACGTAAAACTGGTCCTCTCTTAGCCTTGAGTCGCAGCGGAAGGTGATCCCGAGGTCGTTGGGTGCGCCGCAGTAGTACGACCCACAGTTCTTACACGGGACGGGGCCACCCGCCATCAGTTCGAGACCCCGTCTGGGCTCCTACGGACGATCTCCATGGATCGGCGGACGATCACGTCGAAGAGCTCCTCGTTCCCGTCAGGATAGCGGATCCGGAGCACCATGTCGGGTCCCTCCTGGATCACGGAGCACTCGCAGGCCAGGTCGTTGTCGGTGAGGTACTTCAGGGCCTCGTCCCTGCCCTCCTCGGAGTCGAGCGGAGGGATGTCGATGAACTCTTCGTCATCGGGGAAGTCGTCGTCGATGTCATTCACTTGGTTTCAGACCTCTTCGTCATTCTCGGTGTACTGCTCGCTCTCGGAGGCGGCTGTGAACCTTCCACATTTTACCACGACGGTGCCACGATCGGCATTCGAGTAGTCGAAGTCGAGCCCCGTGATGTCCCCCTCCTCCTCCTGCTCGCGGTACTCCATGTACTCCCAGTACTGTTGCTCCCCCGACTCACACAGCCAGCTCCAGAAGTGGTTCTTGGCGTCCTCGTTCTCGAAGACGAAGGTGAGGGACTCAGGCGCGGAAGTCGGAGGTCTGGCTTTCACGCGGGCTCGTTCCTTGCTTGTATGGGAGGTTACCACGGGGGATGGGCTCGCCGGTCGCGCCCGACTCGGTGGTGAAGAACTTCCTGAATTGCTTCCAGCCGCCGTGGAAGTTTCCGCCGTCGGCGTCCTTGACGGCCTGTGCCTGGTGCTCCAGCGGCGACCAGTGACCGTTCGTCTGGAGGGAGACGGCCTGGTCGATGTCCTTGGCGGGCTCGCGCTTCTCGTTCTGGCGAACGTAGCTCACCCTGGCGCACCTGGCGGCCGAGATGAGGACACGGAGGGGGTAGTCGGTGCTCCAACCCGCCGGGACGAGGGGTACGTTCGTGACGTTGTCCTCGTCGTCAGTGTACGGGAGGTGCCACTCGCCCCACTCGAGCCTCTTGGGGTTCGACCAGTACATCGCCGAGTAGATCGCGTCGGCCAGGTAGTGGAATTCGGGCTGCGCGTCCTTGTGGCGACGCAGCTTGAAGAAGTTCTCCCACTCGGTGGCCGTGATGATCGCGGTGTGCCACATCC
>Ga0213882_10000396_pt1 | contig 15389 bp, 10 predicted proteins | sample BarmaccoBMER_R09_FD_160106 | JGI IMG/M metagenome (GOLD analysis project Ga0213882, IMG submission 160106) | Barbacenia macrantha exposed rock microbial communities from rupestrian grasslands, the National Park of Serra do Cipo, Brazil - ER_R09 ...
CTGATCACCCAGGCACGTGAAGTCGGCTGATAGTACTGATGGAACAAGTCCAATCGTCATTTCTCTTCTTTCCTTTCGCCTAATTTGCTTGCTGCAGCCTCATCAAGCATCCAGGTTACTTCGCCCTTTGCCGATTGTAGCAACTGAGCTGGGTACTCATCAGGCTGATAGCTTCCCTCAAGAACGGCCTGAAGTGCATCTGCTTTTTCTGTACCCGTCACTAAAAAGAGAACGTGCCTTGCAGCGTTGAGAATGCGCGGGGTAAAAGTAAGGCGCGCTGGAGGTGGCTTAGGAACGGTAACAGGCATCACGAGGCGCTGTTGTTCATGCAGCGCAGACTGATGCGGGAAGAGCGAGGCAGTATGCCCCTCCGGTCCCATGCCGAGTTGGATCAGGTCGAAACTGGGAATGCCGTCAGTAGCGAAAGCACGCTGCATATCGAGCGTGTAGGCGAGAGAGGCTGCATCACCATCGGCTTGATCGGCAGGCATGCGGTGTATTTGCTCTGCTGTGACAGGTATCTTGCTAAGAAGCACCTGTTGTGCCATATGGTAGTTGCTCTCTTCGTTATCCGCAGGAACGCAGCGTTCATCCGACCAAAAGATATCGACCAGTGACCAATTCATCTGGCTGCGATACGGCTCGTCACCCAGCAGACTATAGAGCTTCTTGGGGGTCGAACCACCCGAGAGGGCGATCATGAAGTTTCCATGCGTACTGATGGACTCCTGAGCAATGCGTATAATATACTGAGCTGCCTCGCAACTCAGTATATCCGTATCTGGGTAGACTGCGATATGCATAAGTATCTCCTAAATAAGTTGGGTGCAAAGGGACAGCCACTCCTAGTCTAGCAGGGCGAACGTCTCTCGCAGAGTTTCCTCATAAAGATAGTCATGGCCGGTAATTTCTAATTCATCGTGCAGCAAATCACTTTCCTTATAAATTGCTGCCATACTGACAGTGCGTTGTGGCCGACTCTCTTGTGCCAATTCGACCGATGTAAAGACGTGGTCGGGATCATCCTCACGATTGATGGTGAAAGTGGCACGTTTCCCTTCAACATGACTGATCAGGCGTACAAGGAAAAGGGAACCTGGCTGCATATCAGAGGAAATCTGAGGGTGAATATGAATGGTGCCTTGCCGAGTGTTGCGTGCTGTCTTGTTGAGCGATCCTGTCTGACGTGTAGGTAAACCTGTGGTTGTCCGTGTCATGTGCCATGTATAAGTACCTGTAACCACATCATGTCCATCTGGTACTGTATCTGTTGCCAATTCCCAGCCCAAGCGAGTTTTCAGCCATCCAGCAAGCAGCAATGCACAAAGAGGATTAGCTAAAACATCTCCCTGGGGTTGGGCGGAGGGTGATGCTACGTGAGCAATCTCGATAGAGTCCACGCCCGCCAAGTAGGGTTTATATTCTGCAACATCGAAGAATTGTGCAATCAACGCGCGCCACAGCGTGATGCGCCCCCAGTTAAAATCGCTTAAAGCCCATATAGGTGATGTCTGCAGCAGTGCAGAGAGCGTATGGAGACTGTGTTCAGGATGCACAAAGCCTGCTGAATCAATAATAACGCGGCTGCTCTGTTCCACGAGATTATGAAATAAAGTTGTATCGTTTGAAAGATCGCCAAGCCACCACAGGTAGACTGGGAGATCAGGTTTGAGTAGCGGTTGTATAATAGTAGCAAGAGCAGTAATAGCAGTACCAGAAGCAAGCAGCGTAATCTGCTCAAAGTTATGGCGCATAGTATCTGAAATAATAGGAAAAGAGCGTAGTGTCACCCACGTAGAAAGCGTGGAGATAGGATTGCTACTATCCAGGATAAGAATAGTGATACGTGCAATATGTGTGCTTGATAGATCGCGCATGAGCATACTAACGCGTTGTGCAGATTCGCTATCTGGTGCGCAGATCAGCAGATTGAGAACGCTCGTGCGCACATTGATATTTTGACTTGTGCGCACATTATCCGCTGCCATCTTCCACAAGAAAGAGAGTTCCTTTTCTACTTGGTCCAGATTCACTTTTTTGCCAGCCCAGGGAAGACGCAGACCAGTATCAGCGGGATTACTCATGTTCATTTGCCCTACCCTTCCTTGTCAGGAACTTCGTCGTTCCATGAACTGCATTGTACTATCTGCTGCGATACGTATGCTACATACCACTATGGACGACGCCACCTGCGGCCATCACGCCAAATAAATTCATCGGCGAATTGCGGCCCCCACGTTCCCGAATCGTAGCTTAGGACTAACTCTCGTGGCTCCTCTTTCCATGCATCCAGAATGCCCTGAACGAACGTCCAGGCTGCCTCTACCTCATCACGGCGTGTGAAGAGGGTGGAGTCGCCCAACATACAGTCAAGTAAGAGACGTTCATATGCCTCTGGTTGTTCGCGTACAAAAGAAGAGCCATAGAAGAAGTCCATATTCACAGAGCGGATTTGCATATCCGTTCCTGGCATCTTTGCACCGAACTTGAGCGAAATGCCCTCATCGGGCTGGATACGCAAGGTGAGGACATTCGGTTCAACCTGTCCCTGAGCATCACTACGCTTGAAGAGCATAAGTGGTGCAAGTTTGAACTGAATGGCAACCTCCGTGACTCGTTTGGGTAGGTGTTTTCCTGTACGTAAGTAGAATGGTACACCAGCCCAGCGCCAGTTGTCCACATGCGTTTTCAGTGCCACATACGTCTCGGTAACTGAATCGGGGGAGACACCATTCTCCTCTAAATAGCCAGGAACTTGATGACCGCCAACCCAACCAGGACCATACTGCGCACGTACAGTATTATTCATGACATCACGTCCAACCAGTGGCTGAAGCGCGTGCAGTACCTTGACCTTCTCATCGCGGACCGAATTGGCATCAAAAGCTATCGGAGGTTCCATAGCGACAAGAGCAAGTAATTGTAGCATATGGTTTTGAACCATGTCGCGGATAGCTCCAGCTTCTTCGTAATATCCTCCGCGTCCTTCAAGGCCGAGGTTCTCTGCTACCGTGATCTGTATGTGGTCCACGTAGCGGCGATTCCATACAGGCTCGAAAATTCCATTGGCTAGACGGAAGACGAGAATGTTCTGTACCGTCTCCTTGCCCAGGTAGTGGTCGATACGGTAGACCTGCTCCTCTTTGAATACCTTGCCGACCTGACGGTTCAACTCTCCTGCTGAGGCAAGATCATGACCAAAGGGTTTTTCGATGATGATATGCGTCCAGCCTTTGCGGTTCTTATTTAAGCCAGCCGCGCCGAGGTTTTGAATAATTTCCGGATATTGACTGGGCGATGTGGATAGGTAGAAGATGCGATTGCCACCTGTACCGCGCTCTTGATCAAGTCTATTGAGCAGGGTACCGAGCTTTTCATATCCTGTGGGATCATGAAAGTTCGACTCCAGATAAAACATGCCCGAGGCGAAGCTCTCCCACACCTGTGGATTCACAGGCTTCTGCCGCGAAAATGCATTGATCGACTCTAGAGCCTGCTGGCGGAATTGCTCGTCACTATACGGGCGACGTGCAAAGCCAACGACTGAGAACCCGGCTGGTAGTGGATGTTCCAATGCTAAGTTATAGAGTGCAGGCAACAACTTCCTATGTGTTAAGTCTCCGGTTGCCCCAAAGATGATCATGACACAGGGTTCCGGGCTTTGTTTAATGCGTAGTCCCTCGCGTAACGGATTGGGTGCCTCGGCTATGCTGCGATGAGGCATGAAAAAATCTCCTGATCTTTGTTTTACTAGTTTATTTCTTTAACTATATTGTATACTCATCTGTCAATACAAATTTCTTGTACGATAAACACAATGAGAAGGACGCACTGTAGTTTTCTCTATCGTGCGTCCCTTACCATCGTCTTGCACTTCTTAACGCGCTACTTGATCCTTTTTAATAGCTTGCTGTTTGCTGCGAATTCCTGCGAACAACTGGTGGAAAGAGTCGGCGAACTTTTGTACACCCTCATCCTGTAACTGTTGGGTGACCTGATCGTAGTGAATACTTACCTCTTCCAGTGCTGTGAATGTGGCCTTTGCATCATCGAGATGATCTTCGATACTAGAGCGCACTTTGCCATGGTCGCGGAACTTCTCGATAGTCTCCAATGGCATCGTGTCAACCGTATCGGGTCCAATCAGTTCCTCGGCATAGAGCACATCGCGATACGCAGGGTTCTTTGTGCTAGTGCTGGCCCAGAGCGGTCGTTGTACGTGCGCACCTACATGCTTGAGTGACTCGAAGCGTGGCGTGCTAAAGATACGCTTAAATTCCTGATAGACTAAGCGTGCATTGGCGATAGCAGCCTTGCCTGCCAGCGCTTGCAATTGCTGCTGTTCAGCGGGATCGTTGCTCGCCTTGATCATATCTTCTAGCCGCTTATCGACCAACGTATCCACCCGGCTCACAAAAAAGCTGGCGACCGAGGCAATCGTGCTGATATCCTTGCCCTCACTATTACGCACCTCCAGCCCTGTCAGATACGCATCGGTGACTGCGCGATAGTTGTCGAGGGAGAAGATCAGCGTGATATTGACGTTAATGCCCTCGCGTATAGCCTGCTCAATGGCGGGAATACCTTCGGGTGTGGCCGGAATTTTAATCATCAGATTCGGTCGCTCGACCATGTGCCAGAAGCGCTGTACCTCCGCAATGGTTCCATCGGTATCATGCGCCAGATCTGGAGAAACTTCTAGGCTCACGTAGCCATCCCGGCCCTCGGTGCGCTCATAGATTGGCCGCAGTAGATCGGCCACGCTACGGATATCTTGAATGACCAGGTTTTCGTAGATTTCGCTGGTGTCTTTGCCTGCAGCAATAAGCTGTGACATCTGCTCATCATATGCATGGCCCGCGCTGATTGACTTTTCAAAAATGGTAGGGTTCGCGGTCACACCTACAACGCCGTCTTCATCTAACATGCGCTTGAACTGGCCGGAGACCAATTGCGCACGGTCAATGTTGTCGTACCAGACGCTTTGTCCATAATTCTTCAGTTCTAACAATGGATTGGTCATGAGATGTTCTCCTTTTATAGATAGTGGGAGCAATTGCTCCCTTGTAATATCGGCTTACAATGAATGTAAAATTAGGTGACCACATCTACAACACGAATGGTTACTAGTATCTTGACACAATCTTTGGTTCTTGCGCAACCTCGCTGCATTAGCCGTCCCTTTTAGCCCTCTGCTGTAACTCATACAGCTTGCTCATTGCCTCAAGCGGCGTGAGTTCATCGATGGCCAATGTTTTGATTTCTTCAAGTAAAGGATGCGGCTCCGAGGCAAAAAGGGTCATTTGCCAAGCCGCAGGCATGGTCATGTCGCGCATGGCTTTACGACGCACCTTGGCATCGCCCTTGTGCTCCAACTCCTGCAGAATTTCCTGGGCGCGGTGAATGACAGGGCGTGGAATACCTGCTAGTTGTGCTACGTGGACACCGTAGCTGCGGTCGGCTCCTCCGGGTACGATTTTGCGCAAGAAGACGACGTTGCCTGCTTCCTCTGTCACGGCGACGTTCATACAGCGAATGCGTGGCAGTAGTTGTGCTACCTCGACGAGTTCGTGATAATGGGTGGCGAAGAGTGTACGAGCGCCACAGCGCTTGTTGTTGTGGAGATATTCGACAACAGCGCGGGCGATGGCTAGTCCATCGTAGGTGCTGGTACCACGACCGATCTCGTCCAGGATAATCAGGCTGCGGGGTGTGGCATGGTGCAGAATGTTGGCTGTCTCAACCATCTCAACCATAAAAGTACTCTGCCCGGTCGCTAGATCGTCCTGGGCACCGATACGGGTAAAGATACGATCTACCAAGCCAATCGTCGCTGCCTCAGCGGGTACATAGCTACCAATCTGTGCCATAAGCACGATTAAGGCAACCTGGCGTAGGTATGTCGATTTGCCTGCCATATTGGGGCCGGTGATAATACTGATCTGTGCATCATGAATGGAGAGATTGCTGTCGTTAGGAATGAAAGGTGTGTCCGACTGTGTTTGCTCGACGACAGGGTGACGACCTGCGACGATATGAATGCTGTCTCCTTCGTTTAGTTGAGGGCGGCAGTAGTTGTATTTACCAGCTACCTCAGTGAGGCTCAAATAGACATCGAGTTCGGCAAGTGCATGTGCTGTGGCTAGCATCTGCTCAGATGCGTGAACAGCAATATCTGCTCGCAATTGCACGAACAACTCGTTCTCCATCTTATTGATGTGTTCCTGGGCATTAAGAATGAGGGTCTCTTGCTCTTTCAGGGCAGTGGTGATGTAACGTTCACCGTTTGTGAGCGTCTGGCGGCGGGTGTAGTCCTGGGGCACACGCTTAAGGTGTGCATTTGCTACCTCGATATAATAGCCCGCCGTCTTACTGTAGCCGACTTTCAGATTGCTGATACCCGTACGCTTGCGTTCGCGCTGTTCCATCTCTGCGAGCCATTGCCGTCCATTTTGTGAGGCGTGTCGCAACTGATCCAGCTCTGAGCTAAAAGCGGGTTGGATAATCCCTCCTTCAGAGGTGCTCGCTGGTGCATCATCGACAAGGGCGCGCGCAAGTAATGTGATACTCTCATCGTTATCAGCGAGCCGTTGCAAAACGTGCATGAGTGAGGACGTGGTTGCCTCTGCGGTCTCAGGACTGCCGCCCAACAGTGAGCGAATTCTGGCGGCAGCACGTAGTCCCACGACGAGAGCAAGTAGGTCACGAGGTGTGGCGATACGTTGGCGCACACGATTAACGAGACGCTCGATATCACCGACGTTCTTGAGCGCTTCGGCCAACTGGGCTTGCAATAATGGAGTATGCAGTAATTCACTGATAATCTCCTGGCGCTGTTGCAACCTCGCACTGTCAAGCAGGGGTTGACCAAGCCAGCGACGCAACAGCCGACCACCCATAGGGCTGCGTGTCTGGTCGAGCACCCACAGCAGCGATCCCTTCACAGAGCCACTGCGCCCCGTCTCGAACAGTTCAAGATTACGGCGCGTATGTGCATCAAGCGTCATAAAGCCGCTTGTCGAGTATGTCTCAAGGGCTGTAAGCTGACATAGCAGTTCCTTTTGTGTCTCCTGCACGTAGGCCAGCGCAGCCCCAGCAGCACGAATAGCCAGGGGAAGATGAGCACAACCAAAACTCTCTAGAGAAACCACCTTGAATTGCGTAAGGAGACGGTGGCGTGCATCGTCCTCTGAAAAATAGCGAGCATCATAAGGAGTCACGTGTCCCGCTACACCCTGCAGCAGCTTAGTCAGCGGGGCGCTCTCGTCCTCATCGTCTTCGTCAAATTCAGGAATCTCAGCGTTAGCATTGCCATTGGCTCCCAACTTCGTGACCTGCTTCTCACTCATCACTGTAGCCAACCAGCGTCTCTTGCGGCTGCCCAGGCGACTAGAGTGTGCCTCGACAATGACCTCAGCCGGACTGACGCGTGCAATCTCCTGTTGCAGAGCAAGCTCCGGTTCAGGTGTGCTCAACTGCGTCACAGCAAATTCACCCGTCGTAATATCAACGTAAGCCACCCCAACGGCGGCGCGTCCGACTACCACTGCTGCAAGGAAGTTATTGCGTTTAGCAGTGAGCATGGCTGGATCGGTGACTGTGCCCGGTGTAACCACACGCAGCACTTCGCGCTCAACCAGTCCCTTAGAGAGGGTCGGATCGCTTACCTGTTCGCAAACTGCCACTCTGTAGCCCTTACTCACTAAGCGCGCAATATAGCCATCGATGGCATGATGGGGAATACCCGCCATCGGCGCTTTCTCGCCACGCCCGAAGTCGCGCCGCGTGAGCGCTATCTCCAATTCGCGGGCAACGATCTCTGCATCATCATCGAACATCTCGTAGAAGTCGCCCATGCGAAAAAAAAGAATGGCATCGGGATGCTGTTGTTTGATCTGTAGATATTGTGTGCGTACGGGACTGTGGGCAAGCTCTTCTTTGCTGTAGTCTTCAAATAACACGTGCTACCTCATGATATAGGAGCGCATAGCTGTGTTGGATAAGCTCATCTAGCTTATCTAACATTTCGTATAGTCTTTTGCAGATTGTCGTTTAGCTTATGTACAGTATAACACATTGTTGCCTGTCTCTGGAAAGAGCAGGCTGTACTCAGCTTCCCCCTTTGCCAGTGAATAGTCCGTAGAACAAAAGCAATGCTGCGCCTGTCATTACTAGCACAGTGATACTCAGCCCGACATTCGTCGCCCAGCTTAGTCTTTGTCCGCGCATCACCTTGCGAGAGTTCCCCACTAGTAGGAGGAAGATGACCAGGATGGGAGCGAGTAGTCCGTTGAGCACATTGGCCCAGAACAGCAGTTGGATGGGATCGATGCCTAGCACTGCCAGGGCTAGGCTCGCCACTAAGGCTGCACTGAGAATTAAGTAGAAGCCTTCATTCTGCCATGGCTTCTTGGAGAGGCCCACTGGCCAGCCGAACGTGCCTGCTATAGAGTACGAGGTACTGGCCAGCAGCACGGGGATAGCGACCAGCCCTGCTCCAATAAAACCTATAGCGAAGAGATACTTGGCAAAGGGACCCAAAAGGGGAGCGAGCGCTGAGGCAGCATCAACCACGGTCTTTATGCTTTTATGATGTGTAAAGAGGGTTGCTGCCGCTGTGAGCATAATACAGTAGGCGATGAGGTTGCCACCCACTGCGCCCAGTGCAACATCCAGGGCGGCAAAGCGAATCTGTTGCCGTTTGGTCTTGCCAGGCCTGCGTTGCTCTTTTTCTCCCTGCACCTGCCAATAGATGCTATAGGGCGAAATGGTGGCTCCCAACAGGGCAATGGCACTACTGATACTGTTAAAGGAGAAATCTACGTGTGGGATGAACGTATTCCAGAGCACCGCACCGCTATCGGGCCGCGAGAGCACTGCGGTCACTAGATAGACGAGAAAGACCGCGCTCATGCCAATGAAGATTTTTTTGATTGCTTCAAAGCTCTCATAGACAGTCAGAAACCATAAGAGCAGAGCAATCGGTGCGACAAACCAGACCCAGGTGAGTCCGGTGAGCAGTTCTAGGCCAGTACTTATAGCCACGAGGTCAGCAGCTATTAGTGCCACATTGGCTACCACCAGCACAAGCGAGGCTCCCATCGCTACTGGACGACTGTAATATGTCTGTAATACGTCAGCAAGCCCTTTCCCGCTGAGCCGCCCAATTTTCGCGCAGCTAAATTGCACTGCCTGATAAAGGGGTGTAGCGAGCAGCATGAGCCAGAGGTGAGCATAGCCCACCTGTGCTCCATCAATGGAGTAGGTTCCGACAGCCGATGCATCGTTGCCTGCCATGCCACTCAAGAAGCCTGGCCCGAGCACCTGCCACCAGGAGCGAGGCCGCTGCTGTCTAGCTTCTGCTGCTGCTGCAACTTGGGGATCGCGTCTTTGGCGTTCGTGTGCCCGCAGTCCTTCTGCTGTAGGTAATTGCTCTTCCACCTCTCCCAACACATCGCTGTCTGGTGTCAATGCTTCTCGTCCTTGTGCGGTCAAGTTCTCCACTTCTTCTTGACTGGTCTCTACTAAAATTTTTCCATTCTCTGTTGCAGTCTGCTGCACTTTGACCTGCTGAATGCGATCTCCTGGGATCTCCACTTCTTTGCGGAAGAGCACCCCTTTTTGCACCACCAGATGGTCCACCTGCCCCTGCTGATCTCGGACGACTTCCTTGACCGTGGGCTTGCTTATATCAGCTTCCCCTAGGTCACCATGGGTGACCTCAACCTCCATGCCAACTTGCACCTCCTGCTCGTTGGGCGGCTGATGCTGCTCTGTCATGCGCTTTTGCTCCTTCTGAATGGGGATCGTGAGATGCTTTCCTGCGGACAGTGCTGGCTAAGCTGATACTTGCCAACCTCCCTTTTTCACTGCTGCTTTCTATACGACTCAAGAGCAAAGAAAGTAGATTGTGCGACTACGTTGTGCCCCTAGCCAAAAGGCAATCTGTGTGATATACTATCGACATAACAGAGGAAACATTTTTTGAGAAAAGTGGGGGAAATACCCACTTTTCTGTTTGCTAGAGACTTTTTATTGCACTCGAAAAAATGAGGAATTCCACTGCGGGAGGATAAGGCTATGAGAAGCGAATTTCAAGCTGCTATTGCACAATTAATTGCCGAAAAGGGTTTACCCCGCGAAGTGGTAATGGAGACGGTAGCAAACGGCCTGCTAGCCGCGTACCGTAAAAGCTTCAGCGGCGGAGAGAATGTACGTATCGAAGTCGATAAGAATGGAGAGGTACATGTCTGGGCGTCAAAACGTGTTGTAGCTCAAGTGAGTGACTCCAACGAAGAAATCTCCTTGGCAGAAGCGCAGCGCCTTATCCCCAAGGCAGCGCTTGGGCAGTCTATTGACGTTGATTCGTCGTTCATTTTTGCGCGTATTCCAACACAGACTGCAAAACAAGTGATCCTACAGCGCATCCGTGAGGCAGAACATGAACACCTCTACGATCAAATAAAAAACTGGGTTGGCGAAATTCGCCTCGGTACACTTACACGTAAAGACCCCGTGCGTGGCTGGTTTCTTGACTTTGACTTGGTAGATAAGGCCGATAGGGTCGAAGGGATGATGCCTTCGACCGAAGAGGTGCACACGGAGCGCTATCGCGTTGGGCAGCGCATCCGTGTCTACGTATACGATGTACGCCGCGTGCAGGGGCGTGTGTTGCAGATACTTGTCTCTCGCACCCATCGAGACCTCGTGCGCCGCTTGTTTGAGTCGGAGGTTCCAGAAATCTATGAGGGAACCGTTGAGATCAAAGCCATTGCACGCGAGCCGGGAAGCCGTTCCAAGGTGGCCGTGGTAACACGCCAGGAAGGGCTAGACCCGATAGGTTCGTGCGTAGGAGTACGTGGCTCACGCATCAATAATATTGTACACGAGCTAAACGAAGAAAAGATAGATATTATTCAGTGGAGTCCTGACCCTGCAACTTTTGTGGCTAACGCTCTTAGTCCCGTCAAACCGCTCAAAGTGGAACTCCGCGAAGTGGATCACACTGCACTCGTTACCGTGCTAGAGAGACACCTATCTCTCGCTATCGGCAAGGATGGACAGAATGCGCGCCTTGCTGCCAAACTGACAGGATGGCGTGTCGATGTTACTAAGCCGACAGAAGGGGAAATATACGAAGAGCGTGACGACTATGAGCCAGTCCCATCCTCGCGGCATGAGCGTGGTAGTCGTCATGATCGAGAAGCAGGACCGAAGCGTTCTAGCAATTCCCATCGTGGCGGCAATAAGTTCGCGTAGCTACAAGTGTAAGCTCTGACAGAGGAAATATACTATGGCCAAAACGGCAAGTAAACAACCAAAGAAGCAGAAACATATTCCTCTGCGTTCCTGTGTCTCCTGTCACGAGACAAAATCGAAACGTGAACTACTACGCATTGTACGCACAGTAGATGGACATGTGTTGATCGATGCGACGGGTAAGAAGTCGGGGCGTGGAGCCTATCTTTGCGCCAAACTCTCTTGTTGGGAGAACGCAATGAAGAGGAAGCGTCTCGAACAGGAATTTGACATTTCCATTTCAGAGGAAGATCGCGCGGAATTGAACGCTTATATTGCTACTCTGCCAAAGGACTGAACATCCATTCTCCCTTAGAGCTATTGCCAGGACTTTGAGAGTGAGCTATACTAGTGTTGCGTGGATATACACGAGAAAGTTTTTATCTTCTCCCTATCTATAGGGAGAGTAAGTCTTCATTCAATACTGGCATTCAATCATTTGGTTGGATGAGGGTTGAAAGAAAAATATTATGAGTCATTTGATCTCTACTCTTGACAGAGACACAGCCCTTCGTTTAGTGGGCAGTTATAGCAAGCGAATGTTTGCGGAGCGAGCGCTATGATTATATAAGACCATAGCAAGAACGCCAGAAAAAGCAGACTGAAACATGCCTGGCACTGCGCCAACGAGGGTCTGTCACCTTACCATGTGATGGCAAGGTGACAGACCCTCTCTATGGCTGTGTAGAGAGATTTCCAACGCCATTTGTGGCGTATCAGTCGATAGAAGGGAGTCTTCTTCATGAAAGACACAGCCGAATTCCCGGAAGGCACCGAGCAGACAAAAACTTCGAGGGCGAGAGCAAATACCCGCTCAAAGCAAGAGCACGCTCTAGCAGATAGCCAGGAACAAGGTACAACTACAGTAACCCGGCGGCGTACACCATCCGATGGTACAGCCGAACAAAGTCGCACTCTACCAGAGAACAGTTCCTCTGTATCTACCCCCAGGGTTCGTCCTGCGACTCAGCAGGCAAGAGCGACAACGCGGCGTTCAAGTGTCACGGGTCGTAGTGACGCAGCGGGAACACCTAGTCAACGTGGTGCGGCAAACACGCCACCAGCACAACCCAATGGTACACCAAGGAACTCTGCCTCAGCCGTAATCGGCCAACGTCAGGCGATACCTGCTCAGCGTACAGGTGGACAGAGAACCCAGACACCAGAATCACCAGCACAGCATCCAGAGGCAGCACCAACCCCACCGCAGCGACCATCTCAGCCAGGCCGTGCTACTGGGCCAACAACGCAACGCCAAGCAGCAAGATATAGTAGTCCAGCAACGGCGCGACCCACGCAGGGTCGGCCACAGCCCGGCTCTGCTCGCCAAAACGGTCGCACCGCAACGCCTGTGCAGCGCCCTCATGAGCGCAGGGTTGTCGCCTCTAGAGAGAAACAAACTGGTCCGGTGTCCATTCCAGCGCAGATCGTGGTAAAAGACCTGGCAGAGTTGCTACACACTACTGCCAATGAGATTATCCGTGGACTCATCAAACATAGCATCTTTGCTAACATCAATCAAGTGGTTGAGTACGAACAGGCTGCGCTCGTGGCAAAAGAGCTGGGCTTCGAGCCGACCCAGAGCGTCTCCACGGTAGCGTCGGCGGTCCAGGGAGAGCGTAAACTCTCTGCTAATGAAATGATGATGGCGACGCGTGACCAGGACAACATGGTGGTTATTCCGCCAGTCGTGACGATTATGGGCCACGTTGACCACGGGAAAACCTCGTTGCTGGATATGATTCGTAAAACGAAGGTGGCGGCGGGAGAGGCTGGCGGTATTACTCAGCATATTGGCGCTTATCAGGTCGAAGTGAACGGCAAGAAGATTACCTTCTTGGACACTCCCGGTCACGAGGCGTTTACAGCTATGCGTGCTCGTGGAGCTCAGGTAACTCATATCGTCATTATCGTCATTGCCGCCGACGACGGCGTGATGCCGCAGACTCGCGAGGCCATCTCTCATGCCCAGGCTGCTAAGGTACCGATTATCATCGCCTTGAACAAGATCGACAAGGACAATGCAAATCCTGATTATGTCAAGCAGCAGCTTGCTGAAATGGGCATCATTATCGAGGAGTACGGCGGAGACGTGGTCTTTGTGCCTGTCTCAGCGCGTAAGGGTATCGGTATTGATGAACTGCTTGAATATATCCTCCTTGTGGCAGAAGTACAGGATATCAAGGCCAATCCAAACGGCCTCGCCACTGGTGTGATTGTGGAGGCCAAACTCGAAAAGAGCGTAGGGCCAGTAGCTACCGTACTGGTCCAGCAAGGTACGTTGAAGATGGGGGACAATATCCTTGTCGGTGCCGTGGCTGGTAAGGTGCGGGCTATGTTTAATGATCGTGGGAAACGCATCCAAAAAGCTCCACCAAGTACCCCTGTCAGCATTATGGGTTTGCCAGAAGTGCCACAGGCGGGAGACCGTCTGGAAGTTATCGCCGATGAGCGCACAGCCAAGCAGCGTGCGTTTGAGGAGGCAGAAAAGCGGCGCAATGAGAGCGCGTCTCTTGGTCAGGTGAGCCTTGACACGCTCTATGCGCAGATGCAAGAGGGCACAGTCAAAGAACTGAACGTGGTGCTCAAATGTGATGTGCAAGGTTCAGCGGAGGCTATCAAGAACGCACTCACCAAGTTGGGTGAAGAGAATCTCAAGGTTCGTCTCATTCACGAAGGTATCGGTAACATCAGCGAAACTGATGTCCACCTGGCAGCGGCCTCTGGTGCCATTGTTATCGGTTTCAATGTCAAAGCCGATGCTGTGGCACAGCGTGAGGCGCAGAAGGAGCACGTTGATATCCGCTTCTACAATGTCATTTATAAGCTTACCGATGACATTCAAGCCGCGCTCTCTGGCTTGCTAGAGCCAACCTATCGCGAAGTGGTCGGTGGTCACGCAGAGGTAGTGCAGATGTTCAAGGCAGGCAAAAATATTATCATTGCGGGTTGCCGTGTGACTGACGGCAAGATGACACGCTCTTCCCAGATACGCCTCATGCGTAAGAACGAGAAGGTATACGAAGGCAAAATTGCCTCTTTACGGCGAGGCAAAGACGACGTGCGTGAGGTTGCCAGTGGGTACGAGTGTGGTATCATTCTCGAAGACTTCACCAACTTTGAAGTAGGGGACATCTTAGAGGCATTTTCACAGGAACGTGTCGTGCCCGGAGTATGAACATGGCTTCATGCACCGCGTTAGCGTATCGTAGGGGCGGAGGCAGAATCACCGCCCCTCAATTGAATTTGCTATGAGTTCTTCTTGGAGGAGGGGGCAATGGCAAACCCATATAGGCAGGAAAGATTAGGCGAACTGATTGCAACGGAATTGAGCGACCTTTTGCGCACTCGCGTGAAGGATCCACGCGTGGGCTTTGCTAGTATCACACGCGTGGAGGTAAGCGGCGACCTACGTCACGCCAAAATCCACGTCAGTGTGATGGGTAGTCCGCAGGAACGGGCGGAAACGATGAGAGGGCTAAAAAATGCTACTGGCTTTCTCCGTCATGAGCTTGCCACGCGCATCGTTTTACGCTATATGCCTGAAATCGTCTTTAAACTTGATACGTCCATAGAAGAAGGTACACGTATCCTCGAACTGATCAAGCAGGTCGAGCAGGAAGAACAGCGTAATGCGCACACGACAGAGGTAGACTAAGAGAGTGACAAGTACTCCACGTACGCAACACATCGACCCAACACTGGTACAACAGGCGATGGCACTGATTGAAGCAGCACAGCGTATCGCCTTAATTGCTCATGAAGGTCCAGATGGTGACTGTCTTGGTTCGGTGCTTGGTTTGGCGCATATGCTGGGCCAAGTGGGCAAAACATGCGTTCCCGCATGTGCCGATGCAGCACCAAGGGTCTTCTCCTTTCTGCCTGGAGTGGAGTTGCTGCAACAAACGCTTGGAGATGAGCATTTCGATCTCGTCATTGCCCTTGACGCGGGCGAATTGACACGATTCGGTCAGCTCTACCAACAACATCGTGAGTTTCTTACCTCCGTTGCTATCTTAAATATCGATCACCACATCAGCAGTCGGGGTTGTGGGCGAGTCAACATTATTGATCCGACTGCTGCTGCAACC
>Ga0213882_10000397_pt1 | contig 15214 bp, 19 predicted proteins | sample BarmaccoBMER_R09_FD_160106 | JGI IMG/M metagenome (GOLD analysis project Ga0213882, IMG submission 160106) | Barbacenia macrantha exposed rock microbial communities from rupestrian grasslands, the National Park of Serra do Cipo, Brazil - ER_R09 ...
GGCGGCCCCGCGCTACTCAACATGCCGTGCTGCTTGGAAGTGAATGACAGACGGACCAGCAGATGACTTCATCCGGCGGCCCTTGACAGGCGTGTAAAGATGCTTGGTATGTGTGCAGACACTTCGCGGAGGAGCTGGTCGACAATCGCTGCGCTGGTCGCGGCGTTCGCCGCAGTGGCCGGTGCGGTGATCAACTGGGTGAGCATTGAGCAGTCAAGCGCCGCGACCCGAGACCAGATTCGCGCGACCCGAGACCAGATTCGCTTGATCGCGCAGGGACAGAATGTCGATCGCCTCCAAAAGGCTAATGATCAACTCAAGCTGGATAACCCAGCCGCCCTTGATAGTCGGCTCGCCGGGATCGACGCCTTCGGCCTCCTGGCTCGTGATGATCCGGCGGAATATCAGCTAAAAATCATTGCTATTCTTGCGGCCTTTGTTCAGGGTCACTCGCCGCTTACTGCACCTGAGTGTCCGAAATCCGTGCCTAGGGACATACAAACTGCCCTCACAGTTATTGGCGGACTCGATGCCACGCGTGGTGACCCGCGTCGTGTCATTGATTTAAGCCAGACGTGCCTTAACAGGATCGACCTCCACGGGGCTGACCTCGTCGGGGTCGACCTAACCGGTGGGCCCAACCTCGGCGACGGAGCTAACCTCTACAACGCTAACCTCTGCCGAGCCGACCTCACCAATGCCAAGGCCAGCGGAGCTCACTTCCTGGGGGCCAACCTCCAGTGGGCCAATCTCACCAAGGCTGACCTCCACGGGGCTGACCTCCGTAATGCGCTGCTCGATAATGCGAATATAAATGGGGCCGACTTTCAAGGCGCTAATCTGACCGGCGCCTCCCTCGGCGGCATCAATATCCATGACCCCAATTTAGCCGGTGCTTCCGGCGTGCCGTCCCCTGGCGTTCCGCCCTCAAGTCCTCCCCCGTGCTAATCCCCACATCCAACAAGGGGTAGCACCCAGATAGGCCCAGGACTCCCGAAGCTACGGTCAACCGCCGACTCGGCGGGCTCAGTCGGTTCTGGCCCGGTGGTTAGCTTCGTCGGCGGGAGCGGTTGAGTTGCTCGGTGACGTTGGTGAGGGCGTCGAGACCGGGCTGGACGTGGATGCGGGCCGCTTTCTCGCTCTTGTGCCGGGTCTTGAGCATGATCAGTTGAAGGGCGATGCCTTGCTCGCCGAGGTGGGTGGCGGCGGAATGCCGGAACTGGTGGAGGTCGAAGCCGAGCCACATGCGGGCGAGGTCGCGGGCACCGTCGTAACCGAGCCTGGCTCGGCCGGTGTGGGGGTCCAGGTCGGTGGTCGCCGGCTGGCGGGAGCCCCCGGCGGATCGTTACCGGCCGTAGCCGCTGCTTACTACTGGGAGGGGAGGCCCCCGGCCCGGATCAACGAACGCCACATCCGCCGCGTGAAGAACCGGATCAGATCATCCCTGCCGATATCCGGGGAACGACCGCAACCGCTCCAGCTGCTCCTCAGAGAACATCCACGCCGACACAGACCACCCCCACGCCAGAAACAGGCAAACGGTACGAACCGTAGTGGTCGTTGATCAAAGAGGCCGACACCCGCCCCCGCGTCAGCGCTGGTCAGGAGGGATATCCGACCAAAATTTCCCCATGACTACCGGGACCCCGAACGGTCTCGTATTCTGAGTGCCGGGGGTCAGTACATGCGCTGGTATCTCAGAGTGCTGCGCCACTACGCCGACTTCAGCGGTCGCGCCCGGCGCACCGAGTACTGGCTGTTCACACTGGTCAGCCTGGTCATCTCGATCGGCACATTCATGGTGGACCACCTGCTCGGTATGGAAAAGACCATCGCCGGCCAATACGGCCCGGCGACTCTGGTCTACCTTCTCGCCGTGCTGGTGCCGACGCTCGCGGTAGGCGCGCGGCGCCTGCACGACACCGGCCGCCGCGGCTGGTGGCAGCTGATGTGGCCCATCCCCGTGCTCAACATCGCTCTTCTCCTCATGCTGTGCGGTGTCAGCCGGCCCGGCACCAACAGGTGGGGCCCGAACCCGCTGTGCGCCCACACCACCGAGGGCGCGGCCCGAACCCCGACGCGCGCTGACGAAACCCCCGATTGGGGTAGCACCCAGATACGCCGGAAGCCTGCCATCAGGGTGTGTTGTGGCTGGTCAGTGGTCTGTGGTAGCAGGTTGAGGGCTTTGGTGGGGGTACGGAACTGGTGACCTCGTGTAATCGACTGTCGTGTATTCTCTTGTGTCGGTCTGGCTGTTGGGGTCACTGTGTGTGGTTGCCTGCTGCGTAGCGGGTCCAGGTTCCGCCGGTTTCGGTGGTGATCCTGGCGGTGTGGTCGTGGGTGTAGCCGAGCATCCGGGCGACGACGGGTGCTGGTGTTTGTAGGACGAGGTGCCGGAGTGCGGCTGTGCGGCCGTTGAGCGCGGGGATGCTGGCTTGGCGGAAGCGGGTCTGGAGGGCGTCTGGGGTCATGGGTTGGCCGCGGCGGCCGGGGAACGGGTATGAGCGGGATACGCCAGAAACCCGCCGTAGATCTTTAGATGGCCTGGTCAGCGGTCGCTGGGGATGCTGTTGATGGCTCGTTCGCGGTCTTCGGCGGTGGGCAGGGTGTAGGAGCGGGTGGTCTCGAGGCGTTGGTGGCCCATGAGCTCGGCGACAACGACGATGTCGTGTTTTTCGCGGATCATGGTGGGTGCCGAAGGTGTGGCGGAGGACGTGGCTGGAAAACTCCTGGTTGAGGTTGGCGTCGTCGGCGATGGGGGAGTGTCCGCATATCGGTGGCTGACAGGCCGCCCCGCGCTGCCGTGTAGTCGGTCTACCAGCGTCTTTGTCGGCTCGCCACCGCCAGCGTTGGGAGGCCATGCTGGCGGTGTGGGTCATGGCAGCCGGAGGGTTGCTCGACCCCCGCTAGGTAGCCCCGCACCTTGGACAGATAGGTCCGCGCGGTCTCGGCCGACAGCGGGGCGCGGGCGAGGACGGCCCGGTAGGAGGCATCCAGCGCGGCGGTCGTGTTCTCGGAAGTGATCCGGCGAGACTGGCGAGCCCCCTGGACCGTGTTCTCGGAAGCCACGCCGGAAGTTTACTGCTGAGAATAGGTGTTCTCAGCCTGGATGGCGAACCGCCCACCAAGCTGGACCAGGGGTGGGAACCGAATACGCCAGAAACGGGCCGCAGCTGATGTAACCGCTGGTCAGGAGTAGAAGCGAAGGCGGGTGGAGCTACTGCTCGAAGACGGCTTCGACGATGGCGGCTGTCTCGGCGCTGCCGGCGCGGAAGTACCGGGACGCGGTGTCCAACGACGCATGGCCGAGTAGTGCTTGGACTTGGGCGACGTCGGCGCCGCCTTGGCAACTGGTAGAGAGCAATGTTCCAACCCTGCGAATGTCCCCAGTGGATCAAGGGCAAGTCGACCCGCACCGCAGGCGCGCGTAGCGCGCCGAGGAGTGGAAGCGACGCGGCAGCCAGATCTTGTCAGTTGCCTCTGATGCAACTATCTGGCGCAGAATGCCACAGAATCGGCTGCAATATTGTGGCATTCAATGCAACAGTGTGATCTTTTGCCTGGTCAGGATGGGTGCGACGGGGCATCCGCCAACCGGGCTTGATCCAGTCCGACGCCAGATCCGCCCCGATGCTTCCCGCGTACGCCGCTGGATCGAAGACGGCGAACGCCCGCGCAACCCGGTGCCCGAGCTACTCGGGAGGGTGCTGTTGAGCGCGGAAACTCAGAACAAGACGTTAACCGTCAGTGACACCGGTGCTGAGGTTGACGGGGCGAAGGCCGCCGGGTTCGTGGGAGTGAATACCGCAGTCAGCGTGTGGGTCCCCGGTGGCAGCGTCGTGATGAACAGGCTAAGGCCAGCAGCCGTCTGCAACGGGCCCCCTAGTGCAGTGGTTCCGTCCAGGATCTGGATGGTTCCTGCCGCGCTTCGGGGGGTGATGTGCGTGAGCAAGACCACCGGGAGGCCCTGAAACGCGCGGGTCGGGAAGATCCTGAGTGTGGTGGTCGTGGCCGTCGCTCCGGTAGCAACATCAACCCGGTAGGACACCGCAGCCGAGGTCGACGAGCCGGACGTTGTTGGGTCGTTCGGGGCGAACACAGCGGTCAGGGCGTGTGTTCCCGGCGGCAGTGTGGTGGTAAGCGTCGCAGTGCCGTGGGTGACGTTCACCGGGCTACCGATGTCGGTGGTCCCATCCTTGAACTGCACGCTGCCCGCCAAACCTGACGGAGTGACCGTCGCCTTGAGCGTCTCGACGGTGTTCGCGGCGGCCGGGGACGCTGGCGTCACGTCGAGCGTGGTGGTAGTGGCTGTCTGCTGGGCAGCGAGAATTCCCCAGTACGGCTCGGCGTCATAGGCGGGGTTGTTGGTGAGGTCGACGGGATTGGAGCCGTCGGTGTTCATCACATAGATCTCGGAGCTCTTTCCGTCACGGCTGCTGGTGAAGGCGATGTGCTTGCCGTCGGGGGAGAACGCTGGCTGGTCGCCGGTCCGGTTGGTCGTGAGATGGGTCTGGTTGGTGCCATCCGCGTTCATAATGAAGATGTCGCTGCCGCTGACCGGGCTGTCGCGGCCCTGGCTGCTGAAGGCGATGTGGGTACCGTCAGGGGAAAACGCCGGCTCGCCGTCAGCGGCGGGGTTGTTGGTGAGGTCGATGGGAATGGAGCCGTCGGCGTTCATTCCATAGATCTCGTGGTTGCCGTTGCGGCCGCTGGTGAAGGCGATGTGCTTGCCGTCGGGGGAGAACACTGGCTGGTCGCTGTCTCCGTCGGTGGTGAGCCGGGTGGGGTTGGTGCCGTCGGCGTTCATCACGTAAATGTCAGAGCCGCTGACGAGCCGGTTACGGCTGCTGCTGAAGGCGATGTGGGTACCGTCAGGGGAAAACGCCGGCTCGCCGTCAGCGATGGGGTCGTTGGTGAGGTCGATTGGATTGGTGCCGTCGGCGTTCATCACGCAGATCTGGTAGTGGCTGTTGCGGGGGCATCGAAAAGCGATGCGCTTGCCGTCGGGAGAAATCACTGGCTGGTCGCTGAGTCCGTCGGTGGTGAGCCGGGTGGGGTTGGTGCCGTCGGCGTTCATCACGTAAATGTCATAGCCGCTGTCGTGGCGGTCACGACTGCTGACGAAGGCAATCAGACCCTTGGCGGCAGGGACGACGGCGGCTGCGGGCATCGGGGCACTAGCGGCTGGCTGCGCGGTGGCCGCTCCTCCATCGATCACCACCGCAGCACCGCACAAAGCTAGGACGACTGCATTCGCCGTCAGCCGACGGAAGAACCCGCTAGCCACCAACCTCATGTGAGAACGTTGCACCTCGAAGGCGAACACGGGAAATCCGGTAGGTGACCAAGGGATTGCGTCAAACCCCACAAGGGACAGCCAAATACCACGCTTGACCATCACCTCGGTGCACAGCTCCGCGCAGCTGAGTTCGCCACTCCGTCTGCTCGCACAGCGCCTCGTAGACAGCACCGGGAGCCTGACGAGCTTGTCCGCCGCACTGGCCGCACACGTACGCGACCCGACCTGACGCACCGGGGAACAACCGGTGCGGGGCTGCTCGTTGTGGAGGGGCGTGCCTGCATCGCGAGCTCGCCAGCCTGGGCCTGTGTCGCCTCACGCTTGCCGTCACCGGCAAAAGCGGGTAGCAGCATTAGTGGACTAAAAATCAACATGATCGTCGGGTGAGTGGCTCCACGGTGCGGTTGCAGGGTCGGCAGAGTGCCGGTCCGTTCTTGTCGAATGCGCAGGGTGAGCAGCTGTTGGGGGACTATCGGTCCAGACGTTCGAGATACGATACGAAACATTTAAAACGATACGATACTGAATATGGTGGACGAAACGGTACGTTAGAGGGAAGATGGGGGTGTGGCGAATGAGAGTGCCGCCGGCCCGGTCGGCGCGACGGAGCGATGGCTGGCTTGTGAGATTCGCGACTGCCCGAACCGGATGCCCTACTCGGGCAGGGGAGCGCCGCCGAAGTACTGCGGCCAGACGGTGGACGGTCTGCGGCACACGCGACTGACCGCCTACCGGCTGGCCCAGGGTGAGCTGACGCTGTCGGCGACCGGCGCCGCCGGGCCGGTCGCCGGGCGGCGCGGCAAGACCGACGAGCCACGGCCGGTGTCGATGGCCCGGGTGACTCTCGAGGCGCTGCTGGCCGAGGTGCGCGAGCTGGTGAGCGCGCACGAGGGTCGTATGGCGGCGCTGGCCGAGCGGATCGGGGCCGCTACCGCCACCGCTACCGACCCCGACGCCGCCACCGCCGAGGTGTCCGCCGCGCACCGGGCGGCCCGCGCTGAGATAGACACCGCCGAGGCTGAGCGTGATGAGGCCGTGCGGCATGCCCGCCAGGCCGACCGCGCGGCGCAGACCGCCGAAGCAGCCGCCGAGAACGCCCTGGCCGCCTTGGAGGAGGTCCAGCAGCAGCGCGAGGCGGCGGTACGTGACCGAGACAAGCTGGCCGGGACCGTCGAGCGGCTGCGTGCCGAACTGGAGACCACCACCGCCGAGTGGCACCGCGGCACTGAACGCCTGGAGGCCGCCTCAGGTGAGTTGGCCAAGACCGTCGAGCAGCTGGCGGAGGTGCGCACGGAGCTGGAGCGGACCCGTGAGCAGGTGGCCGGCAGCAGGCGGGAGGCGCATACCCTCGCCGAGACCCGCGACGCCTTGGCCGGCCGGCTGGAGGCCGAGCGCGGCCACACCGCCCAGCAGCGCCACCGCGCCGAGGACGCCGAGAAAGCCGCCAGCCGGGCCGAGGGCACCATCGAGCACCTGCGCGGTGAGCTGGCCGCCGCCCGCGCGGCCAACGAGCAGCACCAGCAGCAGGCCATGCAGGCCCGCGCCGACCTAGCCACCGCGACCGCGCACCTGGCCGCAGCCCGCGACCACGCCGCGCGGGAGAAGGCACACGCCGCGGAGCGGCTCGCCGACCAGCGGCAGCAGACCGAGACCGCCGACCGGCTCGCCGACCGGCTCCGCGACGAGCTGACCCGACTGCGCGAACGGCACAACGCCGAACTGGAGGATGCGCGAAAGGGCACCGGGCCGCCGGCCCAGCGCCCGAGCACCCGCCGCACCCCTACCAGCAAGAAGTGACCATTGCGGCTCCACTCGGCGAGGTGCGGAGGAGTCACGGGCTGCTGGGTTTAGGGTGCGCACACCTAGCGCGGTCATGGGCAGGCTGTGGCCGACGAGCAAGGGGAGGGCATCGATGAGTGATTACTACTCCAGCGGGGACAAGGTGAAGGCGACGCAGGACACCGGAGGCCTCCTCGGCTCAGAGACCCGGGCGGGGCAGTCCGGAACGGTGCTCGGGTCCACGATGTGGGGAGATCACTACCAGGTGAAGTGGGACGACGGGCACGTCTCGGAGGTCCACACCGACGTGATCAGGAGTTGGAGCTGACAAGGCCCGGCTGCTCGCAGTACACGCAGTAATGCTGTAGGTTACTGCTGTGCTGAGCTGGGCGTATGTCAATCTAAAACCGGGTGTGGGTAAGACCACCTGCGCGGTGTTCACCTGTGCTGCGTTGGCTGACCGGGGGTGGCGGCCGTTGCTGGCCGACTGTGATCCGGCGGCGTCGGCGCTGCGTTGGTCTGATCTGGCCGGCGGGTTTCGCTGGCCCGTGGTCGGTCTGGCAGTGACCGATGTGTACCGGCGGATCGGGGACGTGTTGCCTGCCGGTGTCAACGCCGTCGTTTACGACGTGCCACAGATCGAGGATCACGCCCGGATCGCCCGGGGTGTGCTCCGGGCCGCCGGTTGCTGGGTGGCCCCGGTGGCGCCGTCCGGGATCGAGGTTGACCGCATGTCCCGGGTGGCCGACGAGTGGGAAGACGTCCAGTCGTTGCGGGTCACCCGCGCGGATGCCGTGGTGCTGCTCAACCGCACAAACCGCTCGGAGGCCACCCGGACCGGGCCCGATGCTGAGGTCAGGCAGGCCCTGACCGCTCGCGGGTACCACGTGCTGGCCACGCAGGTGCAGCACTCCGACACCCTGTACCGGCAGGCGTTCGGCTGCCCGCCGATAGCCGCCGGCACCGCGTATGAGTCGCTGGTAGGCGAGCTGGTCACCCGGCAGGAAGCGGGGGCACTGGCATGAGCCGGGGCAAGCGCACCAACTACGACGCGGCGCTGAACAGGAACGAGCCCGGTACCCCGCCGGCCGGGGCCACCGCTGTGCGTACCCGGCCGGTGCGGATCACCGTGGACCTGGCCCCGCCGCTGCACCGCGTGGTCAAGGACTGGGTACGCGCCACGGCTGCGGACCTAGGCCGGGACGTGGCCCTAGCCGAGGTGATCCGGGCACTGCTAGCCCAGCTAGACGCCGACCCCGAGCTAGCCCGCGAGGTCCGCGCCAGACTCACTGCTAGTACTGATAGTACTGTACATACTTATTTGCAGTAGTCACAGTATGTGCAGTAATATGGTGTGAGTTACTCCGGTGAGAGGAGACCGCACCATGCCTGACCAGGGCGCACGTTGGGGGGTAGCGATTCCCGTTGGTGATCACGGCGCGATGTGCGTCCAGCGTTACGCCGACCGCGAGCACGCGACAGCGGTCGCCGACGCCTCCCCCTTTGTGCACACCCGCTACACCCACCCGGCCACGGGCGCGGTGCGGTACGGCGAGGTGTACCCGCTGGTCCACAGTGACGACGGGTGCGCCGGCTGGCGCTACTCCGCGACCGGGTGGGCCGTCCCGATCGAGGCCCGCTGATGACCAGCCCAGCGCCAGCCTCGACATCAACCCCGGTACCAGCGCCGAAGCTGGCCGTGATCGGCATCGACCCCGGCGCCCGGTGGACGGCTGGGGTGCTGCGCCTCGGTGACCACCCTGTGCACGGCTGGACATACGGGCCGGTCAACCGGCTTGGCGAGCTGGACGCCGCAGCGCTGGACAACCCCGACGACTGGGCCGCGTTTAGCCGCTACGCCAGCCGGGTGCTCGACGCGCTGGGCCAGCTCGTCACCGAAGCCGAGCAGCACCACGGCGCGGTGAGGGTCGCGATCGAGGCGATGCATGTGCCGGTGGGCTGGCGGTCCGTAGGACACGGCAGGTACAACCGCCTACCCCTGGCCGACTGGCTCACCCCTACCCGCATGGTGGCCGCCGTGCTCGGTGCCTACCCCGACGCGCGGCTCGTTGCACCCGACAATCTCGGCCGCCGGCCAGCTGACGACTACCCCCGCGAGCTACGCGGGGCGCGACCGGCCGACTGGGGACCGGGCGAGGCCCGCCGTGGCGAGCGCGACCACGAACGCGCCGCCTACGACGTGGCCGGCCTCGCGGCCGGGATGCCCTGACACCAGCGACACCATGCCGAACACAACACCGCCTAGACAACGGGGGACCAGCAATGATCATAAAGAAGACACCGGCTGATCGGGGGCTCGGTGGACCGTGAACCGGCACGTACGCGAGTAGAGGAGCTGCTTGGGGGGACCCTTCGAGGGCGGGCAACCAGCTGGAACCCGGCACCGCGCCGCGCTCGCCGCGTACGAACAGGAGCTGAGCACGTGGTGAGCACCCAGGAGCCCCGTGATCTTGGCTCTACGGGCCGCACAGCGGCCGGGGAGACCCGGTGACAGGCGCCGCGCCGGCCGTCTCGGAGTGGGACTCAAGCACCCGGTCTGACCTGGTACGCGAACGCTGGTACGCGCTGCAGGACTGGTGGCTGTCCTCTGGCGGCTACGAGCTCCGGGCCGCGTGGCGGGATCTGCGTCGGGCACCCGGCGTCACGCTGACCGTGCTGGCGCTGCTGCTGTGGCCCTGGGCCGGGTTCACCACGGCGCCGGTGCTCGCTGGCGCCGTGGTGTGGCTGCTGATCTGGGTCGTGACCTGGTTCCTGCCGAGCTGGCGAGCGCGTCGGCGGGCTCGGCGCTGGGCACAGCCGGTGGTGGTCGTACTGGTGCTGGGCTGGCTGGCCCTGTCCGCCGGCTTCGGCGGCTGGCTGATCACCATCGGGCTAGGACTGATCGCCGCCGCGTTGACCGACACCTTGCGTGCTCGCCGACGGGTGGCCGCGTGGGTGCTCGGCGGCATCGCTAGCGCCGCACGAGTGGACCCGGCCAGTCTGCGGCTGCACCGGCCCCGCTGGACTGACCGGCGCCTGGATGCCGCCGAGATCACCTACACCGATTCCTTGCGAGACTCCGACCCCAGCGTGAGAGAGCGGATCAGCGAGGCTCTCAGCTGGCGACTGCGCCATGCCGGTACCTATGAGATCAGTTGGCTAGCCGGTGTGCAGGCATTCGAATTACGCCGCGCCGCGTCCTTGCCCGATTATGTTATCGATCAGCTATGGCCACTTGAAATTCCCGGCCTGCCGGTCGCCATCACGGACGACCGTGACGCGGACCTGATAATTGAGAAATACGACGAATCGGGCCAACTAGCGACCCGGATACCAGTCCGGTTATGGACACCCGACGCCGAGCGTCACCTATTGGTGGTAGGTGGCACGGGCGCGGGTAAGACGGAGTTCGTCCGTAGGTTGATCGCTGTTTGTTTGCGCATGAGGATTTTCCCTGGGGGTACTTTCCTGCTCGACGGGAAGTCATCCGGCAGCTACGCGTGCCTGGTTGGCAGGGAAGGTGTGCATATGGTCGCCCGGGAACCCGTGGAGTGGCTAGCGGGCTTGCAAGAGGTATCCGGCATCATGAAAGCGCGCTACGAGGAGCAGTGGAACTACCGGTTAGGACACGGACCTAAGCCGGACATGCCCCGACTCAGTCTCGTGTTAGAGGAATGCCAAGAGATACGCGCACAGCTAGGGTCGGACGCTGACCGGTTCTTTTCGCAGCTGGGCCGCCAATGCCGCGAGGCGCAGATCACGCTAATACTGGTAACACAGCGTCCGGACGTGAAAGACGCCATCCCCGGCGCGGTGCGGGACATGCTCGAAGATAGGATCGTACTTGGTTTCGTCAGCCCTAAGGGCGCCCAGATGGCGCTAGAGGAACACTGGCGGGATGCTGTCGATAACTACGGAGAAAACCTGCCGCACGGCCGTGGCGTCGCCCGGTTGGCCGGCAAGTACTCGCGCATTCAAGGTTTCTACGCTGGCGATCCGATCGACCGGCCGGAATCTGAATCGCTATTCCCGCCCAAAGTCGGCACCCAGCCAGCTCATACGGTTGCGCTCCCGCCTAGCGCTCGCCCAGCGCTTCCGGTCGCCCTCCTGAATCGGGCCGAGACCGGAACGGATGACGGGCCGCCGGAGGGTGACCACCCGCGCCCGCGACGTCGGCACACGGTGTGAGGGAGGTCTTGGTTTGAAGGGGTGCGGGCCGTGCGGCATCGTCCGACGATCTCTCCCGACAACTAGTTGTCGGGAGTATACACCGGCCGTCGCGCGGCCCGGTGGGCGGGCCGCGCGTGGCGGGATGCGCGCACCATTGTTGAAAAAGCGGAAGGACGGAGAGGGGCGGAGTGGGAGGGGAGGGGAGAGAGCACATGAATACGCGCGGAGTGATGCTCACCATCGGTGCCGTCATGGTGACTGCTGGCGTGCTTATCGAGCTGGCCGGGTACGTCGGTGGCCGTGCGGCCGCCGGTGAGTCCAGCCGAGCTCTGCCACGATCAGGCGGAGTGGTCAGTGGTGAGAACGCGCCTCTACCGGCACAGGCAACGACGACCAGGACGGCCCCAGCCACGGCCGATGACCCCTACCTCGCCGTGCCCTACCCGTCCCGCGCGATCGCCAATGCCTCGACGACCGGGTGCGCGGTATTCAGCCCGAGTGCCGCGCAGCAGTTCGCGACAAACTTCACTGCGGCGGACTGCCCGACCGCGATCACACAGCTGAACGTCAAGGTAACCAGCGCGATCAAGTATGCCTCGACCGGTCAGCGGTCACCCGACGTCTACCCAGGCGACACCATGACCATCTCATCGTGCGAGATCAGCCCGGAGGGAGGGCCGCCGCTTGGCCGGTTCATCCTCCAGCGCACCGAACAAAGCAAGTGGTACATCTCTGGACACGAAACGGAGACATGCTAAGTGCCCCCACAACAGCGCTCAGCAGACCAACGTCACTTGACGGGAGGCGGGGCCTTGGCCACGGCTAATGATCAGTTCAGGGATGCGCGGGAAAACACGGAATCGCTCACCCATCCAGGATACTGCCTGACCCGGCAGGAGCTCGCCGAGCGGGTCAACGTCTACATTTATGACCACTACGAAAAGAAGATGTCAGAGGCCAGCGCGAACTATATCGGACAGGTCGAACGCGGTGACATCCTCTGGCCGAGTAAACTATATCGAGAAGCCTTCCGGGAGATCTTCGGTGTCCCGACCGATGCCGCGCTGGGGTTCGTCAACACCCGCTCCCGCCGCGCGGCAGTGAAACTGGACAACGTGAAGCGAAGAAAGCTCATCCACAACGCCACCACCCTAGGCCTGGGTGCCCTCACCCTGGAGGAACCGGTGACGGCGCTGCTGACACTGCTTAAAGACAGCGAACCCGCGCCGATCCCCGCGCGGATCGGCGCGACCGAGATCGAGCAGACCCGCACCGCCACGCTGGCGTTCGAGTCGCAGAGCCGTACCTACGGTGGTGGCTTAGTCCGGGATGCCGTCATGGGCCAGCTGCGCTGGTCAGCTGGCCTGCTGAAGGCCACCTGCCCGGATCGGCTGCGCCCGGAACTGTTCTCCACAGTCGGCGATCTCGCCGATATGGCCGGATTCCTGGCCGTGGACGCTGGCGCCCAGGAGGAGGGCCGCCGGGCGTACGGCTTCGCGCTGGCCTGTGCAGAGCGGGCCGAGGACTGGCCCCTGCGCGCCGAGGTCCTGTCGAGCATGACCAAGCAGGCGATCTGGACCGGGCAGCCTGACGACGGCCTCACGCTGGCCGAAGAGGCTCTAGTCCGCCCCGACCGGCTCACCGCGGCCGTCCGGGCACTGTTGCACAACGACCGGGGGCGCGCGCTGGCCAAGATGCACCGGGTCAACGAGGCGCTGACCGCCATCGGCACCGCCGATGAGCACTTCGCGCACTCCAATCCGGACAATGAGCCGCCATCCATCTACTACAACGCCGCGCGCCATGCCCAGCTCACCGGGCATTCCCTGGTCGACCTGGCACTGCTGGGCCGCGATCCCGGCGAGGCCGCCGACCGACTCGCGGCGGCAGCGGCCGGGTTCACCGATACCGATGACACCCGCTCCCGGGCAATTTCCCTGACCAAGCTGGCCAGCCTCACCATGGCTACCGGTGACCCGCTCCAGGCCGCCGCTATCGGGCACGCGGCCTTGGACCTCACCGGCACGATCCGCTCCCGCCGCGCCGCCGAGGAACTGCGTGAACTGTTCCACTACGCCGCCGCGCACCAGCACCTCGACGAGGTCGCGCACCTGCGGCACCGGATCGCCACCCTGGTGGGTACCGGTAGCCCGTAGGGAGGGCGCGGAATCCACCCCCGAAGCCACCCCTTGACATACACGTGATCACCTGTATCCAGGGCATGCCCTGAGCCGGAAGAGTCACATCCACGCCGCCGCTCTACACCTCGATCTCGGAGTGGCGGTGGAGTGGTGGCGGCCCCGCTTCTTGGGCGACGAACCACGCGGGGTCGCCACCTTCCACACGACAGATCGATTCGGGGGGAGTACCGCTGTGGACCGGGACCACGCCCCGCAGCGAGTGTGTCCGCGGGTGCTTGATCCTCTGTTCGCCACCAAGATTCCGGCTGGCCGCCGGTTGAGCTGCCCCGTACCACCGCTTTCTCCCGGCGGCCGGCCGGATACCCGCTGTTTAGGCTGGTGGTCGGGAGTCAGGCAGCTGCTGCGGTGGGCGCGTTGCCCCGAGGATGGCCGCCGGCACCTGCTGCAACCGGCCGAGATCCCGCGTGGCGCCGGGGAGCACGCTCGGGCGCTGCGCGGCCGGCGGGTGCCCGCTGACGGGCTCACCATCATCAGCGGTCTGTCGTGGGTGCTGTGTGTGACCTGCGTGTGCGGTATCCCCCCGACCCGAGGTGCACCGCCCCCTAGCTAGATCGCTGGCCGGCCACCGGTTGAGCGTCCCCCCGCTTTGGCTCCCGGTGGCTGGTCAGCCACCAACCCGAGGTGACACCCGCTATGCCGCTACCGCTGGCCTCCAACCCCCTGCGCGACGCCGACGGCACCCTGATTCCCCTACAGAGCCGGGTTGCACAGATCAAGGTGGACAAGAACCACGGGGCACTACCGGACCGGTTACACCAAAAAGCCCAGGTCATCGGCCGTGACTTCAACCGGATATGCGTGCGCTTCGACGTCGGTCAACAGCTGGTCTGGCTACGGCCCAACCTCGTGCGCGTGATCGAAACACCGGACTACGGTTACTGATGCCCTGTCGTTAAAAGCCGACACGCCTCGCCCGCTCGACTGCGCTTTGAAGGTCACCCATTCGGCTGAGCCAGCGCCATCCCCGGCGCGCCTTCCCGGTTTTGGTGTTCCGAAACGATAGAACGACGCGCATGGAGCGTAAGAAGACCGGACGGCCGTCGAAGGGCGAGCGCCACTTCGTCCGCGCCAAGTTGCCGGTGCGGCTCGTTCGAGCGCTCCAGGAGAAGGCCGCTCGGCGAGGCATGACGCTTACCGACCTCATCGGCGAGCTGGCATCCAAGGAAACCGGCATCCCGTACAGCAACCAGGAGGCTCTACCGCTCAGCTCATAAAAGAGAAACGCCCCGACAGGTGAGTCGAGGCGTTCCGCACAGCTTCAACCAAACAGCGCCACTAAACCCCGGTTCTCGTCGGCGACCGCCCGCAAAGCCTCGTCCGTCGAGTGGGTTTCTGACGCCCTGAACACGCTGGAGCGACCATACCAGGGGAACCCCGGCGCGGTCCTGTATGGCCTGGCGACGACACGCCGCCGGTGGGGGATCAGGCGCCACTCACATCACCTTTTGCGGCCGTGCCGCGCGCATGGTCAGTCGGCTCGCTGGACGCTGAACCGGCTGCCATGGGTCTGCCGGGGTCTGCCGGGCTGGTCGCAGCCCGGGGACGGGCTCGCGAAGGCGTCGGGTCGTCGGCTGGGCTGCATGTTCCGGGTGATTTGTGTGTGACGTGTCTGGTGCGGGTGGGGCGTCCGCGGGCGACGGTGTTGCGGGCGGTGGTGTGTGGGCCGTGTTGGGGTGTCGTTAACGAAGCTGCCAGGAACCGCAATCCGTGGTATACCGCCTGGTCAGCGCACCGCAGCCGCAGCGCTTCGGTGCTCCAGACAGCG
>Ga0213882_10000399_pt1 | contig 15159 bp, 10 predicted proteins | sample BarmaccoBMER_R09_FD_160106 | JGI IMG/M metagenome (GOLD analysis project Ga0213882, IMG submission 160106) | Barbacenia macrantha exposed rock microbial communities from rupestrian grasslands, the National Park of Serra do Cipo, Brazil - ER_R09 ...
ATCGGTGAATTGAAAGTACGGCTGATGATCCAGTTCCCTTTCGTGTAGGTGTAGATCAAGTTATAGATGCTTCCGTTGTCTTGTACGGGCGTAGCCGAAGTCCGAAAAGCGGTTTGTCCCAGGTTCCCACCAGCGTCGAATGACAACGTGTTGGCGGCATTGAAGGCATAGGCCAAGGACCCCGTCAGCCAGCTATATCGATTGGAATAGAAGCCGTCGTTCCAGCTGAATGAGGCGGTGAGCTTACCAAAGCTGCCATTTACCTGTAGTCCGCGATCGACGGAGTTCTCCTGGTTCCACAAAAGCCCACGCTCAATGTTCATGTTTTGGAAGTCGAAGGTGGATTCGGCGCCGATGAGCGAGGGGAGCTTGCCGATCAGGATGGACACGGCCTTCGTCGGAACCAGTTTCAAGAAAGCCACCGGCAGCGGGCCCCAGAAGTCGCTGATCGTGTCGGCGGTGGAGAGGAACGGCGTGCCAAGGATCGGAATATTGTAAGCGCCCGCCTGGAGATAAAATTGCCACCACCCCTCCGTCTTCTGAACGAATACCTGACCGTTACTCAGATCCGCCTGCGCAGTCTCATCGCCGGGCACGTGATTGCTTTGCACCAGGCCTATGCCGCTGATGACACCCGTGAGATCGAGTTTGCCAAACGGCCCGGCATCGAAGGCGAAGGGCGGGGCTGTCTGCAGCGGACCGGTCATCGCGGGTGTCGGCAATGGCTGAGGCGGTTGCGGCTGTTGAGGCTGCTGAGCAAGACAGATTACTGACTGTATCGCGAAGCTGAGAAGACAGAAGCTCCTCGATGTGCGAAGCATGAAGTACGTTTGCTTTAACGTTTCGTGAACTGGTTGTCGAGTTCCAGATTGAGCTTAAGGACGTTCACGCGCGGCTCCCCTAAAAAGCCGAGATCGCGATCTTGAGTCAGAGAGGCAATCAGATGCTCGACGTGCGACGTACTCAGCCCGCGTGCTTTCGCCACGCGTGTTGCCTGGATCTCAGCATTGGCGACAGTGATCTCGGGATCGAGCCCGCTGCCGGAGGCTGTTAGAGCGTCCGCGGGAATCGGGCCCGTATAGTCCGGGTTCTCCTTGCGGAACTGCGCGGCGGCAGCTTTCACTCTGTCATACAGCTTCTGGCTGGTCGGGCCAAGGTTTGATCCTTGCGATGCCGTAGGATCATAGCCGTCGTTTCCAGCGGCGGACGGGCGTGGGTGGAAGTACTCGGGCTTGGTGAAGTTTTGTCCCAACAGCGAGGATCCAATGACTTGACCGTCTTTCATAATCAGGCTTCCGTTGGCTTGAGTCCTAAAGAATAATTGGCACAAGCCTGTCACAACGGATGGATAGACGAGGCCAGTAAGTACGGTGAGCAGTACCGTCATTCTGACCGCTGGAACGAGTTGTTTTAGCATAATAGTCCCTCAAAGATTAGGCAAGGTGCAGCAGCACTAATAGTTGATCGATGAGCCAGATGCCTGGGAATGGAACAATGATCCCTCCTATTCCATAGATAAAGACGTTGCGCCGTAACAGCGCGGCGGCTCCAACGGGCCGGTATTTCACACCTCGAAGGGCAAGAGGCACGAGAGCGATGATGATCAATGCATTGAAAATGACAGCGGCCAGCACGGCGCTTTGCGGCGTGTGAAGTCCCATGATGTTGAATCGCGCTAACGCCGGATAGCTCGCCATGAACATTGCCGGAATAATGGCGAAATACTTGGCGACATCGTTGGCGATAGAGAATGTGGTGAGCGCGCCCCGGGTGATCAGGAGCTGCTTGCCGATCGCGACGACCTCGATTAGCTTCGTCGGGTTGCTATCGAGATCGACCATGTTGCCGGCCTCTTTTGCCGCCATTGTTCCTGTGTTCATCGCGAGCCCGACGTCTGCCTGAGCTAGTGCAGGCGCATCGTTCGTGCCGTCGCCAGTCATGGCGACGAGCCGACCTTCGCGCTGTTCGCGACGGATGTATTCCAGCTTGTCGGCCGGAGTTGCTTGCGCAAGAAAATCGTCGACGCCGGCTTCACTTGCGATGGCGGCCGCGGTTAGCGGATTATCTCCAGTGATCATGACCGAACGGATGCCCATCGCGCGAAGCTGAGCGATGCGCTCTTTCATGCCACCCTTGACGATATCTTTCAGGTGAATAATGCCGAGCGCGCGCCCTCGATCCGCGACGGCGAGAGGAGTTCCTCCATTGCGAGAGATGCGGTCGGAAATTTGTCGAAATGTGGAAGGAATGGTTCCGCCGAACTCGATTACAAATTTTTCGATCGCGCTGCTGGCGCCCTTACGAAGCACGCGACCGTCGATATCTACACCGCTCATACGGCTGTAGGCGGAGAACGGAATGAAAGAAGCCTCGTGTTCGGAAACCTCACGCCCGCGGAGACCATATTTTTCTTTGGCCAGAACGACAATCGAACGGCCTTCCGGCGTTTCGTCGGCGAGACTTGATAGCTGGGCGGCGTCCGCGAGTTCTTCGTCAGTCACGCCCGGGAAAGCGATAAATTCCACTGCCTGACGGTTGCCGAGAGTAACTGTGCCGGTCTTATCTAGAAGCAGCGTGTTCACGTCACCGGAAGCTTCGACAGCCTTACCGCTCATAGCGAGCACGTTGTGCTGCATGACCCGGTCCATGCCGGCAATACCAATAGCCGAGAGCAATCCACCGATGGTGGTCGGGATCAGACAGACCAGCAGAGAAACCAGAACGGCGATCGTGGGGACCGTTCCCGCTCCGGCGGACGAGACTGAATAGATAGCGAATGGATGAAGCGTAGCTACGGCGAGCAGGAAAATTAGCGTCAATCCCGCGATTAGGATGTTCAGAGCGATTTCGTTGGGTGTCTTTTGACGCTCGGCGCCCTCGACTAAGGCAATCATTCGATCGAGGAACGTTTCGCCGGGATTAGAGGTAATGCGGATCGTAATCTGATCCGAGAGGACCTTGGTGCCGCCGGTGACGGCGCTGCGATCGCCGCCGGATTCGCGAATAACGGGAGCGCTCTCGCCGGTAATGACCGATTCATCGACCGTGGCAATGCCCTCGATCACTTCTCCGTCGCCCGGGATCAGCTCGCCTGCTTTGGCGACGACAAGATCGCCGCAACGCAACTTCGAAGCAGGGACAGCTTCGATTTTTCCATTGTTCAGGATGCGGTTGGCAATGGAATCTGTTTTTGTCTTGCGAAGCGTGTCAGCCTGCGCTTTGCCGCGAGCCTCTGCCATTGCTTCTGCGAAATTGGCGAATAACACAGTAAACCAGAGCCAGACGGCAATCTGGAATTCGAATCCTTGTTTCCCCGCGATGCCGGCGAAGACGTCTCGCAGCAGGAAGAGGGTAACCAGCGCCGCTCCGACTTCGACTACAAACATGACCGGATTCTTGAGCAGCGTGATCGGGTTCAGCTTGAGGAAAGAATCTTTCGTTGCTCGCCGGACGATTTCCGGATCAAACAGCGGGCGCGCACGCGCGAGACGTCCAGGAAGTAGCGAAGTAAGATTGTCCGGCGTCGAAGGCGGCGTTTTGGAAGGAGGCGGTTCAAGCGTGGTTGCCATGGGTTAGCTCCAAATCGGAAACAGCAGGAGTGAAAACAGCTTTCCGTCCTGCATCAGATAATGCTCGACGATGGGGCCCAAGGCGAGCGCCGGGAAGAATGTTAGAGCGCCGACGAGGATGACAGTCCCGACGAGCAGACTGACGAAAAGAGGCCCATGCGTGGGCAGAGTACCCAGCGTTTCGGCCACCTTTCTTTTGTTTGCAAGCGCACCGGCCGCGGCGAGCAGCGGAATCAAGAAAAGAAAACGGCCTATTAACATGGCCAGACCCATCGTGAGGTTGTACCAGGGGGTGTTGGTATTTATGCCTTGGAAGGCGCTACCGTTATTTCCCGTACCGCTCGTGTATGCATAAAGAAGTTCGCTGAACCCGTGCGCACCGGAGTTGTTCAAGTTGGCCGTCGCCGGGCCCGGAGGATTCCAGTAACTGTGCGCCACCGGCTGTCCTTTGGCGTCCTTCGTGGGAGAGGCAAAAGGAATGATGGAGGAAATGGCCGCAAACACCAGAATGCTGAAGGCGGTGGCGACGAGTGCGATCATCGCCATCTTGACCTCTTTTTGCTCGATTTTTTTCCCGACGTATTCAGGGGTGCGGCCTACCATCAGGCCGGCAATAAAGACGGCCACGATGGCATAGAGAAGAATGCCGTAGAGGCCTGCGCCGACTCCGCCAAATATCACTTCGCCCGTTTGGATATTGAACAGAGGAACGAGACCCCCTAGGGGCGTATAACTGTCGTGCATGCCGTTGACGGCACCGCAGCTCGCGTCCGTAGTGACGGTTGCGAACAGAGCGGAAGCTGCGATGCCGAAGCGTGTCTCCTTGCCTTCCATGTTGCCGCCCATCTGTGTCGAAGTGGCGTTCGTCTCGACGCCAAGCTTGGCCAGCGTCGGATTTCCTTTTTGTTCGGCCCAATAGCACGCGAAAGCACCTATGAGGAACATGGCTGCGCACGCGGAGAAAAGGGTCCAGCCCTGCCGCCGATCACCGACCATGACGCCGAACGTGTAAGTTAGTCCCGCCGGAATCACGAAGATGAGGAACATCTGGAAAAGATTGATCAAAGGTGTCGGGTTTTCGAAAGGATGAGCCGAGTTCGCACCGAAGAAGCCACCCCCGTTGGTGCCGAGCATCTTGATGGCTTCCTGAGAGGCTACCGGCCCTTGTGCGATTACCTGTTTTGCACCCTCGACTGTTTTTGCAACCGTGTAGGCATGGAAGTTTTGAATAACGCCTTGCGAGCAGAGTATGAGGGCAGCCACGAGAGAGATAGGCAGCAGAATGTATACGATTCCGCGCGTCAGATCGACCCAAAAATTGCCGAGGCTATTCACCTGCTGACGGGCGAAACCACGCGTAAGCGCGATGGCAACGGCTATGCCGGCCGCGGCAGAGGCAAAGTTCTGTACTGTCAGCGCCGCCATTTGCACCAGATAGCTGAGAGTCGATTCCCCGGAGTACGACTGCCAATTGGTGTTAGTGACGAAACTGACGGCCGTGTTGAAGGCCAGATCAGGCGTGACCTGACCGGCGCCGAAGCCCTGCGGATTCAGCGGCAGAATGCCTTGTAGCCTTTGCAAAAGATACACGAATAGAAAACTGAAGATGCTGAAGGCCAGAAGCGCGGCCGTATATTGTGTCCAACGCTGCTCGGTGGTTTCGTCGATGCCGATCAGCCGGTAAATGAATTTCTCCAGAGGGCGCAGTGCGGGGTGAAGAAGGGTCTTCCTGCCCTCAAACAAGTTCGCCATGAATACGCCCATGGGCTTCGCAATAGCAAGAATAATTAGGAAGTAAACTGCAATCTGCAGGATCCCGTTTTGTGTCATACTCGTAGCCTTTCCGTTAGAACTTCTCGGGTTTCAGCAGAGCGTAAATCAGATACGCAAACAAGAAAACCGTGGTAATGCCGCCGATGATGTAATCCATAGTGGAACCTACAGGCGATCGCAGGCTTTCGTGAAAGCCCAGGCGAGAGCGAAGAATAGTAATCCAACGAGCACGTAGAATAGATCAAGCATTGAATCTCGATTTCAATGTAGCCGCACAGTCCTAAAGAATGTCTAAAGAGGGACTAAGGATTTGCTTTATCTAATGCTTCGCCGGGCGGTGAGACTGCTCAGTTCGGCCTTGATCGCCGCCTTGCTATATAGCTCGCACTGCTATACAACTTGCGGCGCGGTGATCTTAGCTTCTTCTGCTTCGTCCTCGTGTCCTCACCACTCCGAAAACAGCCATAGCTCTGGAACAGCGTGTCCGTACCAGCACTCGGATTTCTTCAGTCCTGCCGCGGCGATGGATGTTGCAGGGCTGGCGAATGTTCACTTCCGATCGATGATCGAATTTCCATCGGTGATGTGGGCGGTACAGATCTTCAACACTCAGCCATTCTTTGAAGTCTTTCAAAGAGCAGCGCTGCACGCATTGCCTGGGAGTAGTGTGTTTGCGCTTCTTTCCATCTTCCGGATCTAATTCCCTTCCTTTCTAAATTTGTTTTGAAATCAAGGCCCGGTGGGCTACTGCCGGACTATTCAGCTCGTTTGAAAGGAAGAGAGTGTGAGAAACCGGAGGAGTTTTTTTCGAGGCGCATTCGGCATCGGAGCCGGTCTGCTTTCCGCGCCGCGCGCGAAGGCGCGATATGTTACAAGCGATTCCAATTTGGCAGAGTCGCCGGTTCGAGTGCAGTCACCTGATCTCAAAGATTTGCCGTTCACCGTCGACAACGGGGTCAAAGTCTTCCACCTCGTAATGGAGCCTGTCAAGCAGCAGATTACGCCGCACAAGGTTCTTGATCTCTGGGGCTTCAACGGTAGCGCGCCCGGTCCGACTATTCAAATTACGCAGGGCGACCGGGTGCGGATCATCGTCGAGAATCACTTGCCCGAGCCGACGTCGATGCACTGGCATGGGTTTGAAATTCCTCATGAGATGGATGGAGGACCAGGGATCAGTCAAGATCCGATCAAGCCTGGCGGGCGCTTTATCTACGAGTTCACGCTTCATCAGGAAGGGACCTATTTTTACCACTCGCACATGGCGATGCAGGAGATGATGGGCACTCTCGGCGCCTTCATCATGCATCCGAAACAGGCCCGTACGCCGCGGGTGGATAACGATTTTGTCGTTCTTCTTCAGGAATACGCGGTGCTTCCGAACAACACGATTCCGAACACGATGAACATGGAATTCAACTGGCTGGTTATAAACGGGAAGGCCGGCCCGGCCACCACGCCAGTAATCGTGAGGCTCGGAGACCGTGTGCGCATTCGCATGATCAATCTCGGAATGGATCACCATCCGATCCACTTGCATGGCCACACGTTCTATACGACAGGTACAGAGGGAGGCAGAATTCCAGAGGCCGCGTGGTTTCCCGGCAACACCGTGTTAGTGGGAGTAGCGCAAGCACGCGACGTGGAGTTCGTCGCGAACAATCCTGGAACGTGGATGCTGCACTGCCATTTACCGCATCACATGATGAACCAAATGTCTTCGAACGTGGGGCCTATATCTCGAATGCGAAAACGTATGCCGGCGGGAGCGGACATGAATCTCGGAATGGGCATGCTAAACGGCTCGCCGGGCGCGCCAATGGGCGACGATTACGGTCCGAGCCTGGGCCGCGGCATGGGTGTGGGTTCGACCGAGGATCAAATGGTGGCGAACACTCCTCTCTCTTCGCAAGCCGCGATGCCGGGAATGCCCGACATGCAGCACGATCCTACCATGGGCGGCAACATCGCTCCTGATGCGAATCGAGTTCCCGGCTTCCCACAGGACGCGTACATGGAAAGCCCGATGATGGCGATGGACGAAATGGTGGACAAGCCGCAGAACTATGGTTTGCGTGCCGGTTGGAGCGGGTTCATGCAAGGCATGATGACGTTCGTTCGCGTCTTGCCACCGGATCAATACGACCAAATCATGGAACGGATTGGGAAGGAGGAGGAATGAAAAGGATATTCGCATTTCTCTTTGCCGGCAGTTCCCTTCTCGCACAGGTATCTGCTCCGGACTTGTTGCGCGACGCGGCGAAACGCACTCCGATCGGATTGGAGGAGTTTCAACGGTTGGCGATCGCTAATAGTCCCACGTTGCAAGAAGCGAATGCGATCGTGAAGGCATCCGCCGCACGGGCTAACCAGGCAGGGCTGTATCCGAATCCATCAATAGGTTATCAAGGGGAGCAGATTCGAGGCGGGATGTTCGGCGGGGGCGAGCAAGGCGCATTCGTGGGGCAGACGTTCGTACTGGGTGGGAAACTCGGGTTGCGGCGAAATGTCTATGAGCAGCAACGTCGCACCGATGAAATCGGAGTCTCAGAAGAGCGGTACCGGATATTGAGTGACACCGGCCAGGCATTCTATTTCGCACTGGCGGTACAAGAGATTGTCAATGTGCGCCGGCGATTGCTTATTTTGGCGACGGACGCAGTAGAAACCGCGCACCAGCTCGCGAATGTCGGGCAAGCCGATGCATCGGACGTGCTGCAAGCTGAGGTCGAAGCGGAACAGGCGAACGTCGACTACACAGTGGCGCAACGCGACTATATTCAGGCCTTCCACAGCTTGGCGGCACTGGTAGGCAAACCAGAACTGACCATCAGCCCCCTCCAGGGAGACTTAGCCCATCCGCCCGCCATCAACGCAGACCAAATTATGTATCAAGTTCTTCGCGACAGTCCGTCGGTGAAGCGGGCACAGCAGGATGTCGTTCGCGCCGAAGCTGAGATCAAGAGCGCTAAGCGAGAGACCGTTCCCGACCTTCAGGTCCATGCGGGATTGCAGCAGAACCTCGAAGCCCTCAACGAACTCAGTGGAAAATCAGTGGGTCTGCAGGCATTCGTAACTGCCGGGATCCAGTTGCCGATTTTTGATCGCAATCAAGGGAATGTTGCCGCGGCGGAAGCCGATTTAGAACGAGCGCGCGCGCAAATCAACAATAGCCAGTTATCGCTTCGCCGAACCATAGAACCATTGCTTCAGGCCTATTTGTCGAGCCATATCGAAGCCGACCGGTACAGAGGCGAAATGATTCCTCGGGCCCAGCGCGCCTACGAGCTATATCTCGCGAAATACGAAGAGATGGCCGCCGCGTATCCTCAGGTGCTCGTTTCTCAGAGGATGCTGTTCCAGCTTCAAGTGGATTATATTCACGCTCTCGAGCGAGTCTGGAGGACAGCGATTATCCTGCAGAACTTTGGACTCTCTTCAGGCACGTTGACGCAAGATTTCGGGCTCACTCATTGAGATGAAGTTTTTCGAGCGCGGAACCGAATGCGTCTGAGGCGCATCAGTCCGATGATGAAGTTTTCGTGGGCCATCGCCTTGGTTTCTGTGGCTCTAGCTCAAGAGCCCACCATCCGGACGAACGTCCCCTTGGTAGTGGTATCGACCAGCGTGACCGACAGCAAGGGACACCCGGTGGGAGGCCTTTCTCCCTCAGATTTCGCTGTTCTTGATAACGGGAAACCTCGTCGTATACATGTGGATGTCAGTGATTCAGAGGCCCCGCCTCTTGCGCTGGTGGTAGCAATCCAAGCGTCTGGCTTTTCAGATCCTGCAATTAAGAAAATTCGGAAGACTGCGTCAATGATTTCTCAATCCGTGCTGGGTGCGAATGGCGAAGCTGCGGTCTTGGCCTTTGACGATAAGGTCAAGGTAATTCAGGGCTTCACGCGAGACCAGGACCGGATTGCGGATGCAATTGATGGGTTTAAGCCTACTTCGTCCGATGACGCGCGCATGATCGATGCGATTGAGAAATCGATCGAGCTACTCGGCGCTCGCGATGGTGCGCGAAGAGCGTGCATTCTGCTCATCAGTGAATCCCGTGATCGCGGAAGCAAGCTCAAGCTCCCTGAGGTTCTCAGCAAGCTGCAACGGTCGGGCGCTACGATTTACGCCGCCACATATTCGGCCTATTTGACGGCATTTACGACGAAGGCCAGCGATTACACGCCTGATATAGGCGAAGGATTCCCTGGTCCCGGCGCGCAGAACTCGGTTTCGCTTCCACCGGTCATTCTGGAGTTGGCGCACGCTATGAGTCGGAACACGGCGGAAGCTTTCACCAGCGCGACAGGGGGTCGGCGACTGTCGTTCGAGACGGTATCGAAATTAGAAACAGATCTATCGGCGATCGCCGATGATGTTCATAGTCGCTACTTGCTCTCGTTTACTCCCGATCCAACTCCCGAGCCGTCCTTCCACCGCCTCGAGATCAGAATCAAGAACAGGCCGGACGCGACAGTGAGAGCGAGGCCGGGCTATTGGACAGATGTAACGCCGGGCTCGGGAAACCTGCCATAAGTTACGACGAATGGTCGTGCACGATCTTCCAGCCATCCTTCATACGCTTGCAAAGAACGGTGGTGAGTCCTTCCAATTTACGCCCACCCGGCATTGCGAGATGCCAGCGGGCGGTATAGACGGCCGCATTCGGGCTGAGCGTGTCGATGTTCTGATCAGTGAAATGAAGCTGGCCCATTTCTTGGCCCCCGGCTTGATATTTCTTGCGATAGCGGTCCAGCGTGGCCTGCCAACCCTGGACGATAGTATCGCCAGAGAAGAAAGTGACGTCGGGCGAGTTCCAGTACGCGCGCATGAAGCCGACGAGATCACCGCGATTCCACGCCGCAGTCTGGTCATCCAGCATCTTTTGAAGCTCATCGCGGGGATTCTGCCCTGCAGCGGCGGCGCTAATCAGCAGCGCCAAAGCGACCGGCCATTTTCTGAACATGCGAGGAGTATATATAGCTACGCCCTCCAAATCGCGAGCCGGCGAATGCCAGGAACTTCGAACAGTGTGATACGCGTGGCAAGGCGCGGATTCTCAGTTTGGAACCTCAACGGTCGCCGTTGTGCTGGGCGCGACCGGCAGATCTACGTACGACACCTCGCCGCTCCTGGGACCTTTCTCTTGCTGTGCCCGCATCGGTTTACCATTGACTTGCAAGCTTGTAAATGCACCTGAAAATGCCGCCCTCCAGATTAGAGTCGGCCCTTTTTGGTTCGTCAAAACGGTCTTGCTTATCCCCTCGTGGCGAACATTCACTTCGTTCGAGCGTACCGGCAAATTGCGGAGTTCAGCCCAGGCAATGTTTCCGAGCTCCGGCAGGGTCTTGATCATCCGATCTACGAAATCACCCCGGCCCGAAAGTGCATACCATTTCGCATCTACCGTGATTCCCATTAAACCTGTGACGATGGCTCCAACCACAGAGTAAGAGACTTCGGGATACTCACGGCGTTCCCGGTCTTCACGAGTGAGATCCATAATTTGCGAATAAGCCAGATCAGGAACTCCGTACCTATACAAGATCTCTGGGTTATGCGATTCGCCCTCCACCGCGGAGGAAGGAACGCTTTTAATCTGCGCGATCAACTTGTCCACAGCGCCTTGCAATTTAGGTCCGTCATTTGCAGCGTTGCGGTATAGCACCGCCGAAATATCTCGACCTTCCAATTGATAGTTCTTGTTCACCCGCGAATAGAACTGCTTCTCGTTTTCGTTCCACCAAGTGTCGTTGATCAGCGCTTTCACGACCGAAGCCTTTTGGGCGTACGTATGGGCCAGGCGATCATTGCGGCGGCTATCCTGAATCGCAGCATACGCGAGATACCCGGCGTACTGCGTCGCCAGCAGGTCCACTCCCACAACAAAGCCCTGTTCGCTCTCCTGGTAACTTGGGATTCCCCGGAAGAATTGAAACTTATCATCCGGCGCAAATTCTCCGCGGATATTCATGAGTCTCTTGCGTCTCATGACGTGCGTGCTGTCCAGACTCCAGCGTTCTTCGTAATCGGTCATGGTCCGGTCATAGAAATTCAAGAACACCGGATCGTCGATATAGGCAGCATCACCAGTCCAAAGATACATTCGATAGCAACAATCCAGAACGTCGTAGTTGGCGGGAAGGCAATACCAGAATTCGCCGTCGTTCTTGTAGTCAACCGGAGCAGGGCGATTATACCGATCAATTTCCCAGTAGCTGCACCAGTCCCTCGATTCTGATATATTCTGCGCAAACCGTCGCAGCATGTTGGCCGTGTATGGTGCCAGCCCTAGAGCATGGGCACCCATCGCTTGATGAGCGACATCTCGCATACAGAACGCCTCGCGCCCCGGGAGAGCGGCTTCATACCATAGTCCGACCGGGTCACCCTCGAAGGCGTAAGCCAATGCCTGCCGCTTCGCCCACTCGAAGGCGTGTACAAGCCGCGCGTCTGACGAATCCAGCGTCAGCCCCGAGCCCCTCGTCGCCGGCGGGGCGCTTTGCGTCGCTAGCGCCGCGAGCATCAACAGGCAAGTGTGGACGCTCCCCCGGCGGCAGATCCGGATGAATAGCCGCATCTGTTTCAAAATAGGTGATCACAAGCGCAACTCCGCAAGGCTAATTGACCGTCAATTAACCGTTAATCGTCCGAGATCGGTTATCCTATAGTCGTTCGCAGATCCAAATATCCCCTGAGCCGACTGGTGCGGCTCGGTTAGCATCATGGCCGATTCCGTAGTGGACTGTGAGATTTGGGAGCAGGAATGCCGCGCTCTCGTCCAAAGAATTCTCGCCAGTAAGGAATTTCAGCGCACCAGCCGGTTGCGTGATTTTCTCTTATACGTAGTCGACAGGAAGTTCGCGGACGCGGCACACGAAATATCTGAGAGCTTCATTGGTCAACGGGTTTTTGGACGACCAGCCGCCTATAACACCGGGGAAGACAGCATTGTCCGGACGGAAGCGCGAGTGTTGCGCCAGCGCTTGGAGCGGTATTTCGCAACGGAAGGCAGCGATGAGCCCATTATTTTGGAAATTCCGAAGGGCTCTTATCTGCCGGTGTTCTGCCGTCGTGCGAAGCAGGTCGAGCAACTAGTTCTCACCGACCCGCCCCCGTCTCCACCAGCACGTCGCAACTTCACCATATGGCTCAGCGGGGCGCTCTGTGTTGTCCTGACAGGCGTCGCCTGGCGAATCACCCGAACTAAGTTCGAGCAAGTCCCACCCACCGCTCCGGCAGTTCATCTCGCAGGAACCGTTACCCTGCAGTCGTCGGATCCCACTCTTGTAAGAAGCTTCGACTGGGCGAAGGGACGTGCATTGGAATACGCGCACACGGGAGATCCCGTCGGCGACTGGTATGAAAGCACGGCCGGCAATCGCTACGCGTTTTGCATGCGCGACGTGTCGCATCAGAGTACGGGCGCGGCTGTCCTGGGGTTAACGAATCACACGCGCAACATGCTTCGGCACTTTGCGGCCAGCATTTCGGCCAGCCGCGATTGGTGTGGATTTTGGGAGATTAATAAGGACGGTTTCCCCGCTCCCATCGATTATCAGGACGATCGGCACTTCTGGTACTGCCTCCCTGCCAACTTCGACGTAATGCAAGCAGCTTACCGCCAGTTCCTGTGGACAGGCGACGAGACGTACTTTGATTCGGTCTTCTCGAACTTTTACGACCGTACCGTGACAGATTACGTCTCTGCTTGGACCCGTGATCATGGCGAGATCATGGAAAGCAGTCCCGAGGTCCGGCCCAGAGGAATTGCATCTTATTATCAGGAGCAACCTAAGCTGTTGATCGGCGCCGATCTGATTGCGGCTGAGTATCGCGGATATCTCGCCTACGCCTCGATTCAGCAGCATAAAGGAACGCAGGGAAGTCTGTCCCAGGAGCTTGCTCGCGAGTACCGTAGCAAAGCCCAGAGTCTGCGGGTTCGCTATAACACAGATTGGTGGGATCCGGTTCACAACCGGCACTATTCGATGATGCTGGCCGGTCGCAGATTCTATCCCGGGTATCTGGCGGAAACAAACGTTTTCGCGCTGCTTTCGGGTCTTCCTGAAGATGGCGTTAAAACCGAGGCCGCACTCGACTCCCTGGAAAAGAATCTTCCTCGTTTTGATCAGAAGCTCTCGTACTTCCCGGAAGTTCTCTTTCAATACGGGAGGAATGAGTCGGCTTATCGATTTCTGTTACAACTTGCGGATCCCAATTTCCGCAGCCGCGGCATGCCGGAAGTCGTGTTCGCGGTGGTAGGCGCTACGGCAACCGGTCTCGCGGGGATTTCACCTGATGCCCGACAGAATACTGTCGAGACACTATCCAGATTGCCAGCGGGTCTGACGTGGCTAGAACTCCAGCGAGTGCCAATTCTAAAAAACGAAATAGCAGTCACACACCGCGGAACGACGGACACAACCATCACAAATCAGACCGGGCCGGCTTTCCAATGGAACGCCGCGTTTACCATCACTGCCGCGAACTCGAACCCCTGCATTCTCATCGACGGCACCCCAGTCCGGGTTGCCATCGAGCAACGTCTCAATCATCAACTGGTGGCCATCGCCTCCGTTCGCGTGCAACCTGGCCAAGTGCGGACAGCTAAACTGACCCTGAAGTAACCGAAAGTTCACCGTTAATTCACGTTGAAGCCCAGCCCTCCCGGTGCTGTAATTGCGGCCAAGGGGTCCATCCTACAAGCGGAGCTTTTTAGGTCTGTCGCTTGGGATGTGGACGGTCAAGTTTCGCTGATGCTGTTGTCTGCCCAACAGAATTATCAGGAGGTGTTCATGTCAACACGCACTATTTTTCCGCGTACGATTTGCGATAAAGGATCTCCGATAGGGATCGGCTGCCTTCTACTGCTTGCGCTGCTCGCCGTTTTCTCAAGCAATTTACTCGCCCAAGCAATCACCGGAACGGTGGTCGGAACAGTCAGAGATGCCAGCGGGGCGGTCGTTCCTGGCGCTACCGTAACTGCCACCAATACCAATACCGGTATTGCCCAATCCACCGTCTGTAACGGTTCGGGCGACTACACCATACCGAATCTCGCACCTGGAACCTACAAAATCACGGCGCAATCGCAAGGTTTTTCGACCGCTGTGGCCGAAGGCAGCATCGTGCAAGTAGAGCAGACCACCCGCGTGGACTTCAGCCTCTCGCCCGGCCAGACCTCGCAACAGATCGTCGTAACCGGGGAGGCGCCGCTTATACAGAGCACCACGTCGGATCTGGGTCATGTCGTTGAAGCTCAGCAAATCGAAGCGTTGCCGCTGAACGGGCGCTTATTCGAGCAACTGGTGACCATCGTCCCTGGCACGGTTCAGGCCGGATGGAGCGACTTCGCCGAGAACCCTTCCGCAGCCGGCGCGCTCACTCCTACCCAGGCTGTCGTCAACGGACTACCCTGGTCCGGGAACTACTACATGGTCGACGGAGTTCATAACACCGAACCACTCAACGCGTTCATCAGCATTTCTCCGCCACTCGATTCCGTGAACTCTTTCAAGGTTGAGACTAGCAATCCCAATGCCGAATATGGTTCCTTCGGTGGCGCCATTATCAATCTGTCCATCAAATCCGGAACGAACTCCCTCCACGGAGAGGTTTTCGACTTTCTCCGCAACGACGCTCTAAATGCCCGCGACTTTTTCGCGACGTCCAGGTCACCATACAAGTCCAATCAGTTCGGGGGAATGCTCGGTGGCCGGATCATCAAAAACAAGCTCTTTTTCTTTGGAGACTATCAGCAACTGATCGCGCATCAAGGGCAGACGAACACACTTACCGTTCCCACAGCCCA
>Ga0213882_10000401_pt1 | contig 15054 bp, 15 predicted proteins | sample BarmaccoBMER_R09_FD_160106 | JGI IMG/M metagenome (GOLD analysis project Ga0213882, IMG submission 160106) | Barbacenia macrantha exposed rock microbial communities from rupestrian grasslands, the National Park of Serra do Cipo, Brazil - ER_R09 ...
AGCTGAGCTACGGGCGCAGGCGGTCCCCGATGGTAGCGGCCCATCCGAGGCCGTCGGCGTCCCGCAGCGGGCTGAGAATTACCTCCGATCGGGGAGGCGAGATCATCGCAATAGCGCCGATTTCTTGAGCGACCGGCGCGGGTCGCCGGGCGTCGAAGAGAGAGCCGAAACCCTCCTTGCCCCTCGAAGTCGTCATCGACAAGCTGAGCCCCGGCTGGCGGGTCGAGCACCTGCTCGACGAGCTTGAGACCCGGAGCGGCCTCGGCAGCGACGACGCGGCCGACCGTCGCCACTATTTCCTCCCGGGAGACGGGAACCGTCCCGACCGGCATGGCGTCGACGATCTGACACGACTCCTCGACCGGATCTCCCCCGCCTGGCACGAGCACCTGAAAGTCAGCAACGTGCAGTCGTGGACTCCGTTCACGTTCGACCATTTCATGCCCCTGCCCGAGGTGCCCGAGCGGCCTGGCGGCCGTCACTACGCGGTGCGGCTGAGCCGGAAGCGGATCGGCCTCGCCTGGGCGTTGGAGCGTGATCTCGCGGGTCGGGAGGCCGACCTCGACTGGCTGGCGGCGAAGGTGAACGAAGCGGTCAGCATGTTCGGCCACGCCGGCACGGTGGCGCGGCTGCTCTCGCCTGCGGGCCTGCGTCTGTGGGGCGACGGTCGGTAGCGCGCCGCGCCGGCAAGCGTCCTTTCCCCGGGGAGAAAGGGAGTAGGGTCCGCTGTAGATGAGGGGTCGTGAGGTCGCCGCAGTCACCGCCGCGGTGCTGCTCGTAGTCGGCGTCACCGCGTCGAGCGCGGTCGATGGGGCGACCTCGACGCGCGCGTCAGCGACCACGCGTTACTCGCTCGTTCACGGGTGCTACCGGCTGTACTCGCGCGGCCGGCATAGACGGCAGATTTCGAAGTCGGTCGGCCCGTTCCGGATGCAGCCGGCCACCCTCGCCGTCTACCTGCTGTACGGCAAGCACCGCCAGTACCTCGTCGGCAGCGGCCGCGGGACCGGCAGCGCAGGCGCACCGAGCATGGCTGCCGAGTGGCGTGTCGGCGGATCTGCCCGCCGCGGGTTCAAGCTAACCAACCTCTCGACCAGGCGGAAGCTGCGAGTCACCTTCGTGCGAGCGCGCGGGTGCGCGACGTATCCGGAGGCGCAGGTGGACGCCGCCGGCCGGCCGTTTGCCGGACCGAGCCCGGGCGCGACGGTGAGGGGCACGATGGAGGGGCACGCGCACATCACGGCGTTCGAGCTGTTCGGCGGCGACTGGCACTGCGGCCATCCATGGAGCCCGTTGGCGCCCCGTACGCCCTTCCGGCGGACTGCTCCCCGTACGAGCAGGGGACGAACGGCGAGGTCGAGGCGTTCCTCGACTTCGGCGGCCCGTCGCGGCCGAGCGACATGCAGGGCTGGCCCGTCTTCCGCCACTGGCCCGCGCCGACCGCGCTCGCCGAGGAGGGCGACTACTACACGGGCATCGAGCGGGCGTGGAAGGCCGGCCTGCGGCTGCTCGTGACCCAGCTCGTGGACAACGAGGCTCTGTGCTCGGTAATGACAAAGACGCACAACCCGTGCAACGACATGTCGAGCGTGCACATCCAGAACGGAGACCTCCACCGCCTCCAGGACTACATCGACGCCCAGTCCGGCGGGCCCGGGAAGGGCTGGTTCCGAATCGTCACCGACCCGTTCCAGGCGCGGCGGGTAATCAACCAGGGGAAGCTCGCGGTCGTGGAGGGCGTCGAGGTGTCGCGGATCCTCGGTTGCGGTGAGCAGTACGACGTGCCGCAGTGCAACGAGGCCAACGTCGATGCGGGACTCAAGGACATCCGGAGCCTCGGCATCCGCACCTTCTTCCCGATCCACGAGTTCGACAACGCCTTCGGCGGCACGAAGATGATCTCGGGCGAGACCGGCATGATCGTGAACGCCGGCAACCGCGACGAGACGGGCAGCTTCTGGAGCGTCGTGTCGTGCCCCGCGCAGGTGCAGGACGCCGAGCAGGTCTCCGCGCCCGCCCCCGGCAGCGCACTGGCGAACCTCCTGAACGGACCGCTCGCGTCGCTGACCCACGGGAGCCCTGCGCCCATCTACCCGCCTCCGCCGCACTGCAACACACGAGGCCTCACGCCACTCGGGGCCTACGTGGTGCAGAAGATGATCCAGCAGCACCTGCTCATCCAGACCGACCACATGAGCAGCAAGACGGCGGCGGCCGCCGTCGCGATCGCCGAGCAGCACCACTACCCGGGCGTCGTGTCAGCCCACTGCTGCTCGTCGCCGCAGCTCTTCCATCGCATCTACGCGCTCGGCGGCTATGTGAACCCGCCCGTGAGCACGGGCGCCGGCTTCGTCCAGGCATGGAAGAACGACAAGCTGTTAAGGCAGCCCGGCTACAGGTTCGGGTTCGGCTGGGGATCGGACATGAACGGGCTCGCCGAGCAGCCGGGCCCAACCTCGCCCCAGATCTCCTACCCCTTCAAGTCATTCGACGGGGGCGTGAAGTTCACGCGCGAGGTCTGGGGTAAGCGGAAGTTCGATTACAACAACGACGGCCTGGCGAACTACGGCCTGTATGCGGACTGGCTCGAGCAGGTGCGCAAGGTCGGCGGGGCCCCCGTCCTCGGCGACATGTTCCGCGGCGCCGAGGCTTACCTCGACACGTGGGAGCGCGCTTTCGGCGTGCCGGCCACGCACTGCCAGGGCGTCTCGCACTTCACCGCCGCCGGGCTCGGAAAGATCCGCCTCGGCGGCGGCCGGACCGCGACGCTGTTCGGTGCCGGCCAGCCCTCGGCTCGCCCGGGGCGCTCGTACCGGTACTGCGTGGCCGGACGGTCGGGCCGTAAGGTCGGCGCCCTCTTCAGCGCTCGTGGGCGGGTCGCCCTGATCGCAAGCGATGCGGCCGGGGAGCTCGCCGACGGGATCGGTCCGGGCGCCGATTCGTCCGCCCTCACGAATCACGCGATGGACGCCGGCGGCGGCGTCTGGCTGGGACGCGCGCTCGAGGACGGTGGGCGCTACGTCTACGTGGTCCGGCACGGGCTGGTCGCGGCGGCGGCCGTCGCGTCGGCGGCCGACGCGAACGACCTGGTCCGCCTGCGCGCCGATCTGCGGCAAGCGGGCGTCTGATCCGCCGGGCTTTCGCGTCCAACGGCGTCTAGGCAAAGCCGCGCACCCGCCCCGCGCTGCGGTCCGGCAGCGCGGGGCGGCGCAAGCGCGGTTGTACGGCTACGACTTAACGACGAACTTGTGCTTCTTGTGAAGCTGCTTCCCGGTCGGGTTCGTCGACTGGAACAGATACACGCACAGCACGTGCTGGCCCGGATTGGACGCGGCGAACTGTGACTTGACCTTGTAGTTCTTCTTGGGGGTCACGGTGTACGAGTAGCCGCCGGTTGTGCTGTTCTCCTGCCCGGCGGTCTTGGCGCACGTGCTACCCCCGAGCGCGGGGCTGAACACATCGACGGTGTCGTACTTGCCCGCGTAGCCCTTTGCGGTCACGTTGACGGACTTGCCGTTCTTGATGGAGCTCGGAGCCTTGACGGATAGGGTCGCCGTCTTCTTCTTGCTCTTCGCGTCGGAGACCGCTACGCCTCCGAGGAGCGAGAGCATCGCGACGAGGAGCCCGGCGACGAACACGTGCACACGCGATCGCGCGGCGCGATGACCTCGTTTCATGCGTCCTCCTTCGGTTGCTTGCTGACGGGCGCGGACGCTACGTCGCGCACATGAGCGCACCTTAAGCGCGGCTTCCCCAACGATGGAATGCGCGGTTACGCATGACGGGCGGCAGCGCGCCGCAGGGCTTTGCGAAGCTTCCGGGATGGTCATCGACGTCTGGATGCAGCACCCAACGCTGCGCTGGGTACGCCACGACATGTTCGCCTCCCTGCGGCGCTGGACGGGCCAGGGATCCCTGCGGAGGAGCCGCAGATCGATGCGACAGTCGCCGCGATGGACCACGCCGGGGTCGACTTCGGACTGCTGAGCGCATGGTCGGCGCCCCACCAGGAGCCGCCCATCAGCAATGACGAGGTGGCGGAGTGGGTCAGTGCGCATCCAACGCGCTTCGCCGGCCTCGCCGCCGTCGACCTCAACCGGCCCGTGGCGGCGGTCCGCGAGCTCCGCCGCTGCGTGAACGATCTCGGATTCAAGGGCTTGCGCGTCATCCCCTGGCTGTGGGAGGCGCCGCCGACCGACCGTCGCTATTACCCGTTGTTCGCGGCATGTGTGGAGCTCGGCGTGCCGTTCTTGACGCAGGTCGGCCACACCGGGCCGCTGCGGCCGTCGGAGACGGGGCGTCCGATTCCCTACATCGACCAGGTGGCGGTCGACTTCCCCGAGCTCGTGATCGTCGGCGGACATATCGGGTACCCGTGGACCGAGGAGATGGTCGCTGTCGCCCGCAAGCACGAGAACGTCTACATCGACACCTCCGCCTACACGGCGAAGCGCTATCCGCCCGAGCTCGTCGCATACTTGAATTCGCGCTCGGGACGCCGGAAGGTCATGTTCGGGACGAACTACGTCAGCTATGGCGGGTGCGAACGCTCGACTGGGCGCCACACCCATCTGAGGACGTTGGCAACCGGAACCTCCGTGCTCGTACGCCTCCGGGGCCACTACGCGGGACTGATGGTGAGCTACGGATCATATTCGATCAAAGCCGTAAATCTCGCGACCGGGCAGCACTACACGCAGGAATCGCCGAGCGGTCAGATGACCAACTTCGTCATAAGCCGAACCGGCCGTCTGGCGTGGGCCTCCTTCTATACGTCGCAATTCATTTATTGGAGCTCGTTCTCGGCCCAGGACGCGCAAGAGGTGGATACTGACGCTCCCGAGTACTGTCCCATCGTCTCTCCGGCTGAGTCCGGTTGTATCGACTACAAGTCTCTGCGACTGACCGGCGCCCATAACGATCGTCAGATCACCTGGCTGCACAACGGCACCAGGCGCTATTTCAACATGGAGTGACCGAGACGGCGCTGTGAACTAGCCTGGGCCCCGCCTATGACGCCGTCGGCAGGCTCAGCGCATTCGTCCCAGCGCGTCCGCGGCGTGTCCAATTGAAACCGCCCTCATGCAGGCGCGCGAAGTCGAGCTGGAGCGAACCGACGCGTACGTAGCCGAGGCTCCCGAGCCGCTCGGCCCCGAGCTTCGCAGATGGCCCCAAGCCGGGGCGGTTGTGCGGCGCAACCGTGTAGACCATCCTCCGGTAGCCCTCCGCGCACAGCCGCTCGCCGAGCAGTCTCGAGCGGGCGGTTCCGAGGTTGCGCCCGCGGAGCTCGGGGATTACGAATGAGTTGTAGACGTACACGTCGCTCGGAGCGAGCCGGATCGGCCGCTTGAGCGCCGAGTGCCAAACCTCTCCGGTCACAAGCCAGATCTCGCCGACGATCCGCTCACCGCTTCGCGACACGAGGCAGCGATAGCCGGCGTCGAGCCGACGCCGCACGTCGGCCTCCCCGACGTCGGGTCGCGCACGGCAGAACCCGCCGATCTCGTCCTCGGTCAGGTCGCGTAGCTCGAGCGGGAGATCGGCCCCTATCGCCGGGGGCGACGCGGTGACGTCGCGGGAGAAGAGCAGCACGCGTCCGTACCAGCGGTCGAGCCCGAGCGCGGCGTACGCCACGGATAGCGACCTCAGCACGAGGCTGCGGAGCGCGCCGCGACGAATCATCCGTGCTGACGTTCGCAGCCAGACGAGCGTCCGACCCGGAGCCAGGCGCATCCAGGAATCGTCCCTCACTTCGTCCATCGCCGAGTGTTGCAGGAATGCTTCACGCGCAAGAGGACAGCGCACAGCATGCCCAGAATCACCAGCGACCCCACGAGGCCGAGCAGGAGGCCCTTCGCTCCGAACTCGCGACCAAGGTTGACCTGCCACAGGTCGACATACCGGCGGTGAGCACCCGCCACGTGAGCCGCCTGAAGATGCTGAGCCGAGTAGCTCACAGCGGCGGGGACCAGCTCGTACTGCCTTATCACCGAGGGCCCGACCGTTCGCGTCGGATAATCCAGCTGCTGCGCCGCGATCGGCACCAGCAGGGTGGACGCCGAAACCGCGAAGCCGACCCCCAGCAGCCCTTGTGCGATCCGCCGAAGCTCCTTTGGTGCACCGGCGAGCAGCGCGCAGGCGGGGATCACCGCTGGAAGGATCAGCCGGGGCCCCCACGACCAGCCCCCTTCCCATGAGTGCCATACGGCCGCAATCGCGAACATCGCGGCGAAGTTCGTCGCGACGAGCAGCACGAACATCCGGTGATCCCGCCACAACGCAATCGCGCTCGGGATCAAGATCAGGACGATCGGCGCAAACAGCAGCACGCTCTTCTCGGGGGAGAAAAGCAGTCCTGAAGCGCCGTGGAGAAACGGCGTTGAGAAATGCTCGCCCCTGTATCCCGAGGCAACAGGGCTCCCGAAGCGATACTGGTTGTACACACCATCGATCAAGGCGCCGAGGGCGCCGGTGCCCGCGAACGTGAGAGTACGTCGCCGGCTTCGGCCCCCGAATGCCCACAGCACGCAGGGGAAGGCAATGAGCAGCGCGGCCGACTCCGGACGCGTCACGATCGCAACCGCCAGCGCCAAGCCGGCGCGAAGATCGCGTCCGGCGAGCAGTTCGTTGATCGAGAGGACGATCGCGAGCGTGGTGAGCGGTTCGCTGAAGAAATCCTTCCCGCCATAGGGGAGGGCATACGTCCCAAGCACGGCCCCGACCGCGATCACAGTCGCCCACGACCCGCTTGTGCCGAGCCTCCGGCTGATGCGCCAGAGAGTCATCGCGAGCGCACCCATGATCAAAGGCGCGGTCGACGCCGTCATGAGGCTCTCGAATCTCGGCTGGTGACCAAGAACGAGCGCGAAAAGATCGCCGATCGCGACGAACGGGATGACGAAAACGCTCAGGCCGATTCCGTACTTTGCGTAATACGCGCCGTCGACCCCTGCCACCCCGTGGCTCGCTGGGACCTGAAGCGTGCCGTGGTGGATGAGCGAATGGGCCACCGCGAGCATGTCCGTTCCGTCCAACGTGGTCACCTCGCCGGCTTGGACCAGCAGCAAGGCGAGTGCGATCGCCGCGCCGACGTACCGGCTCAGAACGGCGTCCTGCTGCTCGGCAGGGGATCGTCCGCGCACAGCGAGAGCCGAGCTCCCGGGGTTTGAAAACCGGCGCCGACGTAGTGGCGCTGCCGGCGGATGCAGCCGCAAGCGAGACCTATCTCGATATGTCGGTCCGCAGGCGCAAGGCGCGCCCGAGACCGGCGAGCAGCTTTAAGGCGATTCGCTCGCGGGCGCGGCCCGGAGCGAGCGTGTCCGGATAAGCGAGCATCAGCATCGAAAGGTAGAGCGGGACGCGCGGGTCTCTCGCGCCCTTGATCCCCCGCTCACGGGTCAGGCGGTAGATGTGCTCGATGTAATCCTCGAAGCGGGCCGGCGGGCGGTGCACGTTGCGCACGCGCACCGTCTCACCGGATCGGTTGCGGAAGGTGTGGAGAGTGCCCGGTGGAATCGATGCGCTCTGGCCTCGTCCGAGCGTCGCCCAGCTGCCGTCCTTCATCACCTCGAGCTCGCCCGCGCGGACCTCGTACTCCTCGGTCAGGTCAGGATGGACGTGCGGGGGCGGCGCTACCGAGCCCGGAGGTAGCGTGAACTCCGTCTCCACGAACTCGCCGCCCGTGTCTGCCGCGGCTGCCGTGAGCTCGTAGACGCTGCCGTCGGGCATCTCGAATCTGTCTCCCGTCTTGGCCATCGCACCGATGGTACGGCCCGATGGGCGGTTGTCGCCTCGCCGAAAGCGGAAGCGGGCTCGACGCAATGCTCTGGCGCTCAAACGCTGCCAGCGGCTCGATGTGCGTCCCGCTTCTGCTTCGGACGCTTAGGGTGCTGTCGCCACCTGCACGTCGCAAACTAGCCCGAGAGGACGCCGATGCCGGACACGACCTGCCACATGTCGATCTCGCTCGATGGCTTCGTCGCTGGGCCCGACCAGAGCCGTGAGGATCCTCTCGGCAAGCGTGGGCGCGAGCTCCATGGCTGGCATCTCGGCGACGAGCGCGCCAACGACGCCGACGCGAAGGCGATCGGCTGGCTCATGCGCCCGCGCGGCGCGTACGTCATGGGGCGGAACATGTTTGGGCCGATTCGCGGCGAGTGGGATGAGGACTGGCGCGGCTGGTGGGGTCCCGAGCCGCCATACCACGCGCCGGTCTTCGTGCTCACCCATCACGCCCGTGAGCCGATCGAGATGGAAGGCGGGACGACCTTCCACTTCGTCACCGGCGGCTTTGACGCCGCTTACGCACAAGCGCGTGAGACGGCAGGCGAGGGTGGCGTAGACATCGCGGGTGGCGCCTCGACCGCGCGCCAAGCCCTCATCGCCGGCGTAGTCGACGAGCTCACGCTCGACGTGGCGCCGGTCCTGCTTGGCTCCGGCGAGCGGATCTTCGACGGCGTTGAGTCGTTCGGGCTTGAGCCCGTCGAGGTCTTGCATTCGCCGCTTGCCACACACATCCGCTACCGCCGGGCCAGCTGAGCAGTTGCTTCTCACTTAGCACCGGCGGCGCTCCGGTTCGGATAGGGTCACCGTCCTGGGGAGGGCAACAACACTTGGAGACCGCCATGCTCACCGCCCTTAGAGGAAAAATGCGGCCGCTTCGCCGGCTCCTGCCCTCGCCCTCTGTCAGCCTCGCGCTCATCGCCGTCGTCCTCAGCGCGACCGGCCTCGCGGTCGCCGCGATCCCGGACTCGAAGGGGGTGATACACGCGTGTTACGCCAAGAGCGACGGAGCGCTGCGGGTCGTGAGCGGCAAGACGTGTGCGGCAGGCGAGAAGAAGCTCGCGTGGAACAGGCAGGGCAGGCAAGGCAACCGTGGCCCGCGCGGCCTTAAGGGCGATCACGGCCAGCCGGGACAGCCCGGACAGACCGGCTCCCCCGGCGCGAGTGCGCTGATCGGTCGCATCAACAGCATCCCCGCGAACCTTGCGGGTGTCAAGTTCGGTGCACCGAACGGCACCTCGACAGCGTCGGACTCTTCCGATGCCGTTGACGAGTTGGCGCCCAACGCGGCGTTTACGGCAAAGGATCTCCACGCGCACTTCCAGGCGAGCTCGACCGGCGACGATCAAAACGCGACGCTGCAGGTAGCGTTAGAGGACGAAACGCACGGGATCGCGCTCGTTTGCACCGTGACGTCCGGTTCCGACTGCAACTCAGGGTCAGCGACCTTGTCGGTGCAAGCCGGTGACAAGCTGGCGGTCGTGGTTGAGTCCGTGAACGGCACGACGCCGCCGGCCGTTGGAACCGACGTTCTGTTCGGATGGCGCGCCACGACGCCGTAGTCGACCGGCTGACGATCGATCCGCGGCGCTTGGATGCCGCTTCGGAGCGGCACCGAGGTCGTGCGTGCCCGGATCCCACCGAAGCAGCCACCGGCCGGCACTACCGCCGCCTCGCCACCACCGCGGTCGCGATGACTACCGACAGCCGGGGTCACTAGATGGTGCAAGCCGCCCAAGTGAGTTTCATCCTCGATGGCGCCTCACACCCGACAGCGACCGATACTTCGTGCCTGTCTTCGAGGCATTCAGCAGATCGAATGGGGGCCCACCACGATGACGTACACATCGATGACGGAAGCGCAAATCACCAATGCAATCAACAGAATCGAGAAGCGGCTTGATTGGATTGAAGAGAACCTCGAGCGAGTGGCCGGACCCCAGTACGTGCCGATGGGGCGCGGGCAAACAAGACCTGACGCGGCCGGGGTGCCGGCCGACGTGCTCGAGCTCGTAAAGGCCGGCGACAGGTTGCACGCCATCAAGCGCTATCGCGAGCTGACAGGCCTCGACGTCGCGCAGGCCCGCGAAGCCATCGACAACCTTTGAGCGCGCGAGACCGATCCGACGTCAAAACCCCGCGCTGCCATCGCCAAGTGACGCGACCGTCCGACTCGGCCGTCGAGCCGGTGCGAATGGTGCCGTATGACCGAGCTTGGCCGCACCGCTTCGCACAGGAGCGTGCGGCTCTCCAAGGCGCGCTCGGACGAGCGGTGACCGGCGGCATTCACCACGTCGGCAGCACCAGCGTTCCGGGGCTCGATGCCAAGCCGATAATCGACATCCTCGTCGGAGTCGAAAGCCTGGTCGGCTCACGCGCATGCTTTGCGGCGCTGACCGAGCTTGGCTACGTCTACGCCCCGTATCGGCTCGACGAGATGCACTGGTTTTGCAAGCCCAGCCCAATCCGTCGCACTCATCACCTTCACCTGGTGCCGACGGGCTCGCAGCGCTACCGCGAGGAGCTGGTGTTCCGCGACTTACTGCGAGCGGACTCCGGCGTTGCGCGCGAGTATGTGGCGCTCAAGCGGCGACTGGCGCGCCAGTTCGAGCATGACCGGGAGGCTTACGCCGAGGCAAAGAGCGGATTCATCCGAATCGCCCTCGATCGGAGGGCTGCAGGATGACATACCGGAGGGGCAGCCCAACTCCCTGGAGCCCGACTACGCGCGTGTGGTAGAGGGCGATGCCTGCTGTTGCTCTTGGCGTAGCCGCGCTTCGAGGTCTGCGAGGTGTTCGGCGGCCCAGCCGTAGAAAGCCGCGCCCATTCGTCCGACCACAACCGGGAACCGCAACCCAGCCGCGAGCAGAGCTTCGCCCATCGGCACGATCACCTCGCGGAACTCGCGCTCGGCTTCCTCCGCCCGAGCGCGCAGGCGACAGAGAGAAGTAGAGGCCCACTGGTTCTCCCCTACCCCTAGCCTGGCCCACCATGACGGCTGACGAGGCATTGCGCTTCCGCTCGGACGCCGACTGGGAGCGGTGGCTCGAGCGCAACCACGCCCGCACGGACGGCGTGTGGCTCAAGATCGCAAAGAAGGGCACCGGCATCGAGAGCGTCCGGTATCCGGAGGTGCTCGACACCGCGCTCTGCTTCGGCTGGATCGACGCCCGGCGCGAGGCGCTCGACGAACGCTACTTCCTTCAACGGTTCACGCCGCGCCGGCCGCGCACCCCGTGGTCGCGGATCAACCGGGAGAAGGCTAAGCGGCTGATCGCGGAGGAACGGATGCGCCCGGCCGGCCGCGCGGAGGTCGAGCGCGCCCAGGTCGACGGTCGGTGGGACGTCGCGTACGAGGGCCAGCGCACGGCCACGGTTCCGGAGGACCTGGAAAGAGAGCTCGACGCACGCCCGAGCGCCAAGGCGTTCTTCGAGCGGCTGAGTCGCCAGAACCGCTACGCGATCCTCTACCGCCTCCAGGACGCCAAGCGCCCGGAGACACGAGCCCGGCGGCTCGCGAAGTTCGTCGAGATGCTGGAGGCGGGTGAGAAGATCTACCCGTAAACCAGATAGCGGCACCAGCTCTGAGGTTGCGCAAGCGGTGTCTCTCGCTTAGGGTCGGATGAGCCCTCGACCCTAAGGAGAACCCGTGCTGGCCCGACTTCGCCTCCCTTCGCCCGCCATCGTCGTCGCCCTCGTTGCTGTCGTGCTCGCCGCCGGTGGGATCGCGGCTGCCTCGTCATCGAGCACGAAGGTGCGCAAGGCAACGTTTACGGTGCATTACAAGTCTCCTTGCCCGCCGGGGTACGTCGCCGGCTACTACAACTGCAGCGCGCCACCGGTGACGAAGACGGTTCATTGCAAGAGCGGGGAGCATGCGACTGGCGGCGGCTACGGCCAGACGAACGACGGAACGGGCTCGGGTTTCGCGGCGTTTCGCCCTGCACCGGCGAGCGGGACGCCCACCGGCTGGACGTTCTCAACGCAAGCACTGACCGCGTCGAGCACGTCGACGTCGCATGCGGACACGAAGCTCCCGGTCTACGTCGTATGCGAGTCGGGATGAGGCGTTCGCGCGCCTAGCCTGCTCGCGCCTTCCCGGAGATCCTCCTGATAGGTGGCGGTGGTTGTGCTCTAGCTCGTAATGGAGTCCGGGTCCGCCCCCGTCCTGACTCCGAGTGGCGGGGCTCGACATTCCCAAGCGAGATCCTTTAGGGTGGCGCGTAGACACATGAGGAGCGCGCCAGCGCCGCCCACGCCCCTGTGTGTCGGAGGATTGAGGCGCGATGCTTTCGAAACTGAGGTCGTACGTTCGCCAGCAGCACATCGGCCTGCTCGCGCTCTTCATCGCGCTTGGCGGCAGCGCATATGCGGCCAGCAACCTCGCGCCACCGAACTCCGTCAACTCGAAGGCGATCATCAATGGTCAGGTCAAGTCGCCCGACATTGCAAACGGCGCGGTCGGACCGAAGGCCCTGGCACCGAACGCGGTGACCGGCGCGAACGTCAAGGACGGCTCGATCACCGGCGCGAAGATAAAGCACGGCTCGATCACCGGCGCGAACATCTTCGGCAACTCGCTGACCGGCGCGAACATCAACGAGTCAACGCTCGGGACGGTGCCTAGCGCCAGCAACGCCGCGAACGCGCAGAACGCCGTGAGCGCCCAGAACGCAACTAATGCGGAGAACGCCGCGAACGCCCAGAACGCCACGACGGTCGGGGGCTACGGTCCGGGGGCGTTAGGCACGGAGATGATCGAGAACAGTGAACAGTCCGCGGACTGCGCGATCTACAACTGGATGGTCTCCTGCGCACCGATCGAGGTGACGGTCCCCGCGGGGCGCAAGTACTCAGCCATCGTGTGGTCGTCGATCTCGGGGTCCCAAACTGGCACCTCGGCATTTGACCTTGATTTCTGCCCAAGTGTGCGCCCTCTCGGCTACCCGCCGGAGAACACCGCGTACTGCACTGACAACGGCGAGGGTACGTTCCAGGACACCATTTCGTTCGCTCCGGGCAACTCCGAGTCCGGGGCGGCGACCGGGGTCGTGGACGGCTGGATGGGCCCGGGAACGTGGTATCTGAGCACGAGGACAATCGCGCTCAGCCCTGGCGCCGCACTCTCGACCAACCAGTCGTATGCGGTGCACACAGCCGTGCTGCTCACCGATGCGAGCGGACCGTCGTTGCCAGGGGTCTGTCGCCTAACCAATAGCAACTGGGGCTCTGGGGGATACTGCGGCCACCCCATTGACTGCAGCTCCGGGTCGAGCAGTGGCTCGAGCGGCCAGAGCAGCAGTGGCAGCAGCGGCGGCCAAAGCAGCAGCGGCAGCAGTGGCAGCAGCGGCCAAAGCAGCAGCGGCAGCAGTGGGTCGAGTGGCCAAAGCAGCAGTGGCAGCAGCGGGTCGAGCAGTGGCAGTGGTCAGAGCAGCAGTGGCAGCAGCGGGTCGAGTGGGCAGACCAGCAGCGGCGCGGGCGCGGGCAGCACCTGCTGACCTGCGCGTGAGCGAGCCGGCGGAGCCCTGACCGATCCCGGCGTAGAGGACCAACGCACGAGCTCCGCGGCTCCGGCCCCAGCGAAGCCGTCACCGCTCCCGCACGGCCCCATGCCAGCCGAGCCCCACGCGGCTAGGCGCCCACCCGCGCACGCCCTGCGGGTCCCGTCGTGGGCCCACGCCCGGCTCGAAGAGGTGTTCAGCGCCGACCTGCGCGCGCTGGCGGCGCTGCGGATCGCCCTCGCGCTCGTCGTGCTGCGCGACCTGCTCAGCCGCGCGAGCGACCTGACGGCGCACTACACCGACGCCGGCGTACTGCCGCGGGCCGACCTGTTCGCGCACCAGAACATCATCAGTCACTGGTCGTTCTCGCTCAACCTCGTCAGCGGCGGGGCGTTCTTCCAGGGCCTCATCTTCGCGGTCGCCGCGCTCGCCGCGATCGGCCTGCTCGTCGGCTACGCGACGCGGCTGATGACGCTGATCGTCTGGCTGCTCGTCGTCTCGATCGAGTGGCGCAACCCCCTGATCGACGGCGGCGGCGAGGCACTGCTACGGCTGCTGCTCTTCTGGGGCCTGTTCCTGCCGCTCGGCGCGGTCTGGTCGGTCGACCGCGCAAGGCAACGCACCACCGAGGCAACGGCGACGCGAATCGCCTCGGTCCCGGTCGCCGCGCTGTTTCTCCAGATCGTGTTCGTCTACTGGTTCGCGGTGATCCTCAAGAGCGGCCCGGAGTGGCGCTTCCACGGGACCGCGCTTTACTCCGCGCTCAGCCTCAACCAGCTCGCCAAGCCGCTCGCGCATACGCTGCTCCACTACCCCGGGCTCTTGAAGGTGATGACGTTCGGCGTGCTCGCGCTCGAGGCTTTCGGCCCGTTCCTGCTGCTGTCGCCGTTCATGAACGCGCGCGCGAGGATCGTCGGCGTCGCGCTGTTCGCGAGCTTCCACCTCGGGATCTGGCTGACGCTCGGGATGGGGATCTTCCCCGCGATCGCAGGCTCGTGCCTGGTTTGCTTCCTGCCGACATCGTTCTGGGACGGTGCGGAGCGCATCGCCCGCAGCGCGCGGGCGCGATTGCTGAAGCACGCCGAGCCGCCCGTGCCATCGTTCGAACGGTCGGCGCCGACTGCGACGCGCGCTAGCGCCACTAACGCGTTGCGCATTCCGCGCGCAGCGAGCGCCGCGGTGATCGCACTGCTCCTCTGCGTGCTGTGGTGGAACATCACGACGGTTTCGGCGCTGCGGATGCCCGAGCCATTGGCCCACGTCGCCACGCTGCTCGCGGTCTCGCAGCGCTGGGACATGTTCGCCCCGAGTCCGGTCAAGGACGACGGCTGGTACGTCGTCCCGGGGGTCCTGCAAGACGGGCGGACCGCCGACCTCGCGGGCGTTATGCGCGGCGACGAGCGCGTGCGGCCGGTTTCATTCGCGCGGCCACGCAACATCAGGACGACGTACAGGGACGAGCACTGGCGCAAGTACCTCGAGAACCTCCGGCACGCCGACGGCGATCAGCACGTGGACCTCGCGCGCTACATCTGCCGCCGGTGGAACGGCGTTCACGCGGGCGCCGAAGTCGTGATCAGCCTCGTGATCCTTTACATGGAGGACCCCGCCCTGCCGAATAACCGTCGCGCGCGCCCGCGGGGGCGGACGCTTGCCGTGCAGAGCTGCGCGTAGCCAGCGCGACGAGCGCTCGGTCAGCGCTGCTCGCGGACCCAGGAAATGATGCGGCGGGATCCCGCGATCACGGTCCCGTCGGCGAGCTTCAGCGCCG